>JACCDV011211731.1_pt1 | contig 38079 bp, 29 predicted proteins | sample 7446131 | NCBI WGS metagenome assembly JACCDV01 (sample SAMN15323448, study PRJNA562643) | freshwater metagenome | isolation source: river surface water | place: USA:Blue River Watershed | collected 2017-08-17
GCGATAAGTTCTTCGAACGACAACATGCCTTCGGGCGCATCATCATCCCCCACATAAACTATGGTCCGAACGCCCTTTGCTTTGGCGCGAATGGCATCAAGCATAGGTACAAAATTACGGTCAATGAACAGGATTTGCGCACCGGAATCGTTCAGAGAATAGGCATGTTCTGCTGCCGACCAGCGTGTATTCATAGGGACTACCGCGCCACCTGCCCACCAAACGCTGTAAAGAAATTCGGTGTAGCGATCACTGTTGAGCGCAAGAATAGCCACCCTGTCGTCCGGCGCCATGCCCAGTCCGCGCAGCGCCGCAGCCAGCCGCGCCATCCGGTCGCGCCATGCGCTCCATGTGTGCTGTCGTTCACCGTCGATGCTGGCAATTTTGTTGGGGAAGGTTTCGGCGGCACTGTTTAGAAACTGTGTCAGATGCATTGATGCCTCTATTCTTGATCGATTTACTGCAAGTATCAGAAGCGATGAATATGATCGCTTTTTGACGAAGTTTTGTCTTTTAGCGGACCTCTATGTGTGTGCGTCAGTCCCCAATTGCAGACTTTATCAGCGCCAACGCGCGGCCGTATAATTGGACATTGTATCCGCAGGGTTGATGGTTTCGGTTATCGCGAAAGCACCGAGACAACGCACACAGCTTCCTCGACACCCCAAAGCCCGCCACCGTTTTCTGCCACAGCCACCCTGGCACCATCAACTTGGCGTAACCCGGCCTCACTACGTAGTTGCGTGACCAGTTCAAAAGTCTGAGCCAGTCCGGTCGCGCCAATAGGGTGACCCTTGCTTTCCAGTCCTCCAGACGGGTTGACCGGCGTCCGGCCACCAAGTGCAGTATGCCCATGCAAAGCTACCAGTCCGCCTTCTCCGCGTGGCGCGAGACCAAGGTTCTCGACCTGGATGACTTCGCCCACAGCTGTTGCGTCGTGAACTTCTGCCAGATCGATATCTTCCGGTCCGAGCGATGCTGCCTCGAATGCTTTGAGGGCAGTAATTCGGCCAATGTGTCGATCAAGGTCGTCAGGTTCCCGATCAACCGAGGTACCGAGTACACACGCGCGCAATTCGACTGCCCGAGCCTTCGCGCCAAGTCGGAGCAATCCCGCTTCAGTGCACAGCACTGCGGCTGCTGCTCCGTCGGAGACCGGGGCGCACATCGGCAAGGTAAGAGGCCAGACGATAGACCGGTCTGCCAAAACATCTTCGACCGAGTAAGGCCGCCGATACTGAGCACGCTCGTTGTGGACCGAATGTGTGTGGTTTTTGGCGGCAACGGCCGCAAACTGTTCTTGCGTAGAGCCGTAGAGCCGCATGTGCTGGCGCGCGAAGGCAGCATATATGTCCATAAACACGCTTCGCCGTTCTGCAGGAGGAGGTAATGCCGCAGCATCCATTCCGCCCAATGCGAGTAGCGCTTCGCGACTTTGGTCCGCTAAAGCAACATCCCAGCCTGCATCGAAAACGCCAAGTGAACGGGAGCGGTCGGGATGCGACAGCTTTTCCGCACCAACCACCAGAACAATATCGGCTGCACCTGACTTAAGGTAGTTTGCTGCTTCGACCAGGGCGGTCGACGCGCTGGCGCAGGCATTTTCGACGTTGGCAACCGGTATCCCAGCGAAACCGAGTGGCCGCAATGCTGCCTGCCCCCGGATCATGTGCTGGCCTTCAAGTAACCCTTGGCTGGTGTTCGCAAACCACGCAGCCTCAATTTGCGGGACCGCGCAATTAGCGTCAGCAAGTGCCTCGCCTACCGCCTGGCGCGTCAAGTCCTTGACCGAACGCGCCAAGTCGATCCCGAACGCCGTCATGCCGACGCCGGCGACATAAACGGCCTTGGCGGGCATGACCTAGAGTATCTGGTCGAGTGCGTAGAACGGCGACCAGAGGTCCTCTATCGGCGCACGGTCGTGGACCAGCTTTTGCAGATCGAAGCCTGAAAAAACGGGATCGTTAGGGCTACGGCCACCGCGAAGCGCAATGTTATTGTCGCTGGCTGGCTGACCCTCACCCATAAAGGAGCGCATGTCTTTGGTGCGCAGAAGCCGGTCCATGTCGCCAGCGATGGTGCGGCAAAGTATCCGCCATTCACCGTTACGCTTCTCGAATATGTCGAGATAGCGGCCCTGGTGCCAGTAGTCGAGAAAGTCCCCGTCCGGCTTCTTCAGACGGTGTACCACTGACCACTGGCTCTCGCAGAAGGCACGGTCGCCTTTCAGGTCGATTATCGTGTTAGTGATTGCGTGAATGCTGGCTTCGGCCTGTCTGAGGATAGGGATCACATAGTCGGCGAAGGCCTGACCATTTCCGCCAAAGAAGCCATGATCATCATAGCCGTCTTCCCAATAGCAGTCTTTGAACGCCTGCTGATCGCAACGGTCCGCACCGCGGCAATAGCGGTGGATCACATCACGGATAGCTTCCTTGTCGCGCAGAGCCGTGAGCTCACTCTCGAGGGCGTCGAGCCGTGCCAACAGACTTTCACTCATACTTGATCCTCCTGTTTGGCTGCGAACACCGTGTTGCGCAGCGTACCTATTCCTTCAACTTCAAGCTCGATCACATCGCCGTGGGCAAGCAACTTGCCCGCCTCAAGGCCACATCCTCCGCCCACCGTTCCCGAACCCAGGATTTCACCTGCATGAAGTGTTTCGGAGGTACTGATGAACGCAATCAGGTCCTCGAACTTGACGGTCATACTGCTGCTGTTGCCGATGGAGCGCACTTCACCGTTGACGCGAACGGTCATGACCGCGCTGTCGGGATAAAATTCGTCGATTGTCACGATCCACGGCCCCATGGCGTTGGCGCCATCAAAATCCTTAGATTTAGACGGGCCAAGGCCGCTTTCCATTTCCATTCCCTGTGTGTCGCGGGCACTGAAATCATTGAAGATCATAAAGCCGAAGATGTGCGCGCGCGCATCGTTGCGTGAGATGTCGCGGCCTGTCTTGCCGATGACACAACCCATTTCGAGCTCGTAATCCATCAGTTTTGAATAAGCGGGCCAATGTATTTGGGTATCGGGACCCACAACAGCCATGCGGTTGGCTTTGTAGTAAATTGGCCGGACCTTGAAAATCTCGTGCATTTTGCGCGAGCGCTCTGAGGGCTGGTTCTGGCCTGTCAGCCGCATCGCCGCCTGTGAGGAGCCCACCAAATGTTCCTCGAAACACATACAGTCACGGATCTGAACCGGCCGTGGCAGCGGCGCAAGCAGCCTTACCTCGCCGATCTGCAAAACGTGGCCCAAATAGCTGTCGATAGCGGTCCGGATCATCGCAAGACAATCCGGACCACCCTCGATCACATCTTGCATTGATCCGGCCACACTCGGATCACACCCGGCTTGCGACAGTGCCAAAGCCAGATCGACAATGGCGCGGTCCTTGTCCGTCACAACCCCAACCCGGGGATTGGGATCTTGTTGGGTAGTGAATGTGGCCAGTTTCATTGCAGTGCCTCAGAATTCGTAGGAAACACGGGCGCCGAAGGTGCGTGGCTCTGCCCAGATGCCGCGCTGGGCGTTGCCGGTGCTGTTCAGGACCTGACGACGATAGCGTTCATCGGTCAGATTGCGCCCCCAAATCCCGAACGTCCAGTTGCCGTTTTTCAAATTGATCGAGGCATCCCACAGCCCTAGTGCGCCTTCGCTCGATTGCGGATCGACGACATTGTTGTCGGCCTCGAAGAAGATGCTGCTGCGGTAGGAATAGCCCAGCCGTGTCGAGAGATCGCCCAAGCCCGTCTTGGTTTCAAAGTTGAGTCCGAGCGACAACGTGCTTTTTGGGGCGCGTTGCATGCGGTTGCCGCTGAAATCGAGCGTTGGGTTGAACACATAGTTTTTGAACCGAGCATCAAGATAACCATAACTGAAATCGAGAGACCAGTTGCTGTCGAATACCGCCCGGCCTTCCATTTCGAAGCCTTTGATCCGGCTATTCGCGGCATTCGCGGTCAATATTGACGAAACGCCGGGAGCGAACTGGATTACACGCAGCTGCTGGAGATCACTATAATTCATGCTGAAGACGGCGGCATTCAAGCGCAAGCGCCGATCGAGCAAAGTCGTCCGCAAGCCAGCCTCGAAAGAATCGACCGATTCTGGGTTTGCAACTTGTTGTGCGATTACCGGCGAGACTGCGATGAACTGGAATGCCCCTGATTTGAATCCGGAAGTGTAGGAGACATATGCCATCACATCGTCATCAAACTTATAGCTCAACGATGCCGAAGGGTCGAAGGAGTTCCACTTGCGCGAGATCGGTGTGACGAAGTTTGAGATGATGAAACCTGGAACCGTCGTCCTAGTATCAAAGACAACATCCTTTTCGTCCCAGCTATAACGGCCGCCCAAAGTGATCGACAGCCTTTCAACCGGCTCCCATTGGATCTGACCAAACAAGGCGCTGGACTTTGACTCGAGATCCAGACCGAAATCCCACTTCAACGGGGCCGGGCTGACCAAAGCCGCTAGAAGCGACGCTGGGCCGAAATTGATCGTCTCTGTCCGGCTAACATCTTCTTTCGAATAATAAGCGCCGACCAGAACATTGAGATTGTCAGCCTGGTAGTTGACCCTCAACTCCTGCGAGAATTGGTTGCCATCTTCGTCGGCCAAGTAGACTTGAAAAGGAAGTGTAGTTCCATCGAGATCGTCGAGTTCGTTGACCTTGAGTTTGCGGAGAGCCGTAATCGACGTCAGTTCAAAAGCGCCAAACGGAACGTTAAGTTGGGCGGAACCGCCATAGGTCTTCTTGACGATGCCCTGGCCTGGTGTGTCCGACGACAAATGATAGGGATCAGCAGGTTCGGCTGGCGTTACAAAGCCGGGCGTGACGGGGCCGGGATTGTTGGCCGCCCCTCCCAATTGATTTGGTGCGAGTACCAACGCCGGCCCATCAAGATCGGAATAATCGGCGGACAGGCGCAGCGTGGCGTCGCCTATGTTAAACATCAGTTTACCCCGGCCCGACCATGCGTCTTCACTGCCGCCACGGATATTGGCAATGGCGACCGGCTGGTATCCATCGCGGTAGCGCCGCGCTACTGAGAACGATCCGCGGATGTTTTCACCAGCGAGCGGGCCGCTGACTGACGCACCCAGGGAATAGAGTCGGTCGCCGCTAATTTCGCTAGCGCCAATCTCACCAGATAGCTTGCCTGTGAGTGTCGATGAAGGATCCCGGGTCACGACCGAAATTGCCCCGCCGATGGTATTGCGACCATAAAGCGAGCCCTGCGGACCACGCAGCAGTTCAACTCGCTCGACCTCCATCAAATCCATGTCCATTGCACCGAAGCGCCCAAGGTAGACGCCGTCGACGAATATACCCACGGACGAGTCACTTCCTGCATCATAGGAGCGCGTGCCAACCCCGCGAATGTAGATTTGTGGTTTCGTGCGGTCAGCGGCTTCGAAGAAGACATTTCCGCTGAGCCGGGCAACGTCGTTCAATTCCGAATAGCCTGCGCTTTCCAAGTTCTCGCCCGAGATTGCGGCAATGGACATTGGCACGTCCTGCAGCGATTCTGATTGTTTACGAGCCGTCACGACGATTTCAGTTACACCGGCTCGATCTGCCTCAGGGGTTGCCGCATCATCTGCTGCCTTAGCCCATGCAGGTTGTGCTGCAAATAATGCAGCAACGGCGCAAGAAGTTAGCCAGCCTTTAGACTGGGACGCATTTTTGCTTTCAGATGTCGACATGTTATCCTCCCTCAAGGTTTGCGTATTGAATCACTTGTTTTTATACGGTACGAAAGAAGGTACATTAGTACCATAAGGAGGTCAAGCCATGCCGAGCCAAGCGATGTCAGCTTATATTGACGAGGTGCGTCGGACCCGACGCGGCTTGCTAAACAGTGATTATGATATAACAGAAATGCGGCATATGCTGGCCGCCTTCGATACAGTTGGACCCGGACCGGATAGTCGCAAATTGGGCCATGCGACGCTTGAGCTTAGACGCAAAGAAGGGCATGCCCTACTTATCTATGTAAGTGGAGGCGGGTTTTGTTTTCCGGGTGGCGACGCCCATCGCGCTTTGCTCGACAAAATCTGCGAGGCCGGAGATATGCGCGGTGGTCTATTGCAACATCGCCTCGCACCAGAGCATCCATTCCCAGCAGCGCACAGTGATGTTACCCAAGCGCTGCGCACCCTTTTAGAAGAGGAGGATGCACCTGTATTTATCATGTGCGATTCTTCTGCGGGTGCGCTTGTCCTCTGCGCCTGTGCGCAGATACGGCGTGAAGGCCTCCGACTTCCGGACAAGCTGGTGTGCCTTTCTGTATTGACCGACCTTGCGATGACTGGGCGTTCGAACGTCACTAATGCTGAATCCGATCCAATGTTCGGACCGCAGGCTGTCATTCACAAGGTATTTCACTATTTGGGAGGTGCCAACCCCGCTATAGCCTCGGTGTCACCCTTGTGGGATGAAGCCGTCTTGCTGCCAGATACACTTTTCATCGCGGGCAGCACCGAAGTTATGCTCGATGACACATTGCGCTATGCCGAAAAAACCAAATGCGCTGGAACCAAGGCAACCGTCTCCGTTTACGAAGAAGCACCGCACGTATTCCCGCTACTTGGCGGAATACCGGAGGCAGACGAGGCAATAGCTGAAATCGCCCATTTCCTCAAATCTACCTAGGCGCCGGCATCGCGGAACAACCCGGACGTTAGGATGCGGAAAAATTCATCAAACGCCTGGCTGAACTCAACACCCGTCCTTTCAAGCATTGCCGGCTCGTTAATTCTGTTGACCGCGGCTAGGAAAATTTCAGCAACAAGGGCGGAATGGAACGGTTTGAAGCGACCGCGGCGGATACCGTCTTCGATGATTTCCATGAGTACGTTTGTTCGCTGCGCTTGGTGTGCCTCGAGCAATGCCAAAGCGGGGCGATAGCTCTGCAGATCTGCTAAGAACTGTCGGCTCGCTCGACGAGTTTCGGTTACGCCGGGTTCCAGATAAGCCATCACGCGTTGTTCGGGGTCCTCGTGTTGAAGCGCGCCCTGCCAACCCTGATGCCGAATGCGGTCAAGCCATGACTCGATCACCAGCACGAACAATTCTTGTTTGCTTGGAGCGATCTCATAAAGGGTTCGCTTCGAGCATTTGAGCCTAGTTGCGATTTCATCGACAGTTACTGTGCGGAAGCCGCTAGCGAAGAACAGTGTCTCCAAATCTGCGAGCAATTCCTTTTGTCGGTCCGAGCCCGCCGAGAGTTTCTGTTTATGCCTTAGAGCCATTCGAAATATTGCCGTCAGATGAGTGTTGGCGCGGGGATAAACCCTTGCTGGCTTCCTGCCAACCTTTACCTTCGAACTTTACAGGTACTCTAGTACCGTATATCGTACCGTTAGAAATTATTCAAAGAAAGATTCTATGGGCGACGTTTTTAGTAATCCCACATCGAGCCAGCTGCTACTCACATCGCTTCGACGTCATTCCAAAAGGCCCGCGATCACAGTAGGTGAGCAAAGCTGGAGCTACGCCCAGATCGATGAAATGTCCGACCGTCTTGCGGGGTTTCTTGCGGCCAAAGGCGTAGGTCCGGGAGTTGCGGTGGCAGTCCATTTGCGGAACGGCTGCGAATATGTTGTGGCTGAGTTTGCAATCCTCAAACTCGCAGCAGTTAGGGTCCCGCTCAATGAACTGATGGGCGTCCCCGAATTAACGTATTGCCTCGAACACAGTGACGCAAAGGTGCTCATCACAAACATCGACTTGCCCAAAGCGGATCGTGCGCAGAATGGGCTTATTGAAGTCATTGTGGGCCTGGAAACCACCCAACCATTGGCGGCAAAACAGTTTAACTGGTCGGATGCCTTGGCGGAGCAACTGCCGTTTGTGAGGCTAAAGGCCGAGGCTGACGATACGGCAATCATTGCCTATACTGGCGGCACCACTGGGCGTCCCAAGGGTGTCCGTCACACATATGGCCGAATGGCCTGGAACTTGTTTTCGCACATCAATTGTCTAGACATTCGCGCTGAAGAGGTAGTCTTACTGACTACCCCGCTGCCGCACTCGTCCGGCTACCACATGGTCGCCGGTTTCTTGCAAGGCGCCCATATTGTCATCGAACCAAAATTTGATGCCGATCGTTTTTTCAAGCTTTGCCGGGAACTTTCCGTGACCTGGACAATGATGGTTCCGACAATGCTGTATCGACTTCTCGACCACCCAGCCGCGGGTAGTAGTGACCACAATGCTCTGGCAACAATCGTATATGGGGCAGCGCCCATTAATCGCGCTCGACTTGAAGAGGGATTGCGAAAGTTCGGCAAAATATTCCTCCAGATATACGGTCAAACGGAATGCCCGAATTTGATAACGACACTTAGTAAGGATGACCACACCAACCCGGACCTTTTGACCTCATGTGGACAGGCGGTCCCGCTTGTCGAATTACGATTGCGGCCTGACGAGTCTGGAGCAGGCGAAGTAGAGGTCAGTTCGCCCTACCTACTTACGGAATACTACAAAGATCCGAACGTCACGAACGAAGCACTGCGCGACGGATGGCTCAAAACCGGTGACCTTGCCCGTTTGGAAAACGGCTACCTGTTCCTCGTTGATCGCGCAAAAGACATGATCATTACTGGGGGTATGAACGTGTATTCGACTGAAGTTGAAGGTGTGCTGCGCGAACATCATAGCGTTATCGAGGCTGCAGTTGTCGGCATTCCCGATCCTGACTGGGGCGAAGCCGTGACAGCTGTTGTAATTGCTGAAGGCGACGTCAGCACCGACGAAATCCGTCAGTTCGCCAAGGCACGGCTCTCCGCTTATAAGGTGCCCAAAAGCGTGCACGTCATAGCGGAAATGCCGCTTACTCAATATGGCAAGATCGACAAGCGACGCGTTCGCGCTATGCTTGTCGAAGCACTTGATACTGCTCAGCAATGAGCCGGTCCGCACAGCGGGGGGTTAGCTCGGCACTGGCCATACTGTTCATAGTTAACCTACTCGCGGCGGTGGATCGAACTGCCCTCGCAGCCGTGCTGCCCGCAATCAAACAAGACCTTGTCTTAAGCGATACGCAACTTGGATTTCTAACAGGAATCGCTTTTTCAGCATTCTACGCAGTGTTTGGTTTACCGTTAGCAAGTTGGGCTGATCGACATAACCGCCGTAACACTCTGTGGATTTCTGTGCTGTTCTGGAGCCTCGCAACCGCTGCTACCGGGCTGGTCCGGAGCTTTTCCCAACTTGCGTGCGCGCGCATGTTTGTTGCGGTGGGTGAAGCAGGCGGCGTCCCAGCAGCCCATTCGCTGCTCAGCGAACTTACACCGGTTACGCGCCGTCCCATGGTATTTGCAATCCATTCCGCGGCAGCTCCGCTAGGTGCTTTGGTGGGCCTCGCAGGCATTGGCATTCTTGCCGATCTCTACGGCTGGCGCAACAGCTTCTACATGCTCGGACTCGCCGGGCTCCCCGTTCTGGTGCTGATCGCCGTCTGGCTTCCCGAGCCGCGTCAAATCGCTATACCTCCAACTGGTTCCGCGCAGGCAAATTGGAAACGCCTGTTGAGCAATCGTACTTTCCTCTGGCTACTTACTGGTTTTGCGTTCGGCAGCTTTGCAATGGCAGGGCTGTTGCAGTGGTTGCCTAGCTATTTCGGGCGGACATTCCGGCTATCTCTCAGCGAAGCGGGGGTGTTTTTCGGACTAGCATACGGAACAGGCGCCGTAGCTGGGATGTTGCTAGGTGGCATCTGTGCAAATCGACTTATGCGCAGAGGAACTGTTTGGGCATTATGGATTGCTTCTTTGTCATATGTTGCGGGCGCCCCTCTTCTGGTTGCGGCATTGGTCGTTGATAGTCTAGCCCTATCGCTGATATTGGTTGCACTGGGAACGGGGATTGCTTCAGCGGCCTACGGACCCGCGTTCGCAATGATCCAAACTATTGCTGAGCCTCATATGCGGGCCAAGGCGTCTGCGATCTCGCTATTGGTTTCGAACTTGATCGGTGCAGGACTGGGGCCTCTTGTCGTTGGAATTTTGAGCGATACAATTGGAGGAGAGAGTTCCCTGCGAACAGCCTTGCTTTGGCTAAGCCCGGCTCTTTTCCTTCCAGCCATTTGCTACTGGCAGTCCGCGGCCGCCTTCCAGAGGGAGCCGTCGACGAACGCATAACGAGGGTGAGATCGCAACAACGATGCTATCTTGCTCAATACAAACTATTTTGGCTCCTAAACATCGAAATCGCTTTACTCGAACCAGGTTCAACTTGAAGCTGTTTTAGCTGTGGAGAGAGATTCCTTCAACCGGTCGCTGGCGGACCCGGACCTCGCTGCCATTGGACCAATACTGGCACCTAATGTCGTGCTAATCGCAGGCACTGACAGCGCAGTCATCAACGGTCGTAAGGCGCAACTACAGGCCTGGAAAAGGGAATTTAGTGCGCAGCACCGCATTGTATACGTGCGGACGCCGAATATGATCGTCACGTCGCCGGTCGAACCTATCGCGCACGAACAGGGAAAGTGGCATGGCACTTTAAGTTCCACCGGAGAGCTGCTTGTATCCGGTGACTACTCCGTAAAATGGCGTAAGGTTGGGCAAGATTGGGTTATTGAGGCCGAGATATTCGTAACGCTAGCCTGAAATCCGTGAACACGGGCATCGCTAGAGATGTACGGGTCCTCGCTCTTGGGCAAGACTGACAGGCGTTTTCAACGACGCGAATCTTACGCTGAGACTCCCCAAGCCATCGGTGTCAAAAAGATGCCGAAAAACCGCCACTGGAGACCCGCAGGTTTTTTGCGCCTAAAAGCGGCAAACCGCATCCGTCTCCAGCCCACGCATTCAATCACAAAACCCGCAGAAATGGGCCCTTGCGGGCTCATTCCGTCGTTTTCATCTATGGAGATTAGCCGCATTTAGGACTGTATGGTGCCGCTTACGTGACTCGAACACGTGACCCCATCATTACGAATGATGTGCTCTACCGACTGAGCTAAAGCGGCGTTGGCGGGCGCTTACCAAGGTGCGGGGCGCAAGACAAGCCCCGCGCGGTGCGCCCTTGCCTTTATTTCCCTGTCCAGTTGCCAGGCCTTTTTTCGACAAAGGCGGCCATGCCCTCCTTCTGGTCGGCGCTACCGAACAGGCCGTGGAACAGCCGCCGTTCGAAAACAACGCCTTGCTGCAACGTCGTTTCATACGCGGCGCTGACCATTTCCTTGACGGCAATTGCGGCGAGCGGAGCCATGCCCGCGATCGTCTCTGCCATCGCCAATGCCTCTGCCTGCAGATCGGCGAGCGGCACGACTTTGGCGACGAGGCCGGAGCGTTCGGCCTCTGCCGCGTCCATATTGCGACCTGTAAGGCACATTTCCATCGCCTTTGCCTTGCCGATCGCGCGCGTCAGCCGCTGCGATCCGCCCATGCCCGGCGTCACCGCCAGCTTGATTTCGGGCTGACCGAATTTCGCATTGTCCGCAGCGATGATGATGTCGGCCATCATCGCCAGTTCGCAGCCACCGCCCAAGGCGTATCCCGCAACCGCGGCAATCATCGGCTTGCGCGTGGCAGTGACGCGGTCATAGCCTGCAAAGAAATTGCCGCCATACATGTCGGCAAAGCTGCGCGACGCCATTTCCTTGATATCCGCACCCGCAGCAAAGGCCTTTTCGCTGCCGGTCAACACGGCGCAGCGTTGGCTTTCATCGGCATCAAAGGCGGCAAAGGCAGCAATCAGATCAGTGAGCACCTGGCTGTTGAGGGCGTTCAACGCTTGCGGCCGGTTCAATGTGATCAGCGTCACGGCGCCGCGCGTTTCCACAAGCAGCGTTTCATAAGTCATAGCGGTTTCCATTCTTCATCGGTGGGAAGCGGCGCAAAGATCGCGTCGATCAAGGCTGCGCTTACGGCTTCGGCGCTGGCCGGATCCCATTTGGGCTGATTGTCCTTGTCGACGATCACCGCGCGCACGCCTTCAGCAAAATCGGGGCGGATAAGCACACGGGAAGCGATGCGATATTCCATCGCCATATTGTCGGCAAAATCCGAAAGCGCAGCGCTCTCATGCAGTTGGCGAAGGGCAACTTTGCAGGTCTGCGGGCTTTTGGTTCGCAACGTGGCGAGTTCCTTCACAGCCCAAGCGCCATCATCGCCGTCAAGGCTGGCGAGGATATCCTCATAGCGGTCCGACGCGAAATGGCGGTTGATATCAAAGATATTGCCAAGAATGCGTGCATCGGGCGCTGTGTCGGCAAGCGTCCCCAATATGCCGTCAATCCGTTCCACATCCTCAGTCGCGATGCGTGCCTTGGCCTCGGCCAGGGCTTCAGAAGCGAGATAATGGGTCGCTAGGCCAAGCGCGAGGCATTCCGCACCGTCGATCCGTGCCCCCGTCAGCGCAAGGAATTGACCCACACGCCCTTCAAGCCGCGAGAGGTACCAGCCGCCGCCAACATCAGGAAACAGGCCAATTCCGGTTTCGGGCATGGCAAAACGGGTGTTCGATGTCGCCACGCGGAAATGCGCCGGCTGGCTGATGCCGACACCGCCACCCATGGTGATCCCGTCCATGAATGCGACCACCGGCTTGGGATAGGTATAAAGCAGGTTATTAAGCTGATATTCGTCATGAAAGAAGCGCAGACCCGAAACGCCGTTGTCATTCAGCGCCGAGTTGCGCAGGAAAGCGATGTCGCCGCCCGCGCAAAACCCGCGACCTTAGGCATGATCGATGATAACGCATTGCACCGCAGCGTCTGCTTTCCAGGCTTGCAGTGCGGCGGTCATGGCGTGCACCATATCAAGCGTCAGCGCGTGGATGGCTCCGGGGCGGTTGAGGCTGATCACGCCAGCATGCCCATCGATTCGAGTAAGGATGTCGTTAGTCATCGCGGCCCCTATGCCGATGCTTGCCGCCCAAGTCGATAGACAGGCATCAGGGTTTTGCCACTGATTGAAATGCGAGCGACTGGATTTGTGGATCAGCGGTAGGAGCGAGCAGCAGGCTGCCCTCGATCTTTCCGTTGGCGCAGTTCCAGCTGAATCGACCCGACAGGCGACCGGTCGGCACGATCGCGGCGTCAAGGTCGCACGTCCCGCTTTTCGCGGCAGCCTCGGCGAGTGTACGGCGCCAGTTGGCGTCGCTACGGTCCATTGCGAAATTCATCGCCAAATTTCTACCTTCACCCTCGACGCCGCCCGCCTTCCAGATCCGCCGCGCGGTTGCATAAGCGGTGCGCAAATGGTCGGATGCCGGCAATGCCCGCGGGCTGGCAAAGCCCGACTTGAGCAATGCCGTCGCTGCATCCCAAACGGGCCCGCTTGGCCCGGCATAGGTGCGGTTGGAGAGTGCAAAGACCCCTATACCCGCATCGGGCACCAGCAGCATGTGGCTGCCATAACCTGGGAAACCGCCGCCATGGAACAGCACATTGCCCAGTGTGCAGTCGCTGGCCGCCACTAGCCCCGCACCGTAAATAGCGGACAGGCGGCAGCTATCGCCTTCTGCACCCGGGCGCCGCCGGCTATGGAGGAGACCGCCACCATATTGCATCGCGCGGATCGTCTTCGCCGATTGCGCCTCTTTGTCGATCGCAGGCCAAGCCGACAGCAGATAGCCGATCCAGCGAGCATAATCCTCGCCCGTGGTTACCAATCCGCCCATCGCGCCAAAGGCACCATGGGCCATGGTCGGCTCAAGCAACCAAGCATCGTTTTCCCAGCGATAGCCCTTCGCCAACTGGCCCTGCGGCACATCGCGAACCTCATACCGCGTCGCGGCCATTCCGAGCGGTTTCAAAGCGGTCGCCCCGACGCGTTCGGCGTAATCCTGCCCCGAGGCATTGGTGACGATCCGGCCGAGCAGGGCATAGCCGAAATTGGAATATTCATAGCGCGTATCGGGCGCGGCAGTGACCGGCACGCCCGCTTTCAGCATCTTGGTGAATTCAGCCTCGGGCAAAGGCTGCTGCCGGTCGCCCCATGGATCATCAGTAACAAAGCCCGCGGTGTGGTGGAGCAGATCGCCGACGGTGATTGCATCCGCCCAGCCCTTTGTTTCGGGCACATATTTGCTCACCGGATCGTCAAGCCGCAGCTTTCCTTCGTCGCGCAGCCTCAAGATCGAATAGCCGGTAAAGGCCTTGGTCATCGACGCGATACGGAACGCGGTGTCGGGCGTGACGGGAGTGCGGCCATCAAGTTCCTGCACGCCCAATGCCTTTACATGGACAAGCTTGCCATCCTTCACGACGCCCCAGACAAGACCAGGGACGTGCGATTCCTCCATCCATTTGGCAAAGGATGCATCCAGCACCGCAAAGTCAGCTGCTGGCGCACTGACAGTTGGCGGGCTTTGCGCCCAAAGCGGCGTGGCAAACGGAAGTGAGGCGGCAAGCGCGGCGATCAGAACAGGTTTTTTCATATTGCCTACGCTAGCGCAGCGGCACCCATCGTCAAGCCGGTGCGAGCGCGTTACCCCATCAATCGAGGAACAGGCCCGCCATTGCATCGATCATCGCATCGCTATCGAGCCGGTAGGCACTGTAGAGATCCGGAAGATCACCGGTTTGTCCGAAACGATCGAGGCCCAGGCCGCTAACCCGATGCCCACGCACTGCACCGATCCAGCTCAACGCCCCGGGCGATCCGTCAATCGCGGTGACGATTACGGCCGACGATGACAGCGGCGCCAGCAGCTTTTCGATATGCGCAGGTTGGCGTTCGCCATTCTGCCAGCGACTGGCAGCAGCAGCCGACCAATCGCGATGCAGCAAATCGGGTGAGGTAATGTTGAGGAGGCCGAGGCCGGAAATATCCTCACGCAGCTCATCCCATGCGGCCAGCACTTCCGGCGCAAGTGCGCCAGTAAAAGCAATTGCAGCGTTCGCACCGGGCGCAGGGTGGCGCAGCCAATATCCGCCCTTAAGCGCATCAGCCTCCCAACTATCGTCGGTGCGCTCGACCTGCTCAATCGCGCGGGTCGTGAGCCGCAAATAGGTCGACCCGCCATCAGGGGCATCGATCCGTGCAAAGGCGCGCTGCATGAACAGCGCAAGTTCATCGGCAAAGGCGGGTTCGAAATAATCCAAGCCCGGCTGCCCCATCCCGATCAGCGGGGTGTTGATCGACTGGTGTGCGCCGCCCTCAGGGCCCAACGTCAGGCCGGATGGCGTTGCCACCAGCAGGAAGCGCGCATCCTGATAGCAGGCATAGTTCAACGCATCGAGTCCGCGCGAAATGAAGGGATCATAAACCGTGCCGACAGGCAAAAGCCGCTGCCCAAACAATGGCGCGGACAAGCCTAACGCGGCAAGCATGAGAAACAGGTTATTCTCGGCGATGCCCAGTTCGATATGCTGGCCCGCCTCATGTCCTTCCCATTTTTGGGGACTAGGGATTTTGTAACCGGCAAAAATATCCTTCAGTTCCTGCCGCCGGAAAAGCCCGCGCTGGTTCACAAAGGCACCCAAATTGGTCGAAACGGTTACGTCAGGGGATGTGGTAACGATGCGATCAGCAAACGGGTCGCCCGACTTGGCAAGATCAAGAAGGATGCGTCCGAAGGCTGCCTGGGTAGACTGTTCTTTGCCGTCCGGAACCGGAAAGCGCTTTGGTACGGTTATCGGTCCGGGCACTGGTCGCTGCGGAATGATTGCAGGCCGGCGCGGCTCAATAAAGGCCTGCACCGCGGCGGCGCTATTGGTCCCCATGCCGGCAAAGGGTGCCCACTCCTCGCCTTCATTGATCCCCAGGCTGGTGCGGAGCGCGGCGATCTGCGTTGGGTTCATCAGGCCGGCATGATTGTCCTTGTGCCCCTGAAAGGGGAGCCCATAGCCTTTGACTGTGTAGGCAATGAACATGGTCGGCCGCTCATCATCTGCCTCGGCAAAAGCGTCGAGCAGCGTTTCGATACAATGGCCGCCAAGGTTGAGCATCAGTGCCGAGAGCTGGTCATCATCAAAGCTCGCGATCAGTTTCAGTGCCGAACGGTTGCCCGATAGGTCCGCCGTGAGCCGCGTGCGCCATGCCGCACCACCTTGATAGGTCAGCGCCGCATATTCGGCATTAGGGCAATCGTCGATCCATTGCTCAATCGCCTTGCCACCGGGCCGCTGAAAAACTTCGCGTTGCAGTTTTCCATGCTTCAGCGTCAGAACACGCCAGCCGCAAGTTTCAAAGATATCGTCGAAACGGCGGAACATGCGATCCGCCGTCGTGCTATCGAGCGACTGGCGGTTATAATCAACGATCCACCAGCAATTGCGGATATCGTGCTTATAGCCCTCGATCAGGCATTCGTAGATATTGCCTTCATCAAGTTCGGCATCGCCCATCAACGCGATCATCCGGCCGGAGTCGCTTTCATGCATCTGGCCGTGCGCGATCAGATAATCCTGCACGAGACTGGAAAATGCGGTGATGGCAACACCAAGGCCGACGGAGCCGGTCGAAAAATCGACCGGAATGCGGTCTTTAGTCCGGCTAGGATAGCTTTGCGCGCCGCCCATCGCACGAAAAGCCTGCAACTGTTCAAGGCTTTGATTGCCGAGCAGATAGTGGATAGCATGCAACACCGGCCCCCCATGCGGCTTTACCGCTACCTTGTCTTGCGGGCGGAGCGCATGGAAATAAAGCGCCGACATGATCGCCGTCATCGAGGCGCAGCTTGCCTGATGCCCGCCGACCTTCAGCCCGTCACGGCTTTCGCGGATATGATTGGCGTTGTGGATGATCCAAGAGGAAAGCCAGCGCAGCCGCGCGTCGATCGTTTCCAGCATGCGGACAAGTTCCGCGCGATCGGTAGCAGCAGCGATTTTGGGGGCGACATTTGATTTCATATGCCGCTATCTAGGCGCAAGCGCGCAGACGATCAATTGCATCGCTTTCAGATATCACTTCGGCATATTTGGCCTGCAGGTCGAACAGATTGGCCTCATGCGGTGCAGGGTGACGATCACCGCAGGCATCGCGCACAACAAAAGGTGCAAAACCGTTTTGCAACGCATCAAGCGCCGAAGCCCGCACGCAGCCCGAGGTAGAAAGTCCGGCAATCAACAGCGTATCGACGCCTTTGGCCTCCAGCAGAACGGCAAGGGGCGTTCCAAAAAAAGCCGAGGCATATTGTTTTGATATCACCGTTTCGCCCGCGATGGGTTCAAGACTTGTAGGGAAAGCGCCAAGCGGTGAACCGGCATCGAACACGCGAAGAGCAGGGATTTTCTTGTAAAACAGACCCCCATTGGCACCGCCAGGTTCATAGACGACATTGGTGAAAAACACTGGAATGGCCGCTCCGCGCGCGGCCGCGAGCAATCGCTCGGTGCTCGCCAATGCACCCTCGACACCGGCATAAAGCGGCGAGGACGGGTCGAGATAGGCCATCACATAATCGACGATCAGCAACGCCGGCCGCGCACCAAAGGGCAAATGCCCGTCAAAGGCACCGACATAGTTAGCGTTCAGATCGTCAGCAGGCATCAGATCGCACCTGCCGCTGCCAGTTCGGCAAGGTCAGCTTCGCTGAGCCCAAGATATTCGCCATACACCTCAGCATTATGCTGCCCGACGACCGAGGGTGCCGGACGGCGCACGCCACTGGGCGTTTCCGACAGCTTGGGAAATGCATTCTGCATCTTCAGCTTGCCGAAACGCTCTGTCTCCACCTCGATGATCGCCTCGCGAGCCTTGAAGTGCGGGTCAGCGAGCATCTCTGGTGCACGATAAACACGGCCGGCGGGGATCGAATAGTGCGTCATCAACGCGTCAACGTCATCAACAGTCAGCGTCTTCGTCCAGGCGTTGATCCGTTCATCAAGTTCCAACTGGTTTTCACCGCGCGCGAGATGGGTGGCATAGCGCGGGTCGGTGCCAAGTTCAGGTTGCCCCATCGCCTCGGCGAGCCGCTGCCAAAGCGAATCCTTATTCGCCCCGATCATATATTCGCCGTCCTTGCAGATATAGACGTTCGAAGGCGCAATGCCGGTCAGGATCGAACCAGACCTTTCGCGGATAAAGCCGGTGCGGTCATATTCGGGCACCAGCCCTTCCATCACCTGCAGCACGCTTTCATACAAGGCCGCATCGACTACCTGCCCCTTGCCAGTGTTTTTCCGCACATGGAGCGCCGAAAGCACGCCGATGCAACCATAGGTCGCTGTCAGCGTGTCTCCGATCGATACACCCATGCGACTGGGCGGCCGGTCCGGCTCGCCCACAATATAGCGCCAACCACCCATCGCCTCACCAATGCCGCCAAATCCAGCACGGTCACTATAAGGGCCAGTCTGGCCATAGCCGGACATGCGCGCGATGATCAGGCCCGGATTGTCCGCATGGAGGACATCGGGACCGAGGCCCCATTTTTCCATCGTGCCAGGCTTGAAATTCTCGATCAGAACATCGGCCTTGGCAATAAGACTGCGGACAAGCGCCTGCCCTTCGGGAATCCGCAGATTGGCGGAAACCGAACGCTTATTACGCGCGATCACTTCCCATTGCACCTTCTCGGCACCCTGGCCCCACAAACGCATTGGATCGCCCTCACCGGGGGGTTCGACCTTAATGACGTCCGCACCCATATCGCCGAGCAACTGGCCGCAGAACGGACCAGCGAGAAGCTGGCCGAGTTCGACGACCTTGATGTCAGAAAGCGCACCTACACTTGTCATTATTCGGCAGCCTGCAGCGTCGTCCACACCGGCTGGGTCGGCGCGGATAGGCCGGTTTCGTCGGCACAATTGGCGCGCAAATCGTCAATCGAGGGACCATAGTCGAACAATTTCAGTTCGCCCCGCTTGCTGCGCATCTCTGCGCGCAGCTTCTCTGTAGCAACATCGTCAATCTCGCCATTGTCGTTGGCTATGACGCCATAGTCGAGTGCACCTTTGGCAGTAACCAGCCCCTGAACGATTTCCTTGCCGACAAGAGCAGGATCGCGTTCGAGCGGGTCGCCCCAGCCGCCGCCGCCCCAGGTGATGAAATGCAGCTGGTCGTCTTTCTCGACATGCACATCCTCCACCTTGTTGCCGATGATCTCGACACTGCCATCAGCCTTTTCGAGCAGCTTCTTCGCACGCATCCCCGGATGCCCGCCATTGACGCCCCATGGCGGTACGAACCAGCGGTCATCATGGATCGAGATTGTTCCCGGGCTAAGGAATCGGTAGGTCATGTGAATGCCGTTGCCGCCGCGGTGCAAGCCAGCACCGCCGCTATCGGGTTCGGTTTCATACCGTTCGATCAGCAGCGGGAAATAGCGTTCAAGAAACTCGTTGGGCACATTGGTGAAACCCGGCCAGAGCGAGTGGCCATCAGGCCCGTCTCCCAGCGGTCGGCCCGGAATGCCACCGAAGCCGATCTGGAACAGTTGGAACCATTCGCCGCCCTTGCCCGCGCGCTGATCATTACCCGAATAGAACAAATGGGGGCTGGAACTGAAGCCTGCGGCATTCAGGAATTCCGGCGTCTTTTGACCAAGCAAACCGCCCAATATGTCGAAAATCCGGCCCAGCGCATGGGTGCGACCCGATAGCGCGGCAGGGAATTTCGGCTTCAGCAGCGATCCTTCGGGGATGCGGACATCGATCAGATCATAGAAACCGTCGTTGAACAGGATCTGCGGATCGAAGACCATGATCATGTAGATGCCGAAGAACATCTTAAACATGTTCTCGTTGAGATAAAAGTTGATCGACGCGGCCGATTGCGGGTCCGTGCCGGCGAAATCGAGGACCACCTTTTCGCCTTCACGGCGCATCGTGCATTTGATCTTGTAAGGGCCATAGCCCATGCCATCGTCGCAGATATAATCTTCAAAGCTGACAGGCTCCTCGGCCACAGCCATGCCGATCAGTGACTTCATCGCGCGGTGGTTGCGCGCGAGCAGTTCCTGGGTTGCCGAGACATAGACATCGTCACCGAAACGTTCGGCCATCTCGACCACACGGCGGGCCGCAACCCGGCAGGATGCGATCAGCGCGTTAAGATCTGCCTGACACCAATCGGGCTTGCGGGTCTGATGCATAACAAGCTTCATCAGATCGTCATTATATTCGCCCTTGCGCCAGATCTTCACCGGCGGGATGCGCACACCTTCCTCGAAAATCGAGCGTGCGTTGATCGGCATCGAGCCGACAACCTTGCCGCCAATGTCCGATTGGTGACCAAACATCGCAGTATAAGCGAGCAGCCGGCCGTCCTTGAACACCGGCAACAGCACCAGCCAATCATTCGAATGGCTAATCGCGCCTTCGCAGCTATAGGGGTCCGACAGGAAGATCATGTCGCCATCTTCAAGCGTGCCGTCAAAGCCCCGCAGGAAGCCGTCGATAAAGCTGCCGAACTGACCGACGATCATCTTGCCACTATGGTCGGCGATCAGCGGAAAGGCATCGCCCTGTTCCCGGATACCCGGCGACATGGCGGTCCGCACCAGCGTCGCGTCCATCTCGATACGCGCGTTGCGCAAGGCGTTTTCGATGATGTCGAGCGTTACCGGATCGATATCGATCTTTTTGAAAGGCGTGGGATTGGTTTCCACAATGGTTGCAGGCATCGCGGTGCTCCTTAGGCCAGATTGATCAGGATGTTGCCAACGGCATCGACAGTCGCGAGGCAGCCGGTTTCGATAAGCGTGGTCGAATCCATTTCGACGACGATCGCTGGGCCAGGGATGATATCGCCCTGCCGCAACTTTGCTCGGTCGTAAATGACGGCGGCCTGTTCCTTGCCATCCATCCAGAGCGTGTGATCACGCATCTTGGCAGCAGCCGGGTTTCCGTCACCCTTTGGCAGTTCCGCCGCAGGCAGATCCAGACTGCGACCCAGCGCGACCGCGCGCAGGTTCACGATTTCATGGGGCGTATCCATGTTGAAGGTGAACAATCGCAAATGCTCTTCATCAAAGCGCTGTAATATGCCTTCTACGCCCTTCTCGCGCAGTGCATAGGCGGTAATCGTCAATGGCACTTCAAAGGCCTGACCGGCATAGCGAACGTCGACTTCGAACTCGCTGGTGATCTCGTTTTCGGGAACGCCGTCGTTGCGTAGTTCGGAATGGGTCTGCTCCGCCATCTCCTCAAGGATCGCGATCAGCTCTTCCGCCTTGGTATCCTTTGCAAGCCGCGAGAAGCTGCGCGCGGTTTCGGTGCGCATCCGCGTCGTTGCATCTCCCAGCGCGCAGAGCACGCCAGGCGACACTGGTGAGATTGCCGGCCAGCTGCCCATCAGCCGAGCGACCGCATTGACATGCAGCGGGCCGGCGCCGCCAAAGCCCATCAGGGCAAAGTGGCGGGGGTCATAGCCTTGCTGGACCGAGATCATCCGCAACGCGCCGAACATGTTTTCGTTGACGATATCGATGATGCCGCGCGCCGCCGCCATCAAGTCTATGCCGAGCGCGTCGGCGATTGTCTGCACCGCCTTTTTCGCGCCTTCACGGTCAAGGTTGAAAGTGCCGCCCAACAAGTTCTCCGGCAGATAACCGAGGACTACATTGGCGTCAGTCACCGTAGGAAGCTCCCCGCCCTTGCCATAAGCCACAGGCCCGGGCACCGCGCCCGCCGATTGTGGGCCAACGCGCAGCGCACCGGTCAGTTCGGGCACATAGGCAATGGAGCCACCGCCTGCGCCAACCGTTTTCACATCCAGCGCAGATGCGCGCACCGACAAATGTCCCACCTCGGTGGTGCGTTGGCGGCGCGGTTCCAGATTTTCAATTAGGGCAACGTCGGTGGAGGTGCCGCCGACATCAAGCGTCAGGATATTTTTGAACCCTGCATTTTTCGCGACCCACAATGCGCCGGTCACACCACCGGCCGGGCCGGACATGAGGATATTGACCGGCTGTTCCTCCGCCTTTTGCGCCGACATCAAACCTCCGTCGGACCGCAACAACGATAGCTTGCCCGCCATGCCGGCAATGGCCAGCTTGTCCCGCAGGTTGGACACATATTTGCCGACGACCGGGCGCACCGCAGCGTTCGCAACGGTGGTGAGCGTCCGCTCATATTCCTGCATTTCGGGGAGCACTTCATGACTGAGCGAAACAGGCACATCCTGCATGATTTCGCGGGCGAGTTCACCGACGCGTTTCTCATGGCTGCCATTGGTGTAGGCGTTGATGAAGCTGACGGTGATCGCCTCGACACCCTGCGCCTTCAACTGGGTCAGCGCCGCCCGCGCGCCTGCCTCATCGAGCGGGCGAATTTCGGCACCGGTGGCGTCGATCCGTCCCTTGACCGTGACCGTATCCTCCAGCGCAGCAAGCGGCTGCGGCTTGGGCCAGATGATCCATGCGGCAAGACCGCCCGGAACAAAACTACGCGCAATCTGCATGATATGACGGTGGCCTTCAGTCGTGACCAGGCCGACGCGTGCACCCTTGCCTTCCAGAACCGCATTTGTCGCAACGGTCGTGCCGTGGAGGAAGTAATCTATGTCTGACGCGCCAACGCCTGCCTTGTCGCAGATCGCGTTGACCCCGTTCAAGATGCCTTCGCTGCTGTCGTGCGGGGTCGAAGGCGTCTTGTGCCGCCAGAACGATCCAGTCTCAGTGTTAAACAGTAAAAGGTCGGTGAACGTCCCCCCTACATCGACTCCTAGGCGATAGCCCATAACCTATTCTCTCCTCATCCGACCTTCGGGAAAAGCGGCGCCTGCGCCACCATTCCCGGCAGTTTGCGGTTCATAATTTGCCCGAGCCACTGGCTCGATTCGACTAGCTTTCCGAGGTCCATGCCGGTCGCGATCCCTGCGCGCCCGAGCATATAGACCACATCCTCGCTGGCCACATTGCCAGCCGCACCGGGTGCAAACGGGCAGCCTCCAAGGCCGCCCAAGGCCGCATCCACGATGCTGGCGCCCGCAGCCACCGCCGACCAGACATCGGCAAGGCCGGTGCCTCGCGGATTATGGAAATGGACCCGAACGGGCAGCGGATGCACAGCCGCAGTGACTTTGCCGACAAGCCGCGCGACATGCGCAGGGTCGGCAACGCCGATCGTGTCGGCCAGCGCAATTTCAACAGGCCCGGCCTCGGCAAGCTGCCGGGCAATAACAACCACCTGATCCTCCGCCACTTCGCCTTCAAAGGGGCATCCGAACGAGGCCGCAATCGTTGCCTGCGCGCTAAGGCCTTCAGCCTTGGCGCGCGAGATAATTTCCTTTGCGACCACAACCGATTCGGCGCTTGTCTGGCCTTGGTTCGCCATCGCAAAGTGATCGGTTGATACAACGACGGCCCCGATCTGGTTGATCCGACCGGTTGCTATGGCTCGTTCGGCACCGCGCAAATTCATGACAAGCCCAATATAGGTCACATCATCGCGCTGCGGCAGCGCCGCGCAGACGGCGTCGGCATCAGCCATTTGCGGAACCTTTTGGGGATTAACGAAACTGGTCACCTCTATACGGCGCGCGCCGGCATCGATTGCGCGCTCTATCAGCGCAATCTTGTCGGCTGTCGCAACCAGGGCCTTTTCATTCTGCAACCCGTCGCGCGGGCCGACTTCAACAAATTCAATGAATGACGCGCTCATGCGACCAGTTTGGCAGAATTGTATACAAAATCAACTACAGCTATTCTGCTGCAGCCAGATCCTGTTCACGCAATCGGCTATGGGCGTCAGCATAAGCGTGGAAGGCGCGACGGATATGAGCCCGCATCACCGCCTCGGCCCAATTGCCGTCTCCCCGGGCGAATGCGGCCAACAGTTCATCATGCTCCCTATGCGACCGGAGCAAATTTTCCGCATCATAGTTTTGCGCCGTCCGCCAGACGACCGGCTGTTCGATCAATTGGGCAAGCGCGGCTGTAAGGCGCGGCGAGGCGGATGCATCGAGAATGATGCCGTGAAATTGCCGATTATGCTCTAGAAATGCAGGGATATCAGCGTGAACTGTTTGCACGGTGCGTCCGATCGCGGCGTTCAGCTGTTGCAATTGCTGAAGCTGATCGCGGCCAATTCGCTCAGCTGCCCGCCGCGCCGCGAGCCCCTCGAGCATCTCGCGCAAGATGAAAGCTTCTTCGACGTCATCGATAGACCAGTTGGCCACAAAGCTGCGCTGCGATTCCGAACGGCGGATCAGCAATTCGCTCTCCAACCGGTTGAGGGCATCGCGCACCGGCGTGCGAGAAACGCCGCAGCTTTCAGCAAGCTGCTCTTCGCGAATTTGCGATCCGGGCGCGAGCGCACCGGACAGGATCATCGCCCTGATTTGGAGGTATGCGCGGTCTGAAGCCTTGGACATAGGGTTTTTACTATCTCTTGACGATGGAAATATTGTATACAATACCCATGCTAGAGCGCAACCGTTAGCCGCGCAAAGGAGCAATTAAGGCTATCAGGTCCGCCACCGTATCAGGGAGATTGCCATGTTAAAAACCCGTTCGATGCTATTTGCCTCGATTGCTATTTCGGGGCTGTTCGCCTTTCCGGCATTCGCACAGGATGCGGCCGATGGCGCGTCCGAGGGCGACGAAATCATTGTAACCGCGCGCCGTCAGGATGAACGTCTGCAGGATGTACCGGCGTCGGTAACCGTTCTCACGGCCGATGCGCTCCAAAAAACGGGCGCTGACAAAGCGCAGGATTTTGCTCAGCTTACACCAGGCGTCACAATCGTGACCGGCACGGCCGAGGCTGGCGACACCCAGATCAACATTCGCGGCATCAACGGTGCTCGCGACGCCGAAAGTTCGATCGCGCTGGTCGTCGACGGCATATTGAAGACCAACACAGCCCAGCTCAACCAAACACAGGGCACGCTGCGCCAGATCGAAATCCTCAAAGGCCCGCAGGGTGCGCTCTATGGCCGCAATGCCGCCGCAGGCGCAATTGTCATCCAGACGCTCAAGCCCGGCGACACGCTCGAAGGCGCGGTCCGTGCCAGCTATGCCAATGAAAATACCATCGAAGCCACCGGCCATATCTCGACACCGGTCGGTGAAGGTGCCGGCATCGTGCTGTCGGGTTATTACCGTCAGACCGATGGCTTTTTCCGCAATATCTTCCTCGACCGCAAGGTTGCGGATGACCAGAAAGTATGGAGCTTGGACGGCCGCTTCACCGCAGAGCTGGGCGATTCGACCAATGTCGATGTAAAAGCCCGATATTCTGACTTGCGCGGTGCATCGATCAACTTCAACGCCGCCTTCCACCTCCCCGCGTTGGGCGGGGCGTTCAACGAGGACGTCGATGACCATCCGTTCCGTTATTACAGCAATATCCGGCCGACCAACGACCAGCAAACCTTCGATGCCTCAATCAAGCTCGAACATGACTTTGGTTCAACCATATTGACTGCATGGGCACTCTACTCCGATGTCGACCAGAGCCTGACGGCAGACGGCACATCGGCTGACTTTGCCCGCTACATTTCGCCTGCTTTCGGCGCGCCCGCAAACCCCACCAACCTTGCAGTGCAAAATGCCTGCTTCGCCTCAACGGCAGCCAACAGGGGCTATCCGGTGAACCCGCCGGGAGTGATCGGTTCGATTCCAATTCCCTTCATCTTCAATTTTTCGGGCTCGACCTTCGGTCCCTACAGCCCGACGACCTGCGACGGCACGCAGCTTCAGGTCCGCCAGCAAAAGGATATCAGCGGAGAAATCCGTCTGGCATCAAATGGTGATGGTCCGCTAAGCTGGCAGGTCGGCGGCTATGCCCTCCACATCGATCGGTCCGTAGGGGTCAGCCTTGGTGCCGACCTCGGCAGCGGCATCTTGCCGACACTTTACAACGCACCGGGCAGTTCCAACCCGACTTCGCAGCTCTATTCGGACAAGTTCAAGACCGACGTTTATGCAGCGTTCGGTTCGGCCGATTATGACGTGTCGGATGCGCTCAAGATCAGTGCGGCACTGCGCTACGATGTCGAAGACCGCAACGTTTCGAACCTGGTTCCCAATGTCAGCGATCCGATCACCGGAGCGAAGATCAACCCGGGTCTTCCCGCTACCGGCTTAATTCCTGACAAGAACGGCACCTTCAAACAGCTTCAGCCCAAAATCAGCCTGAGCTGGAAGCCAAGTGGTGGCGATACCAACATTTATGCTAACTGGGGCATCGGTTTCAAATCCGGCGGTTTCAACAACCAGGGCGCTTCGGCAACGGTGAACCAGTTCTTCAACAACACTACTGGCGCGTTCGGCACGATCGACGCAGACGTGTTCATCAAGGACTATTATCGCAAGGAAAAATCGAGTTCGTTCGAAGCAGGTGTAAAGGGTGCCATGTTCGACGGTCGGATCACCTATGATCTTGCTGGTTATTACACCCGGATCACCGACATGCAGTTCTTCGAATTTTTCGTTGGCTCATTCGGCCTGTTGCGCGTCGTGTCGAATATCGACCGCGTCGACGTAAAGGGCGCTGAACTCAACCTAACCGGTCGCATCATCGATGGCTGGAAAGTCTTTGGCTCGGTCAACCTAACCGACAGCGAGATCAAGAAGAACAGTTCGCGCGCCTATACTGTCGGCAACAAATCGCCTTACACAGCCGACTATACCATCAACCTTGGAACCCAGATCGACGCTCCGCTGACCGATAACATCGACCTGTTACTGCGGGCTGACTATCGCATCACCGGCGACACATGGTTCCACACCGTGCAGGATCAAAGCAGGCCCACCGTGTTCAGCGCGCTGTTGCCAGCATCGCTGTTCGCTGCTCCGCCGGTTGCCGGCAATGGCGATTATGGCGCCGCCAAGCGTGATGCCTTTGGCGTGCTCAACCTGCGCGCCGGCCTGGAAGGCGAGAGCTGGAACCTCTCGGTCTTTGCCGACAATATGCTCAACCGCAAATATATCGCGGAAGCCATTCCGGCGATCGAATTTGGCGGATCGTTCATCTCGCCGGGCGGCCGCCGCCTGATCGGGGTAGAGGTCGGATACAAGTTCTAAAGACCCGTCCTTCAGGGTCGCACACTGCGCCCGTCGCGTCCTCCATGGATGCGGCGGGCGTTGTCTTGATTAGCAAGCGGCAAAACGATAGGTCGGCACGATGCAAGGGGAGAGTATCTGGCGCGCACGCGCCGCCAATTGGCTGCAAGAGCCATTCGTCCATTTCCTGATCGCGGGGCTGGCGCTGTTCGCATTCTTCGCCGTCCGCGGTGAAGAGGTCGATCCCGAAAGCCGCATTATCACCATCGACGAAGCACAGGTGTCCCGGCTTGCCGCGTCTTGGCAACAAACCTGGCAGCGGCCGCCCAACCCAACCGAAATCGACAATCTGATCCGTGACCATATCAAGGAAGAGGTCTATTATCGCGAAGCGATCCGGCTTGGCCTCGATCAGGATGATACGGTTATCCGTCGCCGGTTACGTGCGAAAATGGAATATCTTGCAACCGCGCAGGCCGAAAATGCACCTGTAGACGATGCAACCTTGCAGACTTGGCTCGATAAGAACCCGGCCCGCTACGCGGCAGGCGCGGCCTATAGTTTCGACCAGATCTATCTGGGCACAGGCGCCCCCAAAAGCGCAGCGGCGCAAGCCCGCAACAAGCTTTCGACGGGCACAGACTGGGCACAGGTGGGCGTAGCAATATCCCTTCCGCGCACGCTGGACGCAGTTTCGACCGCCGATATTGCGCGCGATTTCGGAGAAGAATTTGCGGCGGGCTTGGCGAAACTCTCTCCGGGCGACTGGTCAGGCCCACTAACGTCGGGCTTTGGCAGTCACCTTATCCGCCTGCGTAAAGTCGACCCCGGCAAGGCGGCAAGGCTTGCCGATGTCCGCCAGCAAGTCGAAAATGACTGGCGCTCGGCAACGCAAAAGGCACGCGAAGCCAAGGCCTATCAGGCGCTGCTCGATGGCTATACAATCCAGATTGCAAAGCCGTGATCCGCTTGCTGCTCGTCCTGCTGATGACGCTGCTCGCCAGCGCAGCCCATGCAGATGAGCTACGTCCAGGCTATTTGGAGTTCACCCAGAAGTCGGAACATGAATGGGCGCTCGTCTGGAAGTCGCCGATGCGCGGGGGCTTTACACCCGCAACAAGCCCGGTCCTTCCCAAGGCGTGTGCAATCAAAAGCGTTACCAGCCGGGCCATAACAGGGGCATCGGTTACAACTAACTCTATCGTGCACTGCAATGGCGATGTTGCTGGCCAGTCAATCGGTCTGGAGAAGTTCGACACTGCCCAGTCCGACGTGTTGGCGCGGGTCGCGCCGCTGGGTCGGCCGGTCCAGGCGCTGCGTCTAACACCCGCCGAGCCGATGGCCGAAATCCGCATGCGGCCTAATCGATGGCAAGTCGCCTCTACCTATTTCATCATTGGCGTCGAACATATTCTCTTTGGATATGACCATCTGCTTTTCGTTGTCTGTCTGGTCCTGTTGCTCAACGGATTATGGACGATTGCCAAGGCAGCAACTGCGTTCACCCTTGCCCATTCGATTACGCTCATTGGAACGACCTTGGGCTTTCTAGGTTTACCGCAACGGCCCGTTGAGGCCATCATTGCATTGTCAATCATGTTTCTTGCGATCGAAATCGTGAAGAAAGATCCAAATAAGCCGAGGCTTTCGGAACGACTGCCTTGGCTGGTCGCCTTTGTTTTCGGCTTACTGCATGGCTTCGGCTTTGCAGGGGCATTGAATGAAATCGGGCTGCCCGAAAGCGATGTTCCGACCGCCCTGCTAACCTTCAATCTCGGCGTTGAGGCTGGCCAGCTACTCGTCGTGGGCGTCAGCCTTGCGACGCTGGCCGCCCTGCAACGCATGGGCGAAGCAGGCGCTGCGCGCGTCGTAAAGATCGTGACTTATGCGATCGGCAGCATTTCTGCTTATTGGCTGGTTGAACGCACGATAGGCTGACGGCGCAATCAACTGCGGGTCAGCCGCCAAGCCATGGCAGCACGTTGCAGCACGGTTACCAAGCATAGCGCTGCAAATAGCATGGCCAGCCAAGGAAAGCTGCCAGGAAACAGGCACATGACGAGGAAGAAGACAATCGTCTCCCCCCCTTCCATCAGCCCTGACGTGTAGGTGAAAGCTTTTGGCGCATGGCCCATGTCGCGGCCCGCAGCGATGGCGGCAGTCGCAAGGAAACTGACGGCCGTTAGCGTGAAGGATGCAACCAGCAGCAAAGCGGGAAGGGCATTGGCAGGCACAGCCAGTGCAAAGCCGATGGGGACTCCTACATAAAAAAGATAATCACATAGGCTGTCGAGATAACCGCCCCAAAGCGTGGGCCCGCGTAGCCGTGCCACCGCACCGTCGAGGCCATCGCACAAGCGGTTTCCGGCGATCAACGCTAGCGCGGCCCACCACATATGGAATGATAACGCCGCCACCAGAGGGACGACCAGAAGCGCACCGGTGATCGTCAGAGCATTGGCACTGACACCCGTTCCCGCAATTGTCCTGCCCAGTCGGTCGACGATCGGATCAACCGATTTGCGCAAGCGGGCATCGAACATCTGTCAGATCTTGCCCAATTTGTCCTTGAGCGCAGCAAGCGCACCAAATGGCCCTGCTTCGCCTTCCTCCTTCACCCCAGCCGCTTTCAGCACCGCGTCGGCATTGGGGCTGCGCGGAAAAGGGTCGAGCAGCAGTGCGAAGCTTTGCGCAACCGCTTCGCCAAGATCGATCGTGCGACCGTCATGAAACAACGTGTCACACTCATCGGCGTCGAGCTCGATTTCCGCCTCTTCGTCATAGCTGGATTCTGCGGCAAAGCGGATGCGGAAATTTTCGTCGATCCGGCTCGGCACCGCCACGCCGCTGGCGACACAGGCTTGCGATGCTTCACCCCAGAGCCTGCCTTCCGCGATATAGCGATTTCCGTCTGGAATAAGCGCTACATCCGCCTCCAGGCGATCAAGCGAAACCAATCCAAAGCGCTTTGCGAGCGCCGCCCTTTCAGCCTCGTTCGCCAAGATGTGCCGGGGCTTTGCCGCTGCACCTATTTCTGAAAGCGGCACTATATGGCTGAATTCAGGTGATGGCTCTGCCTTCACCATTGCCCGTCGCCCTTAATCAACCGAGCGGCATCTGCCGAACCCAGCTTTTCCCAAATAGCGCGAACGCCGGCAGCAACATGGCTGATCTGCCGGTCATCGGGGACGACGTCACCATAGAGATTGCGCCGCAATGTTTCAGCCAGCCGGTCAGCCTCAACGTCGGTCAAGGCATCGCGATAAACACCCAACCGGCCGCCAAAGGCACCCACCAATTTGCCAACGCGCTTGCCGACGATCATGTCGCCAACGCCGATTTCGCGCAGCTGCGCATCCATGTCGGCGACGAATATCTCAGTCAACAATGCCATCTCGCGCCCGCTGTCGCTTTCCTGTTCAAGACGGAGCAAGACCAGAGCGAACATTGTAGCGACCATTTCGAAGCGACCATTGACGCTGTCGGGAATGCCACCATCAAGATACCAGTGCGGCTGGCGGGCATGCGCAACCAACTGGTTATAGAGCGGCCGAAGCGATTCGCGCGGATCAGCTTCGGTCGTTCCAAAAAGGCGGCGCAACAATTGCATAAAAGGTCATTCCATTCCAGAAGTGGGAAAGCGCAGGTAGCGCTCATCAGCGGTTCATTTTGCGAGGGATATTGCCATTGCGCTGCAAGGATGCAATGGCAATAGCCAACAAAATCACCGAAGGCGAGATTATGCCCACGACCCGAATTTCCACGGCCACCAAGATCATGATGCTCGCAGGAGCTGCGCTACTGGTGCAAGGCTGCACCCAGTTTCGTGGCCATCAGGGCTATGTTGGTGACGCACAGTTGATTGCGTCAATCCAACCCGGTGTCGACAATCGGGAATCGGTTCAGGGAACACTCGGTCGTCCGACTTTCACCGGCCAATTCGGCAATAGTGACTGGTATTATTTCGCGCGCGACACCCAGCAGCTGGCTTTCCGTAATCCGCGTCCGACCGCACAGACCGTGCTCCACATTCAGTTCGACAATGTCGGAAATGTGGTCGCGGTGAACCAGCGCGGACTGGAAAATGTCGTGCGCATCAGCCCTGAAGGCGACAAGACGCGCACCTTGGGCCGCGAAACCAACTTCTTCGAGGAACTGTTCGGCAATATCGGTGCGGTCGGCAGCGCCGGCGCCCCGGGTCAGGGCGGCCGGCCCTGAGATTATTGCGCAACGCCCGCTGAGGCGAGCACCGCAAGCGCGACAATTTCCGAAGCGCTCGACGACATGGTTGCAATCTGCACCGGCCGCTCCATGCCCACCAGCATGGGACCAATCACCTGATCGCCGCCCAGTTCACGCAGCAGCTTTGCAGACAGGTTTGCCGATTGCAGACCGGGCATCACGAGCACATTGGCGGGACCTGACAATCGGCAGAATGGGTAATTGGCCATCAATGCCGGGTTCAGCGCGACGTCGGGCGCCATTTCGCCTTCATATTCAAAACCGGCATTCCGCTGATCCAATATGGCGACCGCATCGCGGATATTGCTCAGCCAGTTGCCCGGCGGGTTGCCGAAGGTCGAATAAGACAGGAAAGCGACACGCGGCACATGGCCCATGCGCCGGGCGACTTGCGCCGTCTGTTCGGCAATATAGGCGAGCTCTTCGGCACTCGGCCGTTCATTGACCGTTGTGTCGGCCATGAAAACCGTGTGGGTCTTTCCGACCAGAACATGAATGCCGAAGGGGATTTCACCTTTTTTGGGGTCTAGCACCCGGCGCAATTCGCGCATCGTCTGCGCAAAGGTTCGCGTGATACCGGTGATCATCGCGTCGCCCTGATCCATGGCAAGCATCAGCGCGCCGAAGATATTGCGATCGCGGTTCACCATCCGCTGGACATCGCGGCGCAAATAGCCCCGACGCTGGAGCCGCGCATACAGCCGTTCGACCATCACAGGAACAAGTGGGCTCGATACGCTATTATGGATTTCGAAGCTTTCGGGATTGGGAACGCCCATCGCCTGCAGCTTAGCCAGCACTGCAGCATCACGGCCAACAAGCACGGGGGTGCCATAGCCATCCTGCCGGAACTGCACGGCGGCGCGCAGCACGACATCTTCTTCCCCCTCGGCAAAAATCACCCGCTTCGGCTTTGCCCGTGCCGATGCATACACGCCAGCCATCACCGAGGTGGTAGGATTGAGACGCGCGCGCAGCGATGCACGATAGGCCTCCATGTCGGTGATTGGTTTTTGCGCGACGCCCGAATCCATCGCTGCCTTGGCAACGGCCGACGATACAACCTCCATAAGGCGTGGATCGAAAGGCGCAGGAATTATATAGTCCGTGCCGAAACTATGCGTCGTGCCGCCATAGGCTGCCGCGACCTCTTCGGGCACTGTCTCACGTGCCAGTTCGGCGAGAGCATTGGCAGCAGCAATCTTCATTTCCTCGTTGATGGTCGTCGCCCTCACATCAAGCGCGCCGCGGAAAATGAAAGGAAAGCCGAGCACATTATTGACCTGGTTCGGATAATCCGAACGACCGGTGGCAATGATTGCATCGGGCCGCGCCGCACGCGCTTCAGGGGGCGAGATTTCCGGATCGGGATTGGCCATCGCAAAAATAATCGGCTGATCGGCCATAGTTTTCACCATCTCGACCGTCAGCGCGCCGCCAACCGAAAGGCCGAGGAAAACATCGGCGCCCTTTACCGCATCGGCCAGGCTGCGCGCTTCGGTCGGCACGGCATGCGCCGATTTCCATTGATCCATGCCTTCAGCGCGACCCTGATAGATCACGCCCTTGCGATCACACATGATTACATTGCCATGCGGTACGCCCATTGCTTTGATCAATTCCGTGCATGCAATCGCGGCAGCGCCTGCGCCATTACAAACAACCTTCACATCCTTAAGGTCGCGCCCGGTAAGCCTGCAGGCATTGATGAGCCCGGCCGCCGAGATGATTGCGGTGCCATGCTGGTCATCATGGAAAACCGGGATGTTCATCTTTTCGCGCAGCGCCTGCTCGATCATAAAGCAGTCAGGTGCCGCTATATCTTCCAGATTGATGCCGCCAAAGGTCGGTTCCAGAAGCTCAACCGCATCGATGAAGCGTTTCGCGTCCTCGGTCTTAACCTCAATGTCGATCGAATCGACGTCGGCAAAGCGCTTGAACAGCACCGCCTTGCCTTCCATGACCGGTTTAGAGGCAAGCGCGCCAAGATTGCCCATTCCAAGGATCGCGGTACCGTTTGAAATAACCGCGACCAGGTTGCCCTTCGCGGTATAGTCATAGGCCGTTGCCGGATCATCGGCGATCGCCTGCACCGGAACCGCCACGCCGGGCGAATAGGCAAGGCTAAGATCGCGCTGCGTTGCCATCGGTTTCGATGCGATGATCTCGATCTTACCGGGACGTCCCTGAGCATGGAATTGCAGGGCTTCCTGCGCGGTAAACTGGACGTCTTTGTCGCTCATTGCGGGCCTACCCTCGATTTCTTTTGGTTAGCTGCGCCCTAGCGGCATGCGGGCAATGCGCGCAACGCCTTTGTTCCTTATTGCCATCATTGATGCGACTGGAAATTGTCCGATATGGGCCGGTCGAGCGAGCCCTGGTAGCCACCGCTATCAAGCGCGCGGCGATGGCAATGCATCAGTTTCCACAGCTTCGCACAGGCGCGACATTGGCGATCCGGCACGGCGAGGCTATGCCGGACAAATGGACTCGCGCCCTCCAAAAAACGCCGTTCTGCCCGGCCTTGAAACGCCGACGCCGATGATGGCGCAATATCTGAAATTGAAGGCAAAGGCCGATGGCTGCATGCTCTTCTATCGGATGGGCGACTTTTTCGAGCTGTTTTTCGACGATGCCAAGATCGCTGCCCGGGTGCTCGACATCGCGCTAACCTCGCGCGGCGAACATAGCGGCGCGCCCATCCCCATGTGCGGCGTGCCGGTGCATGCAGCAGAAGGCTATCTTGCTAGGTTGATCAAAGCAGGCCACCGCGTCGCCATTGCCGAACAAACCGAAACGCCCGAACAGGCAAAGGCGCGGGGCGGATCAAAGGCGCTGGTCGCGCGTGACATCATCCGTTTTGTGACAGCAGGCACGCTGACTGAGGACAGCTTGCTTGACAGTTGCGCATCGAACATCCTCGTCGCACTGGCAGAGGCGGGCGGCGAAATCGGCCTGGCCGCAACCGATATCTCCACCGGTTATTTCGAAGTGACCTGCATTTCGGCAGCGGCGATCGAGGCTGAACTGGCGCGACTGGGGCCGAGCGAGGTGATCATCCCCGAAGGCTTTGCCGGCCTTCATCACGCCATTGAAAGACCCAAGGCGGATTTTGACAGCATGGCCGGCAAAGAAGCTCTGCAACGACACTGCTCTGCCGACCTTTCCTGTACCCGCGCCGAACTGGCAGCGGCGGGCGGACTTCTCGCCTATCTGGAACATGTCGGGCAGGGGAAGATGCCCTTCCTCAAAGCCCCGGTGCGGCGCGAAGTGCAGCATTATCTGCTGATCGATCAGGCGACACGCGACAGTCTTGAAATCACCCGCTCGGCAAATGGCGGCGGACGGGCAGGTTCGCGGCTGGCCGAGGTGGATCGCACGATCACAGGTGCCGGAGCACGCCAGCTTGCATCGGATCTTTCGGCACCCTTGATGGATAAGGGTGCGATCGAAGCGCGGCTTGCACTGGTGCAATGGTTCCATGATGCACCTCTGCTCCGCGAAAGCACGCGCACTGCATTGCGGCAATTGCCCGACATTGCCCGCGCGCTTGGCCGGGTTGTCGCTGGAAGGGGATCACCCCGCGATCTGGGACAAATCCGTGATGGCTTGGATGGCGCGCGCATTTTGCGCGAACGGCTTGGCGCCGTGTCCGACCGGCCTGCCATGCTGGAAACACTGCTGCCGGCACTTGATGGCCATGGCGCGATGGTCGATCTTTTGCAGCGGGCGCTGGTTGCAACGCCGCCAACCGAAACGACCCAGGGCGGCTATGTTGCGGAAGGTTATGATGCCGCGCTTGATGCCCTGCGCGTTGCAGGGCGCGATGGCCGTGCCGCCATCGCCGCGATGGAAGCGCGCTACCGGGCATCGACCGGGATCGCCTCGCTGAAGATCCGCCACAATGGCGTACTTGGCTATTTTGTCGAAGTACCTGCCAAAAATGCAGACCCGCTGATGACAGCGGGCAGCGGCTTTACCCATCGGCAAACGATGGCGGGCGCGGTGCGTTTCAATTCACCCGAACTGCATGAAGAGGCGTTGCGGATCGGACAGGCATCGGGACATGCACTGGCGGCAGAGGCTGCGCATCTTGAAGAACTGACCGGCCATGTTCTCGCACGGCGAGATGCGATTGCTGCCAGTGCCGATGCGCTGGCGCGGATTGATGTCGCGTCTGCACTGGCCGAACGGGCGGCGGAGGGGCGCTGGTGCAAAGCTGAACATACAGAAGGACCTGAGCTATATATCGAAGGCGGTCGGCATCCTGTGGTGGAAAACGCGCTGGCGAAAAATGGCGAGCGCTTCATCGCAAATGATGTGCAACTAACTGAAAAAAATAGATTATGGTTGGTGAGCGGTCCCAATATGGGCGGCAAGTCAACCTTTTTGCGGCAAAATGCCCTGATCGTGATTCTGGCACAGGCCGGAAGCTATGTTCCCGCCATTTCTGCCCGGCTGGGGCTGGTCGACCGGCTGTTCAGCCGTGTCGGCGCGTCCGACAATCTGGCGCGCGGGCGATCGACCTTCATGGTCGAAATGGTCGAGACAGCAGCCATCCTCGCCCAAGCCACCGAACGCAGCTTTGTGATATTGGACGAGGTCGGGCGCGGCACATCCACCTATGATGGCCTTGCCATTGCCTGGGCGGTGGTCGAGGGCATCCACGAAACGAACCGCTGCCGCTGCCTGTTTGCGACCCATTATCACGAGCTGACCCGGCTTTCCGAAACCCTTGATGCACTATCGCTGCACCATGTCCGGGCGAAGGAATATAAGGGCGACCTTATACTCCTTCACGAAGTCTCAGAGGGGCCGGCCGACCGCAGCTATGGCATTGCCGTTGCCAAATTGGCAGGCCTGCCCCCGCCGGTATTGGCGCGTGCCACACAAGTGCTCGAAAAACTCGAAAAAGGCCGCGCCGAAACCGGCGGGCTGGCCGCAGGATTAGGCGAAATGCCCCTGTTCGGCGCCGCCTTGGATGCCGCCGAGGCCAAGGTCGATGCCGTGCGCGAAAGCCTGTCCGGATTGGACATAGACGCGCTTTCGCCGCGACAGGCGCTGGATCTGCTTTACGAACTCAAAGGCTTGGCGGGAGGGGAATAACCCCTCACGCCAGTGAGAGGAACAACCCCGCCAAAGCCGCACTCATCAGGTTGGACAGCGAACCTGCGGCCAATGCCTTCAGCCCCAGTTTCGCAATCATCGGGCGCTGGTTCGGGGCAAGGCCGCCGGTAACTGCCATCTGGATTGCAATCGAGCTGAAATTGGCAAAGCCGCACAATGCGAAGGTGACAATCGCCACGCTGGTCGGCGACAGATCCTTCATCGCGCCGAGATCGATGAAGGCGACAAATTCGTTGAGCACAACCTTGGTACCGAAAAGGCCGCCTGCAGCCGACGCCTCATTCCATGGCACGCCGAGCAGGTACATGACGGGGGCAAAAACCTGCCCCAATATGCCCTGAAAGCTCAGGTCTTTAAGGCCGACCAGATTGCCGAAGCCGGCCAAAAGGCCATTGGCCAGCGCAACCAGCGCCACAAAGGCGAGCACCATCGCGCCCACGGCCACGGCCAGCTTTACGCCGGTCTGTGCACCCTGTGCCGCAGCCATGATCAGATTGGCCGGCTTTTCCTCATCATGCATATCTGCCGCGACCGAAGGGTCATCATTGGCAGGCGCATCGGGATCGTCGGGCATGATCATCTTTGCCATGAGGATGCCGCCCGGTGCCGACATGAATGCCGCGGCCAGCAGATAATCAATCCGGATGCCCATCGAGGCATAGGCCGCCAAAATCGTGCCCGCGACGCCCGCCATGCCAACGCTCATCACGCAGAAAAGCTGCGCCGGCGTAAGCGATGCCAGATAGGGGCGGATAACAAGCGGAGATTCGGACTGGCCGACGAAGATGTTCGACGCGGCGCACAGGCTTTCAACCTTGGAAATACCGGTGATTTTCTGAAGGCCGCCACCGATCCAGCGGATCACATATTGCATCAGCCCGAGATGGTAGAGGATCGAGATGAACGCCGCGAAAAAGATGATCACGGGAAGCGCCTGAATCGCGAAATTCTGGCCCAGCGGATCCGTGGCGAGCGCGCCAAAAAGGAAGCGCGTACCTTCATTCGCATAGCCCAGAAGATTCGATACGCCAGATGCAGCAGCTTGCAGCACCTGATTGCCCCAAGGCACATACAGCACCAGCGCGGCAAGGCCGGCCTGCAGGGCAAAGGCCGATAGCACGACGCGCGGCCGGATGGCGCGGCGGTTGGATGACAGCACAAAGGCAATAAGCAGGATCAGGGCCATGCCGCCCAGGCTCAACAGGATCTGCATTTCTTGGTCTCCCCAAACCTCTCATAACCGTCATGCCGAAATCGTTTCAGCATCTATCGCGCGGCCACTCCCTATGGTCTATGCGAAGAAATCGGCCTTGAAACAAGTTCGGGGTGACGAAATGCTGTGAATATTGGGCGTCGTCCGCTTGCACCGCCGGATTTTGCCGTTACCCATGGGGCAAAGCAGCAAAAGGGGGAGCAGCCACATGTCCGACAACCAGACCAGCAGCATGACCATTTCGCGGTCGCTGTTTATCTTTTCGATCTTTTATGGCGGCATGGTCTGCATCGCCGGCGTTCTTGGCAACAAGCAGGTCTCGCTCGGCCCGCTTGCGGTAGAGGCCGGGATTTTCCCATTCCTTCTGCTGGTGATCCTTTCCAGCACGATTGCCGCGCTGCATGGCAAGGAAGTCGCCGACAAGCTGGTCAAATATGGTTTCCTGCCGCTGATCGGATCGATTGTGCTGACCGCCTTGGTCTATGCCATTCCGGCATCGCCGAAAATGGATCCCAAATATCTGGACGCGTTTAACACGATGATGGGGCAGACCCCGCGGATCTGGATTGCCGGCATCGTCGCTTATGGCACCTCGCAACTGCTCAACGTCTATCTTTTCGAC
>JACCDV010454893.1_pt1 | contig 38036 bp, 36 predicted proteins | sample 7446131 | NCBI WGS metagenome assembly JACCDV01 (sample SAMN15323448, study PRJNA562643) | freshwater metagenome | isolation source: river surface water | place: USA:Blue River Watershed | collected 2017-08-17
AAGGAGCCCCTGACCCATCAATACCCTTAGACTTATCCACAGCTGAGTAAAGAAAAAACCTTCAACCAAGTGGCTCAATCTTCAGCGTGAAACTTGGCTCAGTTTGCTAGATGCATCAACACCAGCGACGTCAACTGGTATGCCCAGACCGATACCTACAATGTGGCGAATGTGACGGTCTCGGTCAGCGCCAGCGACAGCTACAACGCCAAGCGCAGCGCATGGTGGGTCGACGCGCGGGCCAGCGAACTGGTGATCGGCCTGAGCGCCGACCACAGCCAGGTGAGCTTGTCGGGCGGCAATTCCCTTGATCTGTTCACATCGGGATTCAACGCACTGCCAGTGAATCTGCCCGTCACTGGTTGGCTCAAACTGGCCAACTCCAGCAACGCACAGATCAGCACCTGGGTGGCCTGGTTCAACGATGACGGCTATGGCAAGGTGAATGTGATTCAGCTGCGCAACAACCCGGTGGGCAGCGACGACAACATGCCCGATGGCACCGTGGAATACTTCCGCGAGGCCTTCTATCGCACCGGCACCGGGGTCGCCAGTGGCACCCTAACGGCCACCGATGTGGCCGCCTTGAACTTCGGTACCACCTTCGGCACCGTGCCGCGTCCGGCCGGATCGAACTGGTTTGACCAGGGCAACAGTTACAACTTCGGCGACACCTTTGTCAGCGTGGGCGCCAGCAAGATGAGCCTGGTGATGGACACCGGCCGTTCGGCCAGCGACCTCATCAGCAGCAGCGGCCGCGTGCAGCTGAGCACCCGCAACGCTGGGCTGACGTGGCAGTACAGTACCGACGCTGGCCAGAATTGGCAGTCGGCCAACCCTGTGTTGACGGTGGCACAAGATGGGTTATCGGCCACCTTGAACCTGCCCGACGGCAGCTATGCGGCCAGCAGCGTGCAGGTTCGCCAGATCGATCCGCTTGGTCGCAGCAGTGGCATCCTCAGCAACCAGAGCGCCTGGACCGTGGACAGCGTGGCGCCCACGATCACGGGCGACGCATCGGCGCGCCTGAGCCTCAACACCACCGTCAACCTGGCCGACCTGGTGTTTGCCAACGTGGGCGGGCGCAGCGACGAAGTGCTCAACCTGAGTGTGCTGTCGGAATACGGCACCGTGGGCGGTCTGACCGACGCCGACGCCAACACGCCGGGCATCCAGCTCAGCGGCACTGCGGCGCAGTTGCAGAGCAGCTTTGCCAGCGCGACCTTCACCGCCACCCAGCACAACGCCTACCGCATGCCTTCGCTGGGCCTGCAGCTGGGCGACACCGCGGGCAACACCAGCGCGGTGCACTTTGCCTTGATTGTGGACGGCATGACGGTGCTGTGAAGCGGGGGCGCCGCGCCCCCGCTGCCTTTGGTTTGGCACCTTGCCGGGCCAAGGGCAGCACACCCCGCGCACGGACCGACCGCCCTGGCGGTTGCGGGTATCCCCTTGCTTGCCCATTCGGTGTCATCGGGCGTAAGATGCCATTTAACAGGACGTTTGTCCCGTTTTATGCAACAAATAAATCATCTGACGCGCAAAAGCCATGGCACTGCTCAAAAACGCGGTTGATTTGCTGAGCTGTTTCACGCCCAGCCGCTCGGCCCTGACGGTGACCGAGGCGGCCAGCCTCTTGGGTTTGCCCAAGAGCAATGTGTCGCGCCTGATGCGGGGCATGGCCGAGGTGGGCATGCTCGATCTGGCCGAACGCGGTCGCGGCTACCGGCTTGGCCGCATGCTGCAAGACCTGGGCCAAGTCGCACGCCAGACCGAAACCTTCAGCGCCCGCGCAAGCGCCGCCGCCCGGCGGCTGTCGGACTCGCTGGGCCTGACCAGCTATGTCTCGACCCTGGTGGGCACGCACATGGTGGGCCTGGTCCACCATGTGGGCACGCACCACGCCCAGGTCGGCACGCCGCTGGGGGCTCGCCTGCCGGTGGACGCCTGCGCCACCGGCCGGGCCATGCTGGCCGACATGAGCGACGCCGACATCCGCGAGTTGTTGCAAGGGCGGGTCTCGCACCCCACCGTCGACTCGCCACAGACCATGGACGAATTGATGGCACGCATCGAGAACGTGCGCAAGGCCGGCTTTGCCGAGTCACATGCCGAGGCGGCGCCGAATGTGGATGCCCTGGCCGTGGCCGTGCGCGACCCCCTCACCGGCGAGCGCCTGACCCTCTGCCTGACCTTTGTCAGCCAAACCCTTTCCCGCGCGGACCGGTTGCGGGCGATCGATCGCCTGCTGCAGGAACGCAAGATTTTGACGAGGACCACTTGATGAGCGCATCGGCGAGCCAACCCCAGCGTTGGCGCATTGGTTTTGATATTGGCGGCACCTTCACCGACTTCATCCTGTACGACCAGCAGGACGGCCAGGTGACCCTCCACAAGCGCCTGACCACCCCGCGGGACCCCTCCGAGGCAGCGCTGCTGGGGCTCGAAGAACTGGTCGCCATGCGCGGCATCAGCTTGGCCGATGTGCACGAGATCATTCACGGCACGACCCTGGTGACGAACGCGGTGATCGAGCGCAAGGGCGCGCCGCTGGGCCTGATCACCACCGAGGGCTTTCGCGACATCCTCGAGATGGGCGCCGAGCAGCGCTACGACATCTACGACCTGTTTGTGCAGTTCCCGCCGCCCATGGTGCCGCGCCACCTGCGCCAGACCGTGCGCGAGCGCATGGACGCGCGTGGGCAGGTGGTCCAGGCGCTCGACCTCGAGAGCCTCAAGGTGGCGGCCAGCGCCCTGGTGAACGCCGGCTGCCAAGCCATTGCGGTGTCGCTCTTGCACGCCTACGCCAACCCCGCGCACGAGCAGCAGATTGGCCAATGGCTGGCCAGCGCGCATCCGGGCGTGGCGGTATCGCTCTCCAGCGATGTGGTGGCTGAAATGGGTGAGTACGCGCGCACCGTCACAACCTGCGCCAACGCCTATGTGCAGCCGCTCATGGCCGGTTACCTGGGCCGCATGATGAGCGCCCTGCAGGCGCGTGGTTTTCTGGGCGAGCTGCGCATGATGCACTCGGCCGGTGGCCTGGTCTCGGTCGAGACCGCCCAACGCTTTCCGATTCGCCTGCTCGAAAGCGGGCCGGCCGGCGGCGGCCTGGCGACCGCGCTGTTTGGCAGCCTGGCCGGTCAGCAGGACGTGATCTCGTTTGACATGGGCGGCACCACCGCCAAGGCCTGCCTGATCGAGCACGGCCGCGCCGAGATCGCGCCCATGATGGAAGCGGCGCGGGTCAGCCGCTTCACCCGCGGCTCGGGCCTGCCGATCAAATCGGCGGTGATCGAGATGATCGAGATTGGGGCCGGTGGCGGCTCGATTGCGGCCATCGACGAGGTGGGTCTGCTCAAGGTGGGGCCGCATTCGGCCAGCTCCGATCCCGGCCCAGCCTGCTATGGCATGGGTGGCCAGTCGCCCACGGTCACCGACGCCAACCTGGTGCTGGGCTATTACGACCCGGGCTTTTTCCTGGGCGGGCGCATGCAGCTGGATGTGGCCGCTGCCGAGCGCGCGATTGCACGCGTGGCCGCGCCCCTGGGCCTGACGGTGCCGCAGGCGGCGCTCGGGATCCACAAGGTGGTCGTCGAGAGCATGGCCGCCGCGGCCCGCGTGCACCTGATCGAAAAAGGCAAGGACCCGCGCGCCTATGCCATGGTGGGCTTTGGCGGCGCCGGCCCCGCGCATGCGGTGGACGTGGCGCGCGCCCTGGGCGTGCGCGAGGTCATCATCCCGCCCGCCTCCGGGGCGGCCTCGGCGCTGGGCTTTCTGGCCGCGCCGCTGTCCTTTGACGGCGTGCGCTCGCTGCGCATCGAGTTCTCGGATGGCTTTGACGCAGAGGCCATCAACCAGCTGCTGCTGCAATTGGAAGAACAAGGCCGCGAGCGCCTGCGCGCCGCCGGCGTGCGCAACGAACAGGTGGTGGTAGAGCGCCACGCCGACATGCGCCTGGTCGGCCAGATGCATGTGATCGATGTGCCGCTTCCCGAGGGCGCCATCGACGCCAGCTCCCTGCCCGCCATTCGCCGTGCCTTCGAGGCCACCTATGCCGCGCGCTACACCCAGGTGCTGGCCGAGGCCCGCATCGAGGCGGTCACCTTCCGCGTGCGTTGCGCGGGGCCGACCCCCACGCTCAGCCTGCATGGCGCCGCGGGCGGCGCAGCCCCTGGTCAGCGCATCAAGGGCACACGCCAGGCGGTGTTCGACCAGGGCACGCTGCCCACCCAGGTCATTGACCGGTATGCGCTGCGCCCGGGCGACACGCTCAGCGGACCGGCCATCATCGAAGAGCGCGAGTCCACCACCATCATCGGACCCAACGACCAGCTGCGGGTGGACGAGAACCTCAACCTGCGCATCGAGGTCGCCGCGGCCCATGCGCAGGAGGCGCTGGTGCCGGCCGAGATGTCGCGCGAGCAGGCCATGGCCCGCATCACCGCCGACCCGATCGGCCTCGAGATCATGTGGAGCCGCCTGGTCAATGTGGTCGACGAGATGTGGCTGACGGTGTGCCGCACCGCCTTCTCGCTGGTGATTTCGGAAGCGCAAGACTTTGCCTGCGAACTGCTCGATCGCGACGGCGAGACGCTGGCACATTCGCCACGCGCCATGCCCGTCTTCAACCTCACCTTGCCCCGCGCGGTCAAGGCCTTGTTGGCCGCTTACCCGGCCGACACCCTGGTGCCCGGCGATGTGCTGATCACCAACGACCCCTGGTTGTGCGCCGGCCACCTGTTTGACATCGCGGTGGTGACCCCGGTCTTCCGCGACGGCCGGCTGGTGGCGCTGGTGGGCACGGTGGGCCATGTGTCGGACATTGGCGGCACCAAGGACTCGCTCAAGGCCCGCGAGATCTACGAAGAGGGCCTGCAGATCCCGCCGATGAAGCTCTACGAGGGTGGGCGTCGCAACGAAACGCTCTGGCGCCTCATTGACCAGAACGTGCGCAACGGCCACCAGGTGCTGGGCGACCTGCAATCGTTCGTGACCGCCAACGCCATGGGGGCCGAGCGCGTGATCTCGTTCATGCGCGACTACGGCATGGAGGACCTGGGCGCCCTGGCCGAGGTGGTGCAAGGCCTCTCGGAGAAGGCCATGCGCGAGGCCATTGCCGCCTTGCCCGATGGCGAGTACGAGAGCGTGATGACCAACAACCCGCTCGGCCAGGTGCTGCGCTACCCGGTCAAGCTGCGCATCGCGGGCTCCGCGATGGAGATCGACTTTGAGGGGGCGCCGCCGCAGCTGCCGCAAGGGGGTCTGAACTCCACCCTCAACTACACCGCGGCGCACGCCACCTACCCGCTCAAGTGCATGCTCACGCCCACGGTGCGCGGCAACGCGGGCTGCTACCGGCCGTTTACCGTGAAGGCCCCCGAGGGCTCGGTGCTCAACTGCAGCTACCCGGCCTCGGTCAATCTGCGCACACGCACCGGCTGGTACATCGCGCCCAACATTTTCAAGGCCCTGTCGGCGGCCGCGCCGCGCCAGGTGCAGTCCTTCACCGGTTTGGCGGTGGCGGCCAATATCTACGGCCAGGATGCGCATGGGCGCTACTACTCCGACATGCTCTTCTGCGGCGGTGGGCAGGGCGGCTCGGCGCGCGGCGACGGCCAGTCGACGCTGCTGTGGCCCACCTCGGCGGCCAACACCTCGATCGAGTTGATCGAAAGCCGCGCCCCGGTGCTGGTGCTCGAGAAAAGCTATGTCACCGACTCCGGGGGCGCGGGCCAGCAGCGCGGCGGCCTGGGCCAGCGCGTGCGCCTTCGCAAGCGCGACGACGATGGCCTGCCCACCCTGGTCTCGGTCTACCCCGAGGGGGTGAACAACCCCATCGATGGCCTGTTTGGCGGCCAGCCGGGCGGCGAGGCGCAAGGCCGCGTGCTGGATGCCCATGGCCACGAGCTGCACAACTGCGGCACCGGCGAGCTGGTCGAGCTGCGCCACCCCAGCCAGCAGGTCGAGCTGGTGCTGGCCGGTGGCTCGGGCTACGGCCCGCCGCAACAACGCTCGCCCGAGCGCCTGCAGGACGACCTGCGCCTGGGCCTGATTTCCCCCGAAGCGGTGCAACGCGACTACGGACTTGGCGCCGCACCCATCCCCCCTGCCCAGACCGCCCCGGCGGCCTCGGTGTCCTGACCTGTGTTCGTTCATTCCAAGGAGCTCATCATGCGCGAGAACAAGATCCTCTCTCTCAACCGCCGCCAGGTGCTGGCCGGCGCGGGCGCCAGCCTCGCCTCGGTGCTCATGCCCACCGAAGCCTTTGCCCAGCAGGGCGGGCGCCGCATCCTGGTGATCGCGGCCACGCAGGACATCCCCAATTTCGACCCGCACATCGCCACCGGTTACTCGGCCAGCTTTTTGCTGCGCAATGTGTACGACGCGCTGGTCAAGGTCGAGGGCAACCCGCCCAAGCCCACCTCCGAGCTGGCCGCCTCGTGGACCAGCACGCCCGATGGCCGCAGCTTCACCTTCAAGCTCAAGCCCAATGCCCGCTTTCACAACGGCAAGCCGGTCACGGCCGACGACGTGGTCTATTCGTTCAAGCGCGCGCTGCGCCTGAACAAGGGCAATGCCTGGATGATCCAGGGCGTGCTCGGCCAGGACAGCATGACGGCGGTGGATGCGCAGACGGTGCGCTTTAACCTGCTCAAGCCCTTTGCGGCCTTCCTGCAGGTGCTGCCCTGGATCTGGGTGGTCTCGAAAGCCGATGTCGAGGCCAATCTGGGCAGCGACGACGGCCAGACCTATTTGCGCACCAACACCGTGGGCTCCGGGAGCTTCCGGGTGCGCCGCGCCGAGGCAGGCAATCTGTACGAGCTCGAGCGACTGCCCAATGCCTGGCAGCAAGGCGGCGGCAACCTCACGGGCGTGATCTGGCGCATCGTGCGCGAGACCGCCTCGCAGCGCCTGATGCTGCAGCGCGGTGAGGCACACATCGCGGTGGACCTGACCAGCGAGGACATGAACGCGCTCAAGGACAAGCCCGGCGTGGTGAGCATCATCGAGCCCGAGTACCGCACCTTCTCGATCAAGATGAACACCCGCCACGGCCCCATGGCCGATCTCGAGCTGCGCAAGGCGGTGAGCTACGCCATGAACTACAAGGGCATGCTCGATGCCGCGGGTTACGCCGACCTGATGACCGGCCCGCTGCCCAACGGCATCCTGGGCCACAACCCCCGGCTGAACGTGTACCGCACCGACATGGCCAAGGCCAAGGAGCACCTGGCCAAGTCCAAATCGCCCAATGGCGGCATCAAACTCACCATGGTGTATGTGAGCGGCCTTGAGCAGCAGCGGCGCTTTGCGCTGATTCTGCTCGACAGCCTCAAGCAGCTGAACATCGACCTTGAGATCAAGCCCATGGTCTGGCCCGACATGGTGGCCGCCTGCGCCAAGCCCGAGACCTTCCCGGACTTCTTCCCGGTCTACCAGACGGCCAATTACGGCGACCCGGACAACATCGCCTTTGCCGCCTACCACTCCTCGCGCAATGGCAACTGGCAGAACGCGGTGTACGCCAACCCCGAGGTGGACGCGCTGATCGAGCGCGGCCGCTCCGAACCCAACGAGCGCAACCGCGTGGCCATCTACCAGCAGATGCAGGAGAAGGTGGTGGCCGATGCCCCGGACATCTTTGGCGTGCTGGAGCGGCGCAAGCTGGGCCTGCGCGACAACGTCAAGGGCTTCAAGTTCGTGCCGGTGGCCTCCAACGCCATCGATTGTTTTGACCTCTCGCTGAGCTGATGCACGAGCGCCGTGCGCCCGGGTGGCGCACGGCCTGAAGGACCCGCATGCTGCGTTTTTTGCTGCGCCGACTGCTGCTGACCGTGCCCGTCTTGCTGGGCCTGACGGTGCTGGTGTTTGTGATCGCGCGCCTGCTGCCGGGCGACCCCGTCGCCCTGGCCGCCGGCCCGAACGCCAGCCCCGCCGAGATTGCGCAATACGGGCGCGAGTTTGGCCTCGACAAGCCCCTGTGGACCCAATACACCACCTACCTGGGCGGCCTGCTTCAGGGCGATTTTGGGGTCTCGATCTTCACCCGCCGACCGGTCATGGAAGACCTGCGCGCCTACCTGCCCGCCACCCTGGAGCTGGTGCTGGCGGCGATGGTGCTGGCGGTGCTGGTGGGCGTGCCCATGGGCTTGTGGGCCGCGGTGCGGCGCGACCGCTGGCCCGATTACGCCACCCGCGTGCTGGCGCTGGGCGCCATCTCGATGCCGCGCTTCTTTCTGGGCTTGCTGCTGCAGCTGGGCCTGGCCATGGCCCTGGGCTGGCTGCCGCTGGGCGGGCGCTTTCCGATCACCGAGGACCTGCCGGTGCGGCTGACGGGCTTTTTGACCATCGACGCCCTGGCCGCCGCAGACCTGCATGCCTTCTGGGTGGCGTGCCAGCACCTGTTCATGCCCGCCCTGGCCATGAGCCTGTCGCCCTTGGCCACCATCATGCGCATGATGCGCGCGTCCACCCTGGAGGTCTTGCAGCAGGACTTTGTGCTGACCGAGCGGGCGCTGGGCCTGTCGCAGCGCCTGATCGTGACCAAGTACGTCGCACGCAACGCCTTCTCGGCCACGCTCACGGTGATCGGCCTGTACTTTGGCTGGTTGCTGGGCGGCACGGTGCTGGTCGAGACGGTGTTCGATTGGCCAGGACTGGGCCTGTATGCCACCAAGGCGGTGGTGACGCAGGATTTCATGCCCATCATCGGCGTGACCCTGGTCATTGGCACCCTGTTTGTGGCGGTCAACCTGATCGTCGACCTGCTCTACGGCTGGCTCAATCCCAAGGTGAGGTTGTCATGAACACCGCTGCAGCGCCCCTGCGCAGCGCGCGCGCCGAGGCCTGGCGGCGCGGCTTCTACCGCTTCCGTCAAAGCCGCCTGTCCATGGTCGGTCTGGCCTTGGTCCTGCTGCTCCTGGTCATGGCCCTGGCCGGCCCGTGGCTGGCCCCCTACCCCGAACACCTGCGCGGCGCGGTCAGCACCGCCGGCAATTTCCAGCCGCCCTCGACGCGGCACTGGTTTGGCACCAACGAGTTGGGACAAGACGTTTTCTCGCTGGTACTGGGCGGCACGCGGGTGTCGGTGCTGGCCGGGCTGGCGGTGGTGCTGCTGGGCGCCTTGGTGGGCACCCTGGTGGGCGCCGTGGCCGCCTATGCCGGCGGCTGGACCGACGACCTGCTGATGCGCCTGTCCGACCTCAAGCTGACCGTGCCGGGCCTGATCATGGCCATGGCGGTGGCCGCGGCCCTGGGGCCGGGCATCTTCAACATGGTGGTGGCCATCTCGCTGTCGTGGTGGCCCGGCTATGCGCGCCTGGTGCGCGGCGAGGTGCTGGCACGCAAGGAAGAGCTGTATGTGACCGCCGCGCGCGCCATTGGCGCCGGGCCCTGGCGCCTGCTGCGCCACCACATCCTGCCCAATGTGATGACGCCGGTGATCGTCAAGATGTCGCTCGACATGGGCTTTGCCATCCTCACGGTGGCATCGCTGGGCTTCATCGGCATCGGCGTCAAGCCGCCCACGCCCGAATGGGGCTCCTTGCTGTCGGTGGCGCGCAGCTACATGCCCGACTTCTGGTGGACGGCGATTTTTCCGGGACTGGCGATCTTCATCGCTGTGTTTGGTTTCAACCTGCTGGGGGACGGTCTGCGTGATGTGTTCGACCCCCGCTCTCGGCGCTGACCCGCATGAACACGCCACTTCTGGACATTCAAAACCTGCACCTGTGGATGCGCAGCTTCGAGGGCGAGGCCCATGTGCTGGCCGGCATCGACCTGCAGGTGCAACGCGGCGAGGTGTGGGGCATGGTCGGCGAGACCGGCTGCGGCAAATCGCTCACCGGCCTGTCGATCTCGCGCCTGGTGCCCAGCCCGCCGGGGCGCTATGGCCCGCAAGGCCGCATCCTGCTCGACGGGCAAGACCTGCTGGCCATGGACGAGGCAGCGGTGCAGCCCCTGCGCGGGCGGCGCATCGGCATGATCTTCCAAGACCCCACGACCAACCTCAACCCCATGTTCCGCATCAGCGAGCAGCTGATCGACGTGGCCCTGGCCGCCGCCCGGCACAGCCCGCAGCTGCTGGGCCTGGACGCCAGCGCCAGCACACGCCAGCGGCGCCAGGCTGCCCGTGCCCTGGCCCTGGAGATGCTGGAGCGGGTGCGCATTCCAAACGCTGCGCAGCGCTTGGACGACTACCCGCACCAGTTCTCGGGCGGCATGCGCCAGCGGGTGCTGATTGCGATGGCGCTGATGGGCCGGCCCGAGCTGCTGATTGCCGACGAGCCCACCACCGCGCTGGACGTGTCGGTGCAGGCGCAGATCCTGGCCCTGCTGCGCCAGATGGTGCAGGACTTTCGCATGACGGTGCTGCTGATCACGCACAACCTGGGCGTGGTGGCGCAGACCTGCACGCATGTGGCGGTGATGTATGCCGGCACCATCGTCGAGCGCGGCCCGGTCGCGCAGGTGCTGCGCCAGCCGCAACACCCCTACACGCGCGCCCTGCTGGCCTCCATTCCTAGAGCAGGGGTGGCGCGCGGTCAATTGCACGGCATTGCCGGCAGCGTGCCCAACTTGCTCACGCCACCGCCGGGCTGCCGCTTTGCCCCGCGCTGCCCGCAGGCCGGGCCCGATTGCCAGCAGGGCGCGCCAGCCCTGCGATCGGTCAGCCAGGGGCATCAAGCGGCCTGTGTGCGAATCGCTACACCCAGCCCAATGGCCGAGGGGGTCGCATGCTGACCATCGAGAACGTGCGCATGGTCTATCCGGGTCAGCGCCATGGCTGGCGACGCAGCGACCCGGTGGTCGCCCTGGACGGCGTGAGCCTGCAGGTGCAGGCCGGCGAGAGCTTTGGCCTGGTGGGCGAATCGGGCTCGGGCAAAACCACCCTCACCCGCTGCATCCTGCAGCTGGAGCGGCCCACGGCGGGCCGCATCGTGTTCGAGGGCGAAGACCTCTCGCGCCTGACGCCGGCGGCCATGCGCCGTTTGCGCGCCCGCATCCAGATGGTGTTCCAGGATCCACAGGCCAGCCTGAACCCGCGCATGTCGGTGCACGACATCGTGACCGAGCCCCTGATCATCCACCGCGAGCAAATGGCCATGAACGCGCGCCAGCGCACCGAGCGCGCCCTGGAGCTGCTGCAGATGGTGGGCCTGGGCGAACAGCACCTGTACCGCCATCCGCACGAGTTCTCGGGCGGCCAGCGCCAGCGCATCGGCATTGCCCGCGCCCTGGCCACCTCGCCCGCGCTGCTGCTGCTCGATGAGCCCACCTCGGCGCTGGACGTGTCGGTGCAGGCGCAGGTGCTCAACCTGCTCATCGATCTACAGCAGCGCCTGGGCCTGACCTATTTCTTCATCAGCCACGACCTGGGCGTGATCCGTTATGTCTGCGACCGCGTGGCGCTGATTCACCATGGGCGCTTGGTCGAAGAGGCGCCGTGCGAGCAATTGTTTGAATCACCGCAGAGCGACTATGCGCGCAGCCTGCTGGCGGCCATGCCGCAGATCGAGACGGGGGCCTGATGCGCATCGCCATCGGTGGCATGCGCCACGAGACCAACACCTTTGCGCCCACCCGGGCCGATTACGACGCCTTCTCGGTGCGCAGCGCCGAGCCCAGCCCGCTGGAGGGGCAGGCCTTGCTGACACGCTTGCAAGGCGCCAACATCCCGGTGCAAGGCGCGCTCGACACCCTGCAGGCGCTGGGCCACACCTGCGTGCCACTGGTGTGGGCCGCGGCCTCGCCCTCGGCCCATGTCACCACCGACGCCTTTGAACGCATCATCGGCCGCCTGGTCGCCTTGCTGCAGGCGGCCCTGCCTGTCGACGGGGTGCTGCTCGACTTGCATGGCGCCATGGTCTGCGAGCACCTGCCCGATGGCGAGGGCGAGATTCTTCGCCGGGTGCGCGCGGTGGTCGGGCCTGGCGTGCCCATCGCGGTCAGCCTCGACCTGCACGCCAATGTCTCGCGACAGATGGTCGAGCTGGCCGACGTGATCACCATCTTCCGCACCTACCCGCATGTCGATTCGGCCGAGACCGGCGCCCGCGCGGCGCGCTGGCTGGACCGCATGCTGCGCCGTGGCCAGCGCCCGCACAAGCGCCATGTGGCCTTTGACTACCTGACCGCCCTGCCCGCGCAGTGCACGCTGATCCCGCCCGCCGCCGGCCTCTACCAGCGCCTGGCGGCGCACGACAGCCCGACGCTGACCCTGGACTGGGCCATGGGCTTTGCCATGGCCGACACGCCCGAGTGCGGCATGTCGCTGGTGGTGTATGGCGACGAGGCGGCGCAGGTGGACGCGGTGTGTGCCGACATGGCGCGGGCCATTCAAGCGGCCGAGCCCGAGTTTGCCCTCAAGGCCTGGTCGCCCGAGGAGGCCATCGCGCACGCGCGCACCCATGGCCGCGTGGGCGCGCCGGTGGTGCTGGCCGACACCCAGGACAACCCCGGCGCGGGGGGTGATGGTGACACCACCGGCCTCTTGCACGCACTGCTGCACCTGGCCCCACCGAAGGCGGTGCTGGGCCTGCTGATCGACGAGGCCGCGGCCGCGCAAGCGCATGACCTGGGCGTGGGCGCGGTGGCCGACTTCCGCCTGGGCGCGCGCAGCAGCCCCATGAGCCCAGCGCCGGTGGCGGGCCGTTTTGTGGTGCGCCAGCTGGGCGACGGACAGGTGCTGTGCACCGGGCCGATGTTCTCGGGCTGGCACCTCAAGCTGGGCCCCATGGCCTGCCTGGAACATGTGGACAGCGGGGTCAAGGTCGTGCTGGCCAGCCACAAATTCCAGGCCGCGGACCAGGCCCTGTTTCGCCATGTCGGCGTCGAACCCGCCGAGCATGCCCTGCTGGCGCTCAAGAGCTCGGTGCACTTTCGCAACGACTTCCAGGCCATGGCGCGCGACATCCTGATCGTCAAAAGCCCAGGGCCCTGCACCCTGGACCCGGCCGACCTGCCCTGGCGCCACCTGCGCCCGGGGGTGCGCCTGGGGGCGCTGCGTTAAACCGGCCGGCTGTCCACCAGGTCGCGTTGTGCGCGGGCGATCAGGTCTGTCACGACGGCCTCGTCGCCAATGTGCTGGGCCAGCAACAGGCTCAGCTTGACCAGCAGCAGCTCGCTGTGCGCCGGGCCGGCCTGGTCGATGGCGCTGGCCAGCTGGTCGTAAACCGTTTCCAGGCCGCCAATCGACAGCCCGCTGGGGGTGGGGGTGGGGCTCATGCGGCAACTCCGGTGGTGGCTTGGTTCAGGGCGGCGCGCAGGCGGTGCGCGTCCAGGCGGACCCAGCGTGCGGCCACGTGCTGGTCGGGGCGCAGCAGGTAAGCCGCGCCGTCTTGCGGCACGCCCCAGCGGCTGCGGGCACGGCCCTCGGGGTCGGGCAAGTGGGCTTCGTGGCCATCGCCCGCACCGCCCAGTTGCAGCACCTGCACCAGCAGGCCGCGCGCGCGCCAGGCCTGCACCTCGGCACGCACCTGCGGGTCCAGGGCGCCAAACACCAGGAGCGCGTAGCCGCCGCCCAGGTGGTCCAGCAAGAAATCGTCAGGGCCCAGGCGCACATTGGCTGGGGGCGCGCCGCGCGCGGGCCCAGCGGCAAACAGCGCGTTGTCGTCGTCCTGTGCCGACAGCGAGGAGTGGGTGTATTCGTGCGGACGCGAGGTGCGCCAGTGGTAGAGCGGCCGCACAAAGGCTTCGGTCAGCGACAGCGACAGCACCGCATCGCGCAGCAGGCGAAAACCGCGCGAGGGCGGGGTCATGAAGCGCGTGCTCTTGCCAGCCTCGTCAATGATCTCGCGCGCAGCGGCCACGCGCTCCTCGGTGTAGCTGGCCAGAAGCGACTCGGGGGCCAGGCCGCGCCCGACCAGGCCCAGGCGCCAGCCCAGCGCCTGCGCGTCCTGGAAACCGGTGTTGGCGCCACGCACGCCAAAAATGGGCAGCAAATGCGCCGCGTCGCCCACGAACAGGGTGCGGCCACAGCGGTAGTCGGGCAGGGTCAGGGTGCGGGCCGAATAGACCGAGCTCCAGTCCATCTCCCAGGGCACGCCGGCAAAACCGATCATGGCCAGCTGCGCGTTGATGCGGGCCTTGAGCGACTCGGGCGAGAGCGCCTGCTCGGGGGTCTCGCCCTCGGGCAGCTGGTAGTCGATGCGCCAGATGCCACGCGGCTCGCGGTGCATCAGCACGGTGTTCTGCGGGTTCCAGGGCGGATCGAAGTAGGCCAGCCGCTCGGTCGGCAAGGGCAGGTCGATGCGGATGTCGGCAATCACAAAACGGCCCTCGTACGAAGCGCCTTCGAGCCGCAGGTCCAGCAGGCTGCGCAGCGTCGAGCGCGCCCCATCGGCGGCCACCACCCAGGTGCTGGGCAGGGCGTAGGGGCCCTCGGGGGTGTCGACCGTCAGCACCGCATGGTCGGGGTGCTGGACCAGGTCGGTGACGCGGTTGCCCCAGCGCAACTCGATCAGCGGCTGCGCGGCACAGGCGTCCAGCAGAAATTCCTCGACGTACTGCTGCTGCAGATTGATCATCGGCCAGAAGCGGTCGTTGTCGTCGTGCGGCGCTTCCATGCGAAAGACGCGCTGGTCGCGGAAGTAGGAATTGCCGTGCCGCCACGGCAGGCCGTTTTGCGTCACCCGCTCGGCCACGCCCACCTGCTGCAGGATCTCCATCGAGCGGCGGGTGAACACAATGGCGCGGCTGCCCTCGCTGACCTGCAGCTCGGGCGCCAGCACCACCACCGGCACGCCATGGCGGGCCACTTCAAGGGCGGTGACCAGGCCCACCGGCCCCGCGCCCACCACCACCACAGGCTTTTGCGTCTGCGCACCGTGGGCGCTTGGGCACCACGGGGCATGGACCTGGTAGTCGTAATAAATCGAGCGCCGGGGCTCGGTGCTGGGCTGGTGCATGAACGCTTCTCACAGATGAAACATCCCTCGAGTCTAGCGCGCGCTTGGGGCCCCACGGCAGGCGCTGTGGCGTGTCCGTGCTTGGGCTATGCTCGGGGGATGTCGCTGACGCTGTTGGAACCCGTGACGCACGAGCTGCTCATCAAAAAGAGTCGCTTTCTGGCCTGTGTGGAGCCGGTGGACGGCCGTGCACAGGCGCAGGTTCGGGTCGCCCAATTGCGCGCCGAGCACCCCGGCGCCGCGCACGTCTGCTGGGCCTTGATGGCCGGCGGCCAGTCGGCGGCCAACGACGACGGCGAGCCCGGTGGCACCGCCGGCCGGCCCATGCTCGAGGTCTTGCGCCACCAAGGCCTAGACGGCGTGCTGGCCACCGTGGTGCGCTATTTTGGCGGCGTCAAGCTGGGCGCTGGCGGCCTGGTGCGCGCCTACACCGACGCGGTGGCGCAGGCCCTGTTGCATGCCCAGAAAACCGAACGCGTGGCGATGGTGCACCTGCACTGCGCCCTCCCCTACGACCTCGAAGGACGGGTGCGGCGCGAACTGGCCGCACACCAGGCCCAGTTGCTGGCGGTCGAGCATGGTCCCCAGGTGCACCTGCACCTGGCCTGCCCGGCGCCCCAGCAGCAAGCGCTGCAGCGCGGCTTGAGCGACCTGGGCCATGGCCGACTGGCCTGGCTCGAGACCTGATGACATCTCCATGAACCCTAGCGCCACCCCGACCGACCCCGCCCCACTGTTGCGTCCCAACTCGCTGCGCGAGCTGTTTATCGCTTTTGCCAGCATGGCCCTGCAAGGCTTTGGTGGCGTGTTGGTGGTGGTCCAGCGTGAGCTGGTCGAACGCCGCCGCTGGCTCACCCGCGAACAATTCATCGAGGACTGGGCGGTGGCGCAGGTCATGCCAGGGCCCAATGTGATCAACCTGGGGCTGATGCTCGGCTCGCGCTATTTCGGGCTGGCCGGTGGCCTGACGGCGGTGGCGGGTCTGTTGCTGGCGCCCACCCTGGTCGTGCTGTCCCTGGCCATGCTGTTTGGCGGCGTCTCGGATGCCCCTTGGGCCCAGGGCGCGCTCAAGGGCATGGGCGCGGTGGCCGCCGGCATGATCGCCGGCACCGCCATCAAGCTCGGCGGCGCCCTGAGCCAGAACCCCATGGGCCTGGTCGCCACCTTGCTGGCCCTGGCCCTGGGCTTTGCGGCGGTGGCATGGCTGCGCCTGCCGCTGGTGCTGGTGATCCTGGGCGTGGGTGGCCCCGCCTGTCTGTGGGCCTGGATCCGCCTGGCGCCCAAGAAAGGCACGCCATGAACGCGGCCCTGTCCCTGCACCTGACGGCGGCCGACTGGCTGAGCCTGCTGCTGAACTTCATGGGCCTGTCGCTCTTGTCGGTGGGCGGCGCCATCACCCTGGCCCCGGACATGCACCGCGTGCTGGTGGATGACCGCGGCTGGCTGACCGACGAACAATTCACGTCGTCGATTGCCCTGGCCCAGGCCTCGCCGGGCCCGAACGTGCTGTTTGTGGCCTTGATGGGCTGGCATGTGGGCATCAACGCGGCGGCCGACCTGCACAGCCTGGGCTGGAGCCTGTTGCTGGGCAGCTTGGGGCTGATCCTGACCATGGTGGGCATCATGCTGCCCTCCAGCGTGCTGGCCTACCTGAGCTTTCGCTGGGCCGCGCGCCACCGCGAGCACCGCGGCGTGCGCGCCTTCAAGGCCGGCATGGCGCCGATGGTGATCGCCTTCCTGCTGGCCACCGCCTGGGTGCTGACCGCCAACCAGGGCCAGGGCCTGGCGCACTGGCCGCTGTGGTTGCTCACCCTGAGCGCAATGGTGCTGGTGCTCAAGACCCGCATCCACCTGCTCTGGTTGATCGCCGCCGGCGCGTTCGTGGGCGGGATGGGCTGGTTGTAAGCCAGGGCCCTGGCGCAGCCTCTGCGCTCAGCGGCGCTGGCGCAGCGCCTCGTACAGGCAGACGCCCGAGGCCACCGAGACGTTCAGGCTCTCGACGGCTCCGCGCATGGGAATGTGCACCAACTCGTCGCAGGTTTTGCGCGTCAGCTGGCGCATGCCCGGGCCTTCGGCGCCCAGCACCAGCGCGGTGGGGCCCTTCAGATCGGCGTCGTAGACGCTGCGCGGCGCGTCGCCGCTGGTGCCCACCACCCAAATGGATCGCTCCTTGAGTTCGCCCAGGGTGCGCGCCAGATTCGTCACCATGAAATAGGGCACGGTCTCGGCAGCGCCGCTGGCCACCTTGGAGACGGTGGCGTTGAGCCCGGCCGCGTGGTCGCGCGGGGCGATCACCGCATGCGCGCCCGCGCCGTCGGCCACGCGCAGGCAGGCGCCCAGGTTGTGCGGATCGGTCACCCCGTCGAGCACCAGCAGCAAGGGCGGCCCTTGCAAGTCATCGAGCAGGTCGTCGAGCGAGCGCGCCTGCTCCAGCGGCTGCACCAGCGCCGCCACGCCCTGGTGACCGTGCCCGCCGGTCAGGCGCGAGAGCCGCATCCCGTCGGCCTCGATCATGCGCACCTGGGCCTCGCGCGCGCGGTCCAGAAACTGGCGCATGCGCGCATCACGCCGACTGGCGTCGAAATAGACCTCGGTGATCGATTCCGGCGCCACCTTCAGGCGCACCCCGACGGCATGAAAGCCGAACAGCACTTTTGTAGAAGACATGCGGGGATTATCAGCGATGGGCGACAGCGCGCCCCAAGGCTGCCCGGCTCAGGTCACGGCCGCGTCGGCCAGCTCGCTGAGCTGGCCGGCCTGCATGAGCAGGCGGCGCTGGCAGCGGCGCGCGAGTTGCTCGTCGTGCGTGACCAGCAGCAAGGTCGTGCCCTGCTCGCGATTGAGGTCAAACATCAGGTCCATGACGGCCGCGCCGGTGGCCGCGTCCAGGCTGCCCGTGGGCTCGTCGGCCATCAGCAGGCGTGGGCGCGCCACAAAGGCACGGGCCAGGGCCACGCGCTGCTGCTCGCCGCCACTGAGGACGCGGGGCTTGTGCTGCAGGCGCTGGCCCAGGCCCACGCGCTCGAGCATGGCCTGCGCCCGCGCGCGCGCATCGCGCTCGCCCGCCAACTCCAGCGGCAGCATGACGTTCTCAAGGGCACTCAGGTGCGGCATCAGCTGAAAGCTCTGGAACACAAAACCGGTGGTGCGCGCACGCCAGGCGGCACGCTCGTCCTCGTTCAAGGCAAACAGGTCTTGTCCGGCCAGCAGCACACGGCCGCTGCTCGGGGTGTCCAGACCTGCGAGAATGGCCAGCAGCGTGCTTTTGCCCGAGCCAGAGGCGCCCACCACCGCCGCGGTCTGCCCGGCGCCCAGGGCAAATGAGACTTGGCGCAAAATCTGCAGCTGGCCAGTGGCATCCTGCACTTGCTTGCTGACCTCTTCCACCGCCAGTATGACGTCTGACATATCCCGTCCTTTGCTACAACGCCGACACTTTAGCGCCTTGGCCCTGACCCTGGCCGCCACGGGCCTTGCTCGCCAGGCCCAGGCGCAAACCGCCGAACGCAAACTCATGGTCCTGGGCGACTCGCTCAGCGCCGAATACGGCCTGCCGCGTGGCAAGGGCTGGGTCACCCTGCTGGGCCAGCGCCTGGCAAAGCGCCAGCCCCCCTGGCAGGTGGTCAACGCCAGCATCAGCGGCGACACCACCTCGGGCGGTCGCTCGCGCCTGCCGGCCTTGCTGCGCCAGCACCAGCCGCGTCTGCTGATCATCGAGCTGGGCGGCAACGACGCGCTGCGCGGCCTGCCGGTGCGCATGACGCAGGACAACCTGCTCGAGATGACGCGCAGCGCCCAGGCCGCTGGCGCCAAGGTGCTGCTGCTGGGCATGCGCATGCCGCCCAACTTTGGCGCCGAGCAGGCGCGCGCCTTTGAGCAGGCCTACGCCCAGGTGGCCCGGCAGACCAAGGCCGCCCTGGTGCCGTTTTTTCTGGCGGGTCTGGCCGACGACCCCGATCCGCTGCGTTGGTTCCAGCCCGACCGCATCCACCCCACCGAGGCCGCGCAGCCGCGCATGCTCGACAACGTCTGGCCCGCCCTGCAGGCCCTGCTCTGATGAATCCTGCTTTTCTGCCGGCCGACGCCGTGCTCGCCCAACTGGACGACTTTGACGCGGTCATCGACGCCCGCTCGCCCGGCGAGTTTGCGCTCGACCACCTGCCCGGCGCGCGCAACTGGCCGTCCCTCAACGATGAAGAGCGCGTCCGCGTGGGCACGCTCTACAAACAGGTCAGCCCCTTCGAGGCGCAAAAAATTGGCGCGGCCCTGGTGGCGGCCAACATCTCGGCCCATCTGCAGGCGCATGTGCTGGACCTGCCCAAATCCTGGCGCCCCCTCATTTACTGCTGGCGCGGCGGCAAGCGCAGCGGCTCGCTGGCGCTGGTGCTGGGCCAGATCGGGTTTCAGGTGCGCCTGATCGAGGGTGGCTACAAGGCCTTTCGCGCCGCCGTGGTCAAGGCCCTGCCCGCGCTGGCGCAGCGCCTGCGCCTGGTGGTCTTGTGCGGCCCCACCGGCAGCGGCAAAACCGCCCTCTTGCACGCGCTGGCCGCGCAAGGCGCGCAGGTGCTGGACCTTGAGGGCCTGGCCGAGCACCGCAGCTCGGTGCTGGGGCTGATCCCGGGCCAGCCCCAGCCCAGCCAGAAAGCCTTTGAAACACGGCTGTGGGACACGCTGCGCCGCCTGGACCCGACGCGCCCGGTGTTTGTCGAGGCCGAGAGCCGCAAGGTGGGCAACCTGAGCGTGCCCGCCGAGCTCATGGAGGCGATGCGGCAAAGCGCCTGTGTGAAGATTGACCTGGCCACCGATGCGCGGGTCGCGCTGCTGATGCGCGATTACCCGTTTTTTGTCGACCAGCCCGAGATGTTGTGCGAGCGCCTGGAGCGCCTGGTCGATCTGCGTGGCCGCCAGACGGTGGCGCACTGGCAGGCCCTGTCGCGCGCGGGCCAGACCGCCGAGATGGTGGCCCTGCTGCTCGCGCAGCACTACGACCCGGGTTATGAAAGTTCCACCCAGCGCAACTTTGCCCACTATGCACAGGCCCCGGTGCTGACCTTGAACGGGATTGGGCCCGAGGACATGGCGCAGGCCGCACAGGCCCTGCAAGACCTGAGCGCTTCAGTCCGCTGAGGGCTTGACCTCGTCGGCGGCCCATTCGATCGTGCCGCGGTAGGCGTGCCAGGTGGCATGCCCGAGCCAGGGGCCGACCAGCAGCAGCCCCAGGCCCCAGGGCCACAGGGCCAGCAGCACCAGCACCGCCAGCAGCAGGCCCCAGCACAGCATCACCGCCGGCTCGGACAGCACCACCCGAATGCTGGCCAAGCCCGCCGAGATGGCATCGGTGTCACGGTCCAGGATCATGGGGATGGAGACCACGCTGATGGCAAACACCAGGAAGGCGAACACGCCACCCACGGCCAGGTAGACGGCCACGAAATCGAGGTTCTCGGGGTTGAAAATGGCCTGGACCACGCCGGTGGTGGACGGCATGCCGGTGTTGAAAAAGACGGCAAACACCACCAGCGAAGCACGCCCCCACAGCAGTTCGAGCACCAGCATCACCAGCACCAGCATGGCCATGCTGCGCAGGTGCTGGTCCCAGCAGGTCATGCTGGCGCCCAGATCGGGAGATTGGCCCAGGCCGATGCGCCGGCTGGCTTCGTACAGGCCCATGGCCAGAAAGGGACCCACCAGCAGGCAGCCCGAGACCATGGTCAGGGTGTACTCGGGCTTGTGGCGAAACACCAGGCCCAGCACCAGCGCCATCAGCCAGAAACAGACCCCATAGAACAGGCCCAGGCCCGGCTTGACACGCAGATCGTGCCAGCCTGCCGCCAGCCAGCGCAAGGGGTCGGCCAGGCCCAGCGTGCGCAGCGCCATGCGCGGTGCGTCCGAGGGCGGGGGCACATAGGGGCTGGCCATGACGGGCAAGCCCTCGGCCGAGGAGGACGCGGTGTTGGCAGGTGAGGCAGCGGGGTCGCTCATGTCAGATGAGCTTGCATCGACTGGCGCAAATCGTCAATCAGGAACGCTGCCGATTCAAGCCCGACCGAGAAGCGCACCAGCCAGCCACGGCGCAGGTGGCTGGGCCATTGGCGGCGCATGGCGGGCAGGTCGTAGGGCACCACCAGGCTGACGGGCCCGCCCCAGCTGTAGCCGATGCGAAAGCGCTGCAGGCCATCGACAAAGGCGTCGACCTGGGCCTGCGTGAAGCGCTCGTCGAGCATGATGCTGAAGAGGCCCGCCGCCCGCCCCGCCCCCTCGCGCCCACACAGGGCCTGCCAATGGGCATGCCCGGGTGCGCCCGCCAGCGCCGGGTGCAGCACCTGCACACAGGCGCTCTGGGCCTGCCACCAATGCGCCAGCTCGCGCGCGGTCTGGTCTTGCGCCGCGTAGCGCAGGCCGATGCTGGGCAGCGATCGCAACACCGATTCCACGTCGTTCATGCCCACCCCCAGGCCCAGGCGCATGTGCGTCAATTGAATGAGGCGATGCATCTCGGGGGTGCGGGTGGTGACCGCGCCCATCAGCACATCGCCGCCGCCGCTGGGGTATTTGGAGAGGGCGTGCGCGCTCAGGTCGACCGCACACTGGCCGTCGCCCAGCAGGTCAAAGGGGGCAAAGGCCAGACCGGCGCCCCAGGTGTTGTCCAGCGCCACGCGGGCGCCGTGCGCCTGCGCGATGCGCACCAGCGCCGGCAGATCGGGAAACTCCATCGTCACCGAGCCAGGCGCCTCCACCCACACCAGGCGGGTGTTGGGCCGCAGGCGCTGCTGCAGGTCCTGCGGGTCCATGGGGTCGTACAGATCGTGGGCAATGCCCAGGCGGTTCAGATCGCCCAGGGCAAACACCTTGTTGGGGCCGTAGACATTGTCGGGCAGCAGCACATGGTCGCCTTGCGACAGCAGCGCCAGGCTGGCCAGCGAGAGCGCCGCCAGGCCGCTGGGCACCAGCACCGAATAGCGCCCCCCCTCGAGGTGCGCGATGCGCTCTTCGAGGATGTAGCTGGTGGGGGTGCCGTGCAGGCCGTAGGTGTAGGCCGACTTGTCCATCCAGTCGCGCGAGCGCATGTCGGCGACGGTGGGAAAGTAGACCGTGGAGGCCTTGAAAACGCCCGGCTGCGGCGCGTCAAACGTGGCCGGTGGGCGGTAGGGATGCTGGATCAGGTCCGAGACATCGGGCAGGCTGGGCAAGGAGGTGTTGGGCGCGTTCATGGCGCCATGGTAGCGCATGTGCCGCCGCCCCTGGCAGGCGGCCCATGGGCCTCAGAACAGGCTCAAAGCTTCCACTTCTCCATCAGCTTTTCGGGGCGCATGTTGTCGTAGGGCTCGAAGGGCTGGTGGATCCAGGGATTGGTGGGCAGGTACTCGACCGAGTAGTCGGGTTCAAAGCTCGACACGCCCTTGGTCCAGATCACCGCGGTGCGCAGTTCGGTGATGGGGCCATAGCTCTCGCGCAGCATGTCCACCACGGCCTTGAGGGTGTGACCGGTGTCGGCCAGGTCGTCCACCAGCAGCACACGGCCAGCGATCTCGCCCTTGGGGGTGGTGATGTAGCGGGCAATGTCCAGACGCCCTTGCACCGTGCCGGCCTCGGCGCGGTAGGAGCTGGTCGACATGATGGCCAGCGGCTTGTCAAACACGCGCGAGAGGATGTCCCCCGGGCGCATGCCGCCGCGCGCCAGGCACAGGATGTTGTCGAACTCCCAACCCGATTGGTGGATCTTCAGCGCGAGCTTTTCGATCAGGTTGTGGTACTCGTCGTAGGACACATACAGGTGCTTGCCGTCTTCGGTCAACATGGGGGGCTTCTCCGGGCTGGGGGTGGGATGGGGGTCGGTCCGGCCGCTCAGGGCAGGAAGGGGTGGTGCATGAGGATGGTGTGGTCGCGGTCCGGGCTGGTCGAGACCATGTGGATCGGCACGCCAGTGACCTGCTCGATGCGCTGCAGGTACAGGCGCGCGTTCACCGGCAGCTTGTCGATCTGGGTCACGCCCACGGTCGTCTCGGTCCAGCCTTCGATGGTTTCGTAGATCGGCACACAGCGGGCAATGTCGTCGGCCCCCATGGGCAGGATGTCCACCACCTCGCCGTCGAGCTCGTACCCGGTGCAGAGCTTGAGTTCGGGCAGGCCGTCGAGCACATCGAGTTTGGTGATGCACAGGCCCGAGAGGCCGTTGACCTGGGCGCTGCGCTTGAGCAGCGCGGCGTCAAACCAGCCACAGCGGCGCGCGCGGCCGGTGGTGGTGCCTTTTTCGGCGCCCACCGTGGCCATGTGCCAGCCCGGCGTGCCTTCTTTTTCCCAATCGAGCTCGGTCGGGAAGGGGCCGCCGCCCACGCGGGTGCAATAGGCCTTGGTGATGCCCAGCACATAGTGCAGCATGCCAGGGCCCACGCCCGAACCGGCGGCGGCATTGCCGGCCACGCAGTTGCTGGAGGTCACAAAGGGATAGGTGCCGTGGTCCACATCCAGCAAGGTGCCCTGCGCGCCTTCAAACAGCAGGTTGGCCCCCAGGCGGTGCGCCTCGTTGAGTTCGCGCGAGACATCGGCCACCATGGGCGCGAGTTCCTTGGCGTAGGCCATGGCCTCGTTGAAGACCGTGTCAAAGTCGACCGGCGCGGCGTGCAGGTGGTTGACCAGCACATCGTTGTGCAGGGCCAGGTTCTCGCGCAGCTTGGTGGCAAAGCGCTCGGGATGGCGCAGGTCCTGCACGCGCAGGGCGCGGCGCGCCACCTTGTCCTCATACGTCGGGCCGATGCCGCGGCCGGTGGTACCGATCTTGGCATTGCCGGCTTTTTCCTTGGCGGCTTCGCGTGCCACATCCAGCGCCACATGGTAGGGCAGGATCAGCGGGCAGGCTTCCGAGATGCGCAGGCGCGAGCGCACCTCCACCCCGGCTTTTTCAAGGCCAGCAATCTCTTCGAGCAGCTTGGGCACCGACAGCACCACCCCGTTGCCGATGTAGCACTTGACCCCGGGGCGCATGATGCCGCTGGGAATCAGGTGCAGCGCGGTCTTCACGCCGTTGATGACCAAGGTGTGGCCCGCGTTGTGACCACCCTGAAAGCGCACCACGCCCTGGGCCGACTCGGTGAGCCAGTCCACGAGTTTGCCCTTGCCTTCGTCGCCCCATTGGGTGCCGACCACGACCACATTGCGGCCTTGCGTCATGTTCATGTGTTTGCTTTCTCAGATGGCTTGCACCGCCCAGGTGCCGGCAACCGACACCAGCTCGCGGTCGCAGCGGAATTCGTCAATTTCGTCTTCGTGGCCCGGCAGCACGCAGACCACGGTCTCGCCAGCCTCGCGCAGCGCGGCAATCGCTCGGCGCAGGCCCGGCTCGTCGCGCCAGGGGGCGCGGATGGCCTCGCGCAGGGGGCGCGGCGGCACCACCGCCACCAGCTCCTTGAGGTCGAGGCTAAAGCCCACCGCCGGCCGGTCGCGGTTGAGGCGGTGGCCAAACACCGCGCCCACGCCGTCATAGCGGCCGCCGCGCACCAACGCATCGGCTGCGCCCGGCGCGTAAATCGCAAAGCGCATGCCGCTGTAGTAGGCGTAGCCGCGCGAGTCGCCCAGGTCCACGCTAAAGCGCACCTCGGGCAGTTGTGCGATCAGCCAGCGCAGCTCGGCCAGGGCGGCCTGCAAGGCGGGGCTGGCCGGCAAGCGGCGCTCGGCCTGATCGAGGATGTCCGGGGCGCCGTACAGATCCAGCAGGGCCATCAGGCCATCGGCTGCGGGCGCCGGCAGGCTTTGCGTCAAGCGCTGCATGGCCGGCGCATCCTTGGTGGCCAGCGCTGCATGCAAGGCGTGGCGCAACTCGTCATCGAGCGCGACCCCATCGAGCAAGGCTTGCACAATGCGGGCATCGGCCAGATCCACCTGGGGCGTGCGCACGCCAGCGCGTGCCAGGCACTCGAGTGCCAACTGCAGCACTTCCAGGTCGGCCTCGGGGCCGGCATGGCCATAGATCTCAGCCCCCAGTTGCAGTGGCTCGCGCGAGGCATTGGGTCGTGCAGGACGGGTGTGCAAAACAGGCCCGCAATAGCACAGCCGGGTCACGCCACGGCGCCCCAACAAATGGGCATCGATGCGGGCCACCTGCGGGGTGGTGTCGGCACGCAGGCCCAGACTGCGTCCCGAAAGCTGGTCAACCAGCTTGAAGGTTTGCAGATCCAGCGCTTCACCCGTGCCGGTCAGCAGGGATTGGAGGTGTTCCAGCAGCGGCGGCATGACCAGCTCGTAGCCATAGGCACGGGCCGCGTCCAGCAGTTGCCGGCGCAATTCTTCGATGTGGCGGGCCTCGGAAGGCAAGACATCGGCGATGTGATCCGGGAGGACCCAGGCGGACATGGAATGAGGGGGATCGGTTAAAACCCGGATTTTACCGGCAAGGCAGGCGCTTTTTTGGGCAGCTGCCCGGGTTTCAGGCCAGAAAGGCCATCAGAAGCAAGCCGGTGGCCACCAGCAGCACGCCAAAAAAACGCAGCTGCCCGTCCTGCAGCTGCAGCAGCTGGGCAAACCACTGGCGCCACTGCCGGGGCAGCAGGGCCGGCAACAGGCCCTCGAGCACCAGCATCAGGGCCAGGGCCCAGAGCAACAAATCCAGGCCGCTCACTTGCGCGGTGCGGCGCTACCCGAAGCGGATCGCATGGCCTTGAAGAACTCCGAGCTGTTCGGATCCAGCACCATCACGTCGCTCTTGCGCGCAAAGCTGGCCTTGTAGGCCTCCAGGCTGCGGTAGAACTGGGCAAACTGCGGGTCACGGCCAAAGGCCTCGCCGTACAGGCGCGCGGCCTGGGCATCGCCCTGCCCCTTGATTTTCTGCGCATCGCGGTAGGCATTGGCAATCGTCACCTCGCGTTGACGATCGGCGTCGGCGCGGATCTTCTCGCCCTCGGCACCACCGGTCGAGCGCAGCTCGTTGGCCACGCGCTTGCGCTCGGCTTCCATGCGGCGGTAAACGGATTCGGTGATGGCGTCCACATAGTCGGCACGCGTCATGCGCACATCGACCACGTCCACGCCCCAGGGCTTTTCGCCGCGCACCACGACCAGCACCGCTTTGCGCACATCGTCCATGATCTCGTCGCGCTTGGTCGAGAGCAACTCGCGCACGGTGCGCTTGTTGATCTCTTCCTGGAAAGCGTTGCGGACCACACGGTTGAGCTGGTTGGCACCGGCCTTTTCATCCAGGCCCACGTTGCGGATGTATGCGCCCGGGTCGGTGATGCGCCAGCGCACATACCAGTCGATCACCACGCGCTGCTTCTCGGCGGTCAGCATGGGCTCGGTATCGGGGCTGTCGAGGTTGAGCAGGCGCTTGTCGATGTAGCGCACGTTTTGCAGCGGCGGCGGCAGCTTGAAATGCAGGCCCGGTTCGGTGATCACCGATTTGATCTGCCCAAGCGAATAGACCACGCCAAACTGGCGCTGGTCGACCACAAAGACCGTTGAACTGGCGGCCAGCAACAGCAGGCCCAGGCCGGAAATCCAGAGAATGAGTCGGTTCATGCGTTGGCTCCTCGGGCTCAGCGGACGTCACGCTCACGCGAGCGCTGGGTGTCGCGGGACCGTGCATCGGGCAGCGGGATGGGTTCGACGGCAGGGGCGGCCGCAGCGGCGGGCGCGCCGTTTTGCGCGGCGTCCTGGCTGGCCTGGCTGACCTGCTGCATGATCTTGTCAAGCGGCAGGTAGAGCAGGTTCGAGCCCTGGCGGCTGTCGATCAGCACCTTGGTCACATTGCCGTAGATCTGCTGCCAGGTTTCCAGGTACATGCGCTCGCGGGTCACCAGCGGCGCTTTCTGGTACTCGGGCAAGATGGACTTGAAGCGCTGGGCATCGCCTTCGGCTTGCGCCACGATCCGCTCGCGGTAGGCGTTGGCCTCTTCCTTCAGGCGCGCCGCCGCACCGGCTGCACGCGGAATCACGTCGTTGGCATAGGCCTGGGCCTCGTTCTTGGCGCGCTCGCGCTCCTGTCCGGCCTTGAGCACGTCGTCAAAGGCCGCTTGCACCTGCTCGGGCGGTCGCACCCCGCCTTGCTGCAGGTTGATGCCCACCACCTCGATGCCCACCTTGTAGCGGTCCAGGATGGACTGCATCAGCTTGCGCACCCGGGGGGCGATCTGGTCGCGCTCTTCGGCCAGGGCCGAATCCATCTTCATTTGGCCGACCACCTCGCGCACCGCGGTCTCGGCCGCCTGCACCACCGCTTCGGTGGGGTTGCGGCTTTCAAACAGATAGGCGCGCGCGTCGTTCAGGCGGTACTGCACCGCAAACTTGATCTCGACGATGTTCTCGTCTTCGGTCAGCATGGCCGACTCACGCAGCCCCGTGGCCTTGATGATGTTGTCGCGCCCAATGTCGATCGAGCGGATCTGGGAGACATAGACCAGCTCGTGGCGCTGGATCGGCCATGGCAGGCGCCAGTTGATGCCCGCGCCCACCGTCGAGGAATACTTGCCAAACTGGGTGATCACGGCCTGCTGGCCTTCTTGCACAATGAAGAAGCCCGAACCCAGCCACACCAGCGCAGCCGCGCCCAGCACCACGCCAGCGCCAATCTGACCGACAAAACCCGGCAGACGGGGCCCCCGGCCGCTCGGGCCACCCGGACCACGCGGGCCGCCGCCCTGGCCGCCACCGCCGCCGCGCTGGCCAAACAGCTGCCCCAGCTTGCGGTTGAAATCACGCCAGAGTTCGTCCAGATCCGGGGGACCGCCGGCCCCACCGCCCTGCCCGCCTGGTCGCTGCTGGCTGCCCGAGGGCTGCTGCGGCGGCAGGGGTGGCGAGGCGGGTCGGTCGCCATCGCTGTTCTGGCTGGGCTGGGACGGTCGCTCGCTGGCGCCATCGTCGCCTCGCCCCCAACGCGGATCGTTGAGGTTGAACATGCCACGAATCCGGGTCGCGGCGGCAGACCAGCGGATGGTGATCGGTTGCAGATTCATGTTGCGTGTGCTCGGCTGGAAATCAGGTTGTCATTGTGCCCAAATCGGCATCGGGTTCGGACGCATCTGGGGGGGAAATCCGTTCGTCCTGCTGGTCAATCGACGCATGGCCGCCATGCGCGCGCTCGGCGCGCTGGCCTTGGGCCCAGTCGGCCAAGGCCGATCGCAACGCGTCCAGGCCCTCGCCCGTTTGGCTGCTGACCCAAAAACGCCGCACCGGTCGGCCATCCTGCTCCATCTCGTCTTGCAGGCGAAGCGGGCGTCGCTCGGGGGGCACCAGATCGAGCTTGTTGAACACCAGCCACTGCGGCAGGGTGTCGGCGCCAATGTCTTGCAGCACACGGGCAACCTGGTCCATCTGCTCGGGATGGTCGGCATTGGACGCATCCACCACATGCAGCAGCAGGTCAGCGTCCATGGCCTCTTGCAAGGTGGCCTCGAAGGCTTCCACCAGGCCGTGCGGCAGATCGCGGATAAAGCCCACCGTGTCGGACAAGGCCACGCTGCCGACCTCGCCCAGGTAGAGCTGCCGGGTGGTGGTGTCCAGTGTGGCGAACAGCTGGTCGGCCGCATAGGCACGCGCCTTGACCAAGGCGTTGAACAAACTGGATTTGCCAGCGTTGGTGTAGCCCACCAGCGAAAGGTTCAGGGTTTGCCGCCGCTCGCGTTGGCGACGCTGGGTGTTGCGCTGCTTCTTGGCCTTGAGCAGGCGATCGCGGGTGCGGCGGATGGCGTCGCCGATCATGCGGCGGTCCAGCTCGATCTGCGTCTCACCCGGGCCGCCCCGCGTGCCAATGCCGCCCTGCTGGCGCTCCAGGTGCGACCAACGGCGCACCAGGCGGGTGCTGATGTATTGCAAGCGCGCCAGCTCCACCTGCAGCTTGCCCTCATGGCTGCGCGCGCGCTGCGCGAAGATCTGCAGAATCAGCAGCGTGCGGTCATTGACCGGCAAGCCGATGTGTCGCTCGAGATTGCGCTGTTGCGCGGGGCTCAGGCTCTGGTCGAACAACACCTCGGCGGCACCGTGCAGCTGCGCCAGGTCTCGGATCTCGTCGGCCTTGCCACTGCCCACAAACAAGGCGGGATCGGGCGCTTTGCGCTTGCAGGTCAGGCGCGCCACGGCCTGCATGCCTGCGGTTTCGGCCAGCAGGCCCAGCTCTTGCAAGCCGGTATCGAAATGGGGGGTGCCAAAATCAACGCCGACCAGAAGGGTCGGCGTTGCGGCCTTGGACTCGGAGGTGCTCAAGGAAATGGTCGGTCGGGCCCGTGGGGGCTCAAGCGCCCTCGCCCGGTTCGGCCAGGTTCAGGCTGACCGCGCGACCCGGCACAATGGTCGAGATGGCATGTTTGTAGACCATTTGCGTCACGGTGTTGCGCAGCAACACCACGTACTGGTCAAAGGACTCGATCTGGCCTTGCAGCTTGATGCCGTTGACGAGGTAAATCGACACCGGCACATGCTCCCGACGCAAGGCATTGAGAAACGGATCCTGAAGGAGTTGTCCTTTGTTGCTCACGATATGCTCCGTGTTCAAAAGTGAAGAGGATGACACCATACCACAGGCCACCCAGGCGGCTTGCACGGAAGATGTCAAATCATGTGTCAACGCGGCTCTTTGTCCGCATAGGGGTTGGCCGTGGTCTTCATTTCGATGCGCAGCGGCGTTCCCTGCAAGTCAAAGGCCTTGCGCACACGGCCTTCCAGGTAGCGCTTGTAGGCGTCCGTCACATGTTCGAGCGAGTTGCCATGCACCACCACCACCGGTGGGTTCATGCCGCCCTGGTGCGCGTAGCGCAGCTTGGGGCGGAACATGCCCGAGCGCTTGGGCGACTGGAACTGCACCGCCTCCAACAAGAGGCGGGTGAGTTGCGGGGTCGGCATTTTGCACATCGCGGCCTTGTGCGCCTTGGCAATCGAAGTCCACAGTGGCCCCAGTCCCTGGCGTTTCTTGGCCGAGATCATGTGCAGATTGGCAAACTGCAAAAAGGGCAAGCGGTTCTCGATGGAGCGCTGCACCAGCTGGCGCTGGTAATCGTCGATCGCGTCCCATTTGTTGATGGCCAGCACCACCGCGCGGCCACTGTCCAGAATAAAGCCCGCAATGTGCGCATCCTGGTCGGTCACCCCCTGCTCGGCATCGAGCAGCAGCAACACCACATTGGCCGACTCGATGGCCTGCAAGGTCTTGACCACCGAAAACTTCTCGATCGCCTCAAAGACCTTGCCCTTGCGACGCAGTCCCGCGGTGTCGATCAGCTCGAACTTCTGGCCGTTGCGCTCGAAGGGCACGGTGATCGCATCGCGCGTGGTGCCCGGCAGGTCAAAGGCCACCAGGCGCTCCTCGCCCAGCCAGGTGTTGATCAGGGTGGACTTGCCCACATTGGGGCGACCCGCCACCGCCAGTTTGATGACGCTGGTGTCGATCTCGGCCTCGGGGTCGTCCTCGGGCAGGTTCAGCGGCTCCAGTGCGGCCTCGACCAGGCTGCGCACCCCTTGACCGTGTGCGGCCGAGACGGGCAGCACCTCGCCCAGTCCCAGCTCGTAGAACTCGGCCAGCTGCGCCGACTCGCGCATGCCCTCGGCCTTGTTGGCCACCAGCAGGCAGGGCTTGCCGATGCGCCGCAGGTAGTTGGCAATGTCGTGATCCTGCGCCGACAAACCGCCACGGGCATCGACCACAAAGATCACCACATCGGCTTCGGCCACCGCTTGCTGGGTTTGCTTGGCCATTTCCTTGTAGATGCCAGCGCTGGCATCGGGCTCAAAGCCACCGGTGTCGATGACGATGAACTCATGACGACCCAAGCGGCCTTGACCGTAATGTCGGTCGCGGGTGAGGCCGGCAAAGTCCGCCACGATGGCGTCACGGCTCTTGGTGAGCCGGTTGAAAAGGGTGGATTTGCCCACATTGGGGCGCCCGACCAGGGCCAGCACAGGTTTCACGTTCTATTCCGAATTGATTGCCAGCCGCTCAGGCCGGTCGCCAGGCGCGCACCAGGCCTTTGGCGGTCACGGCCACCAGGGTTTCACCCAGCACCATGGGCCGCATGACGATGGCACTGCCATCGGTTTCCTGGCGCTGCAGGATCTCGCCATTCTGGCGCGAGAGGAAGTGCAAGACCCCCAGATCATCGCCGGTGACCACCGAGCGCCCCAGCAGAAGCGGCGCCCCGGGACCACGAAAGCGCAAGGCCTCTTGCTGCCACACCAACTGTCCGTTGTCACGCCGCCAAGCCAGCACCTTGCCGTCGCTCTCCACCCCATAAATCCGGGCCTCGTCGCCCACCAGGCCGCTGCTGCCCTGCGCAGGGCGCGCCCATTGCAACTGGCCGCGACCCGTGTCCACACAGCCGACATTGCTTTGGAAGGCCCGCACACAAACCTGCGCGTCCAGTCGGGCCGCAGGGCCGACCAGGTCCACCAGGCGCTCGACTTCGTTGGTGCCCCGGCTGCTGCCAAGCAGGCTTTCCCAGCGGATCTGCCCGTTGTCGGGGTTGATGGCCACCAGGCGCCCGCCCAGACCGGCCAGCAAGGTGTTGCCCACCGGCATCAACAGACCCGCCTCGCGCAGCGCCAGCGGATCGCTCGGACGCTGCTGCTGCCACAGCCGGGTGCCTGTGGCGCCATCAAAGGCATGGACCGATCGGTCGGCCAAGAGCACAAAGACGCGGCCACCGGCCACCAAGGGCGCGGTGTGGCCAATGCTGGGCAGGCGCACACGCCAGAGCTCACGGCCGTCTGCGCTGGCCAGCAACAACAATTCGTTGTCGCGGGTGATGATGGCGGCGCGCTCGGCGTCACCACCCACGCCCGCTTGCAGGCCTGGCTTGAGATCACGGCGCCAGACCCAGCGGCCGCTGTCACCCTCGATCAGGCCCAGGGCACCGCTTTGCGCCGCCAGCAAGGCCCGCGCACCTTGCACCAGGCCGTACAAGCCCTGGCCTGGCGGCACGAAAGCGGTGCTCCATGCCGGCTGGATGCCAAAGGCGGCTTTGAGCGGCCCAAGTGGCGTGGGCTTGATGCTCGGGCTGCTGCTGCAACCCGCCAACGCGGCCGCACCGGCCAGCGCCAGCCACTGCCGGCGACGGATCGCATCAAAAGGGGCTTGGGTCATGGGCGCTCCGGTTGATCGTGGGCTCAGGGTTGCACGCCCTGGGCATTGAGCTTGGCGAGCACCAGACGTCGAAAGTCGGGTTCCTCGCTGAGCTGGGCATGGGCTTTTTTCCAGGCCTCGATGGCCTGGGCGGTCTGGCCCTGGGCCATGGCCAAATCGCCCAGCAGGTCTTGCGCCAAGCCGCTGAGCGCTGGGCGAAACTCGGCCGACAGCACGGTGCGGGCCTGGTCGAAGGCCTTCTGGTCAAGCAGCAGGCTGGCCAGGCGCAGGCGCGCGATGTCGCGCAAGGCCTCGTCCGGCCCGTTCTGGCTGGCCCAGGTCAGCGCGGCACGGGCGGCATCGCCCTGCCCTTGCGCCTGCAGGCTGGCCGCAGCCAGCAGACTGCCTTGCTGTGCCTGCAGGGTGCGGGCATAGCCTTGTTGCAAGTCCGCCAGGCTGCGCTGCAGGCGTGCGGTGTCGCGCGACTGCAAGGCCTGCTCCAGGGTGTCTTTCATGGCGGCGGCCTTGGCCGCTTCGCTGCGCTGCCAGTAGTTCCAGCCGTTGTAGGCGGCAAAGGCGCCCAGCACCACAATCAGCGCCCAGGTGATGAGGTTGCCCCAGCGCTTCCAGAAGTGCTTGAGCTCGTCGAGTTGTTCCTGTTCTTGCAGGTCAAGAGGCGTGGCCATGGGGTCAGATGCTCTGGGGTTGATCGGTGGGCAACAACTGCGCCACCAGGGTGGAAAGATCGGCCATGGCCATGGCGCGCTGCGCGCCCTGGCCATCGCGCAGGGATTTGAGGCCGACCTCGCCGCGGGCGAGTTCGTCGGCGCCGAAGATCAGGGCATGGCGGGCGCCGCTGGCGTCGGCCTTGCGAAATTGCGACTTCATGCTGCCCATGCCTTCACCACTGCCCGCGTGCATCTGCACGCGAACACCGTGCTGGCGCAGGGAGTGAAGCAAGGCCATGGCGGCGGGCACCTGGGCCACGTCCGGAATGATCGCATACACATCGGGCAGCGGCTCGGGGCTGTGGTGCCCGCTCTCGCGCAGCAACTCGAGCACGCGCTCGACGCCCAGGGCCCAGCCGACCGCGGGGGTCGGCTTGCCGCCCACCTGCTCGATCAGGTAGTCGTAGCGACCGCCACCGCAAATGGTGCCTTGCGAGCCCAGGCGGTCGGTCACGAACTCGAAAACCGTCAGGTTGTAATAGTCCATGCCGCGCACCAGGCGCGGGTTGATGGTGTAGGGCACGCCAGCGGCGCGCAAGATGGCCTGCACCTGCTCGAAGTGCGCCATCGAGGTCTCACCCAGAAAGTCCAGCAGGCGCGGGGCCGCGGCCACCATGGCCTGCATGGCCGGGTTCTTGGTGTCCAAGATACGCAGCGGGTTGCTGTGCAAGCGGCGGCGTGCGTCCTCGTCCAGCACGTCGGCGTGCTGCTCAAAGTGGGCGATCAGGGCGGTGCGGTGCGCCAGTCGCTCGGCCGGCTGCCCCAGGCTGTTGAGCTCCAGGCGCACATCCTGCAAGCCCAGCTGCTGCCACAGCGAATGGGCCAGCAAGATCAGTTCGGCGTCCACCTCGGCCCCGCCAAAGCCCAGCACCTCGGCGCCGATCTGGTGGAACTGGCGGTAACGGCCGCGCTGCGGGCGCTCGTGGCGGAACATCGGGCCCATGTAGTACAGGCGGCGGCCGCCTTCGTACAGGAAGTTGTGCTCGACCATGGCGCGCACCACGCCAGCGGTGGCCTCGGGGCGCAGGGTCAGGTGCTCGCCGTTGAGGCGGTCTTCGAAGGAGTACATCTCCTTCTCGACAATATCGGTCACCTCGCCCAGACCACGCACAAACAGCGCCGTGGGCTCGACGATGGGGGTGCGGATGTTGCGGTAGGCGTGGCGTGCCATGAGTTCGCGCACCTGCGCCTCAAGCCATTCCCAGCGCGCCGACTCGGGCGGCAGGATGTCGTTCATGCCCTTGACGCCAACGAGCTTGCTGGCCTTGGGGGACTTGGTGGAAGTGGGGTCGGACATGGATGCGTTCAGGCTTTGGCCGCGCCAAAGCGTTGGTCAATATAGTCTTGCACGATGCGCTGGAAGTCCTGCGCAATCTGCTCGCCGCGCAGGGTCAGGCGCTTCTCGCCGTCGATGAACACCGGCGCGGCTGGGGCCTCGCCGGTGCCCGGCAGGCTGATGCCGATGTCGGCGTGTTTGCTCTCGCCCGGGCCGTTGACGATGCAGCCCATCACGGCCACTTTCAGGCCTTCCACCCCCGGATACTGGGCGCGCCAGACCGGCATCTGGGCGCGCAGGTAATCGTCAATCTGCTTGGCCAGTTCCTGGAAGGTGGTGCTGGTGGTGCGGCCGCAGCCGGGGCAGGCCGTCACGCTGGGCACAAACACCCGCAGGCCCAGGGCCTGCAAAATCTCAGAGGCCACCACCACCTCTTGGGTGCGCGCCTCGCCGGGTTGTGGGGTCAGCGACACGCGGATGGTGTCGCCAATGCCCTCTTGCAACAGCACCGACAGCGCCACCGTCGAGGCCACCGTGCCCCGGGTGGCCATGCCGGCCTCGGTCAGGCCCAGGTGCAGGACGTAATCGCAGCGGCGTGCCAGTTCGCGGTACACCGCAATCAGGTCCTGCACCCCCGAAACCTTGCACGAGAGGGTGATCTGGTCACCGTCCATGCCCAGCGCCTCGGCGCGCTGCGCCGAACCAATGGCCGACTGGATCAGGGCCTCGTACATGACCTGGCGCGCCTCCCAGGGCTGGGGACGCTGGCTGTTGGCATCCATCAGGCTGGCGAGCAATTCCTGATCCAGGCTGCCCCAATTGACCCCAATGCGCACGGGCTTGTTCCAGCGCATGGCCGCTTCGATCATCTGGCCAAACTGCAGGTCACGTTTGTCACCCTTGCCCACGTTGCCGGGGTTGATGCGGTACTTGGACAGGGCCTCGGCGCAGGCCGGATGCTCGGTGAGCAGGCGGTGGCCGTTGTAATGAAAGTCGCCAATGAGGGGCACGTTCACGCCCATGCGATCGAGTTGCTCCCGAATGTGCGGCACCGCGGCCGCGGCCTCGGGGGTGTTGACGGTGATGCGCACCATCTCGGACCCCGCCAAGGCCAGATCGCGCACCTGAATTGCGGTCTCGATCACATCGACCGTGTCGGTGTTGGTCATGGACTGCACCCGCACCGGGGCGCCCCCGCCCACCGTGACCACATGGTTGCCCCAGGCCACACGGCTTTGCCGGGTGCGGTGGCGCAGAGGCTGGGCCAGGGCGATCGGGGTCTCGGTCGAGGGCTGTGTCATGGCTGGACCTCAAAACGGGCAACAGAAAACTGGGTGTGCGGCGCCAGATCAAAGGGCTTGCCGTGATGGCTCACGCGCACCGACTCGGGGCGACCCACCACCACCGTCATGGGGCCGCGACTGCTCACGCTCTGGCGCTGACCAGCGGCCAGCACCCCACTGTGCAGGACTTGCGATTGCGCATCGCGCACCTCGATCCAGCTGCTCTCGCCCTGGGCCTCGAACACCAGTTCGTGGCTTCCAGGGCCCGTGGCGGGCTTGCTGGTGACAGGGGCCGAAGCCGGCAGCGCAGGGGTCGTGGCGCTGGTCTGGGTGTTGAGCGTGGCCACCTCGGTCACCATGACCGGCTCGGAAGCGCTGGGCTGTGGCGGCATGGCCGGCACTTCATTGCGTGCCTGATCAGCAGCAGACCAGGCCCCCCAGTTGAGGGTGACCGGCGATTGCCACAGCCAGGCCAGGGCGAGCACGAGCAAGACCACCACGGCCAGCACCGCCAGGCGACGGCCATCACGTGCCGCCCCCCCGGCAAACGCGCGCCGACGCACCTTGACCGCCGGCGCCCGGGTGCTCGGCTGCTTCCAGCTGGTATCGGCCTGCGGCAGCAGGGCCAGCACAGGGGCAGGATCACGGTGCAGCTGACGGCAAACGCTGGAGGCCAGGGCCCGCACCCCGGTGGCACCCCCCGGAATCTGCGCCCAGTCGTCGGCCTCCAGGGCCAGCAAGTGGCGCTCGGGCACCTTCAGGTTGCCCGCCAACACACCAATGTCAAGGTCAGACTGCAATCGCCACTGGCGCAACAGCGACCCAGCGCTGCCTGGTTCGGTGGACGGAATCTGCAGAGACTGCGCGGGCAAATCGTTCATCGCAGGGGCGCTCCAGGATGGGGCATGCGCACCAGGGGCACCTCGGCGCGCTGGGCCAGGCGCGTCTGCACCTGGGTGCGGTCACGCACATCCCCGGCGAGCTGACCGCAGGCGGCATCGATGTCGTCGCCGCGCGTCTTGCGCACCGTCGTCACGATGCCGGCCTGCAGCAGTTGCTGCGCAAAAGCCTGCACACGCGCCTGTGGCGAGCGCTTGAGGCCCGAGGCCGGGAAAGGGTTGAAGGGAATCAGGTTGAACTTGCAGCGCAGGCCGTTGCGGCCATGGGCCCGCACCAGCGCCACCAGCGCCTGGGCATGTTCGGGCTGGTCATTGACGCCGTCGAGCATGCAGTATTCAAAGGTGATGAAGTCACGCGGGGCATGCGCCAGGTAGGCGGTGCAGGCCTGCATGAGTTCATCGAGCGGGTACTTGCGGTTGAGCGGCACCAGCACATCGCGCAAGGCGTCGTCGGGGGCGTGCAAGGACACGGCCAGGGCCACCGGACAGTCCTGCGCGAGGCGCTCGATCATGGGCACCACGCCCGAGGTCGAGACCGTCACACGACGGCGCGAGAGGCCATAGGCATGGTCGTCGAGCATGAGGCGCAAGGCCGGCACCAGGGCGCTGTAGTTTTGCAGCGGCTCGCCCATGCCCATCATCACCACATTGGAGATCACGCGCTCGTCGCCGCGGCCCAGGTGCTGGCGCAGAAAGTGCTCGGCATGCCAGAGCTGGGCCACGATTTCGGCGGTGCTCAGGTTGCGGCTAAAGCCTTGGTGCCCGGTCGAGCAGAAGCGGCAGGCGACGGCACAGCCAGCCTGCGAGGACACGCACAGCGTGCCGCGGTCGTCTTCCGGGATGAACACGGTTTCGATGGCATTGCCATCGCCCACATCAAACAGCCATTTGATGGTGCCGTCGGCCGAGTCGTGCCGGCTGAGCACCGGCAGATCGGCCACCACGGCGTGACGCGCGAGCTTGTCGCGAAAGCTGCGCGCCAAATCCGACATCTGCGAGAAATCGCGCGCGCCGCGCTGGTGGATCCAGCGCAGCAGTTGCACCGCGCGAAAGCGCTTCTCGCCCAGCCCTTCGCAGAAGGCGGCCAGCCCTTCGAGGTCAAAGTCCAGAAGGTTGGCCGTCATGGCAAGGCGAGCACCACCGAGCGGCGGCTCAGCGGCTGTAACCGTTCATGCCGGGGAAGAAGAAGGACACTTCCACAGCTGCGGTTTCGGGGGCGTCAGAGCCGTGCACCGCGTTGGCGTCGATGCTGTCGGCAAAGTCGGCGCGGATGGTGCCGGCGTCGGCCTTCTTGGGGTCGGTGGCGCCCATCAGCTCACGGTTCTTGGCGATCGCGCCCTCGCCCTCGAGCACCTGGATCATGACCGGACCCGAGATCATGAAGTCCACCAGATCCTTGAAGAAAGGACGGGCCTTGTGCACAGCGTAGAAGGCCTCGGCATCGCCGCGCGAGAGGTGCACCATGCGGGCCGCAGCGATCTTCAGGCCGGCCGCTTCGAAGCGGGCGTAGATCTGGCCGATGACGTTCTTGGCCACGGCGTCGGGCTTGATGATGGAGAGGGTGCGTTCGATAGCCATGTTCGATCCTGTGAATGAATGATTTTTAAGCAAATTTGCCATTTGGCAAAGCCCCTGATTCTAACCCGAGAAGCAGGCTTTGCCACGGACAGGCCGAGCGGGGTCGGCCAGGCAGGGATTTAGCGGCCGCGTTTGCGGCCCCCACCCCCGGCTTTGCGCTCGGCAGCGCGCTGGCGGCCAAAGCTGTCGGCCCCGATATAGCCCTGCGAGGTGCGCATGGGATCGGGGGCGGACGGCGCACTGGGGCGGCGGCGGGTGTTGCGCGGTGACGGGGCAGGCAGCGCGCTGCGCGGGCCGGTGCCCGAGCGGTCGGCGCGGCCACGGC
>JACCDV011166604.1_pt1 | contig 38034 bp, 47 predicted proteins | sample 7446131 | NCBI WGS metagenome assembly JACCDV01 (sample SAMN15323448, study PRJNA562643) | freshwater metagenome | isolation source: river surface water | place: USA:Blue River Watershed | collected 2017-08-17
AAGAACCGGAGGTTTCTAGATAAACACTAGTCGGCAGTAAGATACTGGAAGCAGCATCCAGAGCAGTGTTCGTTGCAAAAGAACCGGAGGTTTCTAGATAAACACTAGTCGGTAACAAGATACTGGAAGCAGCATCCAGAGCAGTGTTCGTTGCAAAAGAACCGGAAGTATCTTGATAGATACTACTTTGTAAAAATTTTGTACCTGTTATTTTTGTATCAGCTAAAGAATTAATCCACGATGGATCGGAATATAATTCTGTTGTATAAACTCCGTTTGTTACAGTGTTTGCATTTCCGCTAATATTACCGATGACATTACCACTTAAAGAACCAAGAATGTTGGCTCGTAATGTATCAATAGTAAAGGTAGGATCATCGTAATTTAATGTAGGAGATAAAAGCGGTTCTGAGGTCAACCCACTGAATAAGCTCCAATAGTTATTTTTTGCAGAACGAACAAGTCCAGTATGTTGATAAAGTCCATTATTAAAGTGACCAACTAAACCAATGTCAAAAACATTACCATCACCGGATAAAGAATTATTAATATAAATTATCGGAGAAGAAACCGACAGGGTGGAAGTATTTAAAGTAATAGCAGATCCCGCAACATAAAGATTACCACCTACATTAAGATCTCCGGGAGTTCTGAAAGAATTTGGTATACTAAGAACAACATTACCATCGTTATTAATTGCTTCTATTTGATAAATTGTTCCGTTTATAGCAGTTACTGAACTATAAAAAGTACTAAGAGCTAAAACATTATTATAAACAGAATTATTATTAGCAGATTGTTGTGATATAATAGTGTAAGACGAATTCCATTGTTCTGAATTTCCATTACCAGCGGAAAGTGTATTAACTTTTATAGTATTAACATCAATATAATTTGGTAATGATATTGTTACCGTTCCTCCTATATTAGAAGTACTAATTTGATTCGTTGTTCCTTGGACAGCAGATACGGTAATATCAGTTTTTAAGGCAAACGAACCAGAAGCATCTTGATAAATGCTAGTTGGTAAAAGAACACTAGAAGCAGCATATAATGCCGTGTTGGTCGCAAACGAACCAGAAGCATCTTGATAAATGCTAGTTGGTAATAATATTGCAGTTGATGCTGCAACGTTGGTTTGATAGTCATTAAAACTAATTTTAGTGACTAACTGTGATGTTAAATTATCTGTAAGTGTTAGAGGAGTTAGAAGAGAAGATGTACTTTGTAATAAAGTATTAGTAGCAAAAGAACTAGAATTATTTTGATATAACGATGTAATGTTAACTGCATTATTCCAGTTAATGCTATTTCCACCCGAAGCATATATAGTCCCGGTAGCTGACAATAAACCATATACTGTTGTTCCTCCTAATAATTTAGCCATATTTTATATATTTATAGTTAAGGATTCAATAATAAAGAACATTGTCCTGCTGATATGGCTTGGGTATTTATACCACCATAAGGATTTGCGCTTTGAGTCTGCCCCAAAGGACTTGTGGGTTTGGTAAAATTGCCTGTATAAACTCCTACTCCTTTAACTATACGAAAACTAGTAATTCCGCCACCAAATTGTTCTGTAACAAGACCACCGGGCTTGCCTCCAATAGCCAATGTACTTGTTGAATCTGTTATGTTTGTGGGAAAATTTTGAGCCGAACCAATTTGAACACCATTTACATATAATTTTAAAGAATTGCTTATTCTTACTAAAGCGAAGTGAGTCCACTTATTTTTATAAGAACCCAAACCAGCCACACTACCAAAACTAAAATAGCTACTTGCGCCATACCAGAACAACACTCCAAATGGACCTTCCAAATCGAAACCAAGGGATGGTGAAGTGCCATACCACCAAATGCGAGGAAATGAGTTGGAATCTACTTGATATTGGAACCATTCTATTGTAAAATCTCCAGTACCAAAAGCAAACCCAGTACTACCAGCTACAGATATGTTATTATATGGAGGAACAGATACTGGAGTGGTTATATAGTAACTAGAACCAAACGAAAACGGACTTGCAGCAGAAACTGATACACTACCATTTAGTGTAGGTATTACGGTACTAGCAGTAGATCCTATAAAAGTCCCAGAAGATATACCAGTTATTTCATCAAAATATCCAGATAAAAGTAGATTACCATCGTATGTTTCTCTTTTGGCAACACCACCCCCATTTATAGATACTTCGTCAAACCCTCCACTATAAATGGCACTTAAAGAAACTTTATTGACATTATATGTCACTTCATCAAAATAGGTATTTGTAAAGTAAACGCCATTAGATGATAATCTTGCTACGGTAGTTGGCATCTTAGTTAAAAACAGTATCAATACTATTTGTGGTTGAATTATAAAATTGATAAACTTTAACAAAATTACTACCAGTTAAGAATTGAATCTGACTACTAACAGTAAGATTATAACCTATAACATTATTTGTTGCTGATAAGGTCTGTACTGATAAAAACGCTCCGGGCGCACTTAATGATGTTGTATTAGCATTGAGATATAAATTATTAGCTGATACTCTTTGATAAGCATTTTGCCAAACACCAGAGGCGTTTTGGTAGATACTAGTCGGTAACAATAAACTAGAAGCGGCGTTTAAAGCTGTATTGGTAGCAAACGATCCAGAAGTATTTTGATAGATACTAATTGGTAGCAATACGCTGGAAGTCGCATTTAAAACAGTATATGTTACAAAAGAACCAGAAGTATTTTGATAGATACTAGTTGGTAATAGGACACTGGATGCGGTATATAAAGCCGTATTAGTAGCAAATGAACCAGAAGTGTTCTGATAGACACTGATTGGTAATAAAATACTAGAAGCGGCGTTTAATGCAGTATTCGTTGCGAATGAACCAGAAGTGTTCTGATAGACACTGATTGGTAATAAAATACTAGAAGCGGCGTTTAAAGCTGTATTGGTAGCAAACGAACCAGAAGTATTTTGATAGATACTAGTTGGTAATAGGACACTGGATGCGGCATATAATGCAGTATTCGTTGCGAATGAACCAGAAGTGTTCTGATAGACACTGATTGGTAATAAGACGCTAGACGCAGCGTTTAAAGCTGTATTAGTGGCAAAAGACCCCGAAGTATTTTGGTATGTTGTGCCTATGGCATAAGCATTATTCCAACTGCCACTATTACCTCTTACTAAGGTATTAATATCAGATTGTCCGGGCAAGGAAGCTCCTATGAGATTACTACCATCGCCGTAAAATACACCAGAAAGAGAAAGAGCGGAAACGGAAGAAAATATTCCATAATTTCCTTCTATATTTGCTTGTAAAGTATCTAGAACATATCCACTAGCTAAATTAACAATAGTAGTCGGTTCAGCAGATACTCCGCTAAACAGCAACCATTTATTATCTTTCGCTATTCTAACCAAACCAGTATGCTGATATGAGCTTACTTGGGGAGCAAAACTACCAATAAAACCAATATCAACTGCATTTGTTAAATTTCCTTCTGCCAAATATATCAAACTATCACTGAGAGTTAAGTTTAATGTATTTAAATTAATAGCACTGCCAGTAACAACTAAATTTCCACGAACCGTTAAGTTACCGGGAGTTACAATTGAATTAGGAAGACGAATCGTTACGGAATTATTTGGCGTGGCTATTGTTTCTATCTGATTTAAAGTTCCGTATATGAATCTTTCTAGATATGCAGCAGAACTTTGGAAAACTGTGGAATATACACTGTCCCAATTTGCAGAAGTGTTTATAACTTTAGTATCTACATTAACTATATTAGAAGAATTGTTTAGAATAAAAGTGGTAGCTGCTTGTTGGTTTGACTCTATTCCGCTGTTTGTGTTGACATAGGAATAAACACTATTCCAATAGATGCCCGAAAGATACAACGCATTTGTAGTTGAAACTGATCTATACGCAGTATCCCAATCTGCGCTTGTAGAATTAACTAAAGAATCTACAGCAATTATATTAGAAGAATTGTTTAGAACAAACGTAGTAGCTGCTTGCTGATTTACTTCTATTCCGCTGTTTACATTTACATAGGAATATACACTATTCCAATTTGCGCTTGTAGAATTAACTAAAGAATCTACAGCAATTATATTAGAAGAATTGTTTAGAACAAAAGTGGTAGCTTTTGATTCTATTGCACTGTTTGTGTTGACATAGGAATAAACACTATTCCAAGAACGATAGTTACTAGTTACTAAATTATTTAAAGTATAATAAAGGGAAAGATCTGTTTTTAGTAATAATGCAGTTAAAGTTGCATTAGATATTGGCTTTCTCCAATCGCTGGTATTATCGACAGAACCCAATCCGATTGTAGAAGGAGTGATAACGACATTTCCGACCATGCCATTGACACTAAGAACGAAAGATCCTGTTTGATTGACAGAAATTTCGTTTTTTATGACACTTTGATTTACAAAAATTTCGTCACTCATAATTAGGCAGATTTAACAACATTCCACTTTCCAATAACAAAAGTATCGACTTCTCCGGTTTTTAGTGTTACTTTTACACTATAAATGTAATTGGCGGGTGGTATATTTACAACTTGCGGAGGAATTTGAATAATACCAGCAGAAGCGGGGGAATATATTGTCATTGATCCGTATCCTGCGGAAAGGAAGGGGGTTTTAACATTAGTATTAAACTGAACAACAAGAGGCGCATCTATCTGAAATCTCACATTCATTTCGGCATATGCATCTGTAAGATCTAATGCAGATCCGTTTCTAGTAATAGTTATGCCCGTTATTCCCTGCCATGTATCGCCAGAAGTATATTGTTGAAGATCGTAAGAAATAGCCATTATTTATATATTTATCCTTTAAAAATAGATTTAACTATCAATAAAAAATAATCTTTAAAAGACTATTTCAATAAGAATAAATTAATATAAATTACTTATTAAGTCTCACCAGCTGGAGACTCGCTGGGCGTAGGCTCACTTCCACCCGCTGGAGCAGCCTCTCCTTCGCCAGCAGCGGTAGGTTCTCCTGCGGGAGGAGTTTCTGCTCCGCCGCCACCTCCGCCAAATTCTGGTATCGCACCACCACCGCCACCGCCACCGCCACCACCGGACGGAATTGCTCCAGCAGCTTCTGAAGCAGCATTTTCAGCAGCAGAAATATGATCTCTCCAATTTGGTCCCATACCTTCGATTTGAGCAAGCTCCCATTTAAGAGCAGCATCTTTACGCTTCCATTCCATGTTTTCTCCGATTTTTTCATCAGAAAAGTCAAGATAATGGCGTTGAGCAAAAGTATTGGAAATACCTTCATTGCTGCTCATGTCATTAAAATTCTTTTGTTTCAACTCAAACAAGTTTTGTTGTCTAAGAGCAAAGAAATTAGATGGCTCGGTGAAATTAAAGTTGAAATAACTCTCATGGAGTTTCAGTTCTTTCCACCATCCTCTAAGTTTTAAGTGGGTAATGAACGAATTTTTAAGACCTTCTGCAAAATGTTGCTGAACTCTGACAATAAACTTGGCAAAGCGGAGTTCTTCCTTTAAAATTTCCGAACCGTCTTTAAAGGTTTGATTAGGATCGATTCTAGTTACAGGAACTTTAAGGCTCTTGTAAAGTTTGTTTACAAAATACATTAAATCATCGAGCTTACCGAGATTTGCACCTCCGTTCATAAGTTCAACGTCTGAACCCGTTTCTCCGTTTCTTCTGGCAAACCAATAAGAATCAAGCATCGATTGCGGACTATATTGATTACCAGCACTTGGAGTAGAAGAATTAGAATTATAAGTTTGTTTTGACCAATAATTCTGCATGAGTTGCTTCATATATGCTTCTGCTTTTGCGGGAGGCATATTACCCACATCAATCTTAAACTTCAGACGTTCCGGAGCACGGACTAAACGATAAATAATGATAGAATCTTCCAGAAGTGAAAGTTGCTTATAAGCTCTTCTGGCATTTTCGATAAAAGGAATACGAATGGATTGATCTTCGTTCCACATACCAGAATTAATATATGTAATCTGATTTCCTTGGAGAGTAACAATCTGTTGCTGAAGAGCATTCATTGGGCTGGACATGCTCTGCACTTGTGAAAGAGCCGCCGCAGGATCATTCAACATACTGATAGGCTTTTGAAATACGAAATTTTGTATGACATTATTTTGAACATTGTCATAAATCGGATTGATCAACTCTCCCGGAATATTAAGAATACCAATAATTCCTTTTTCTTTCTTTTCATCATGAATAATATTTTCAAAGAAAAGTTCACCTTCGATAAGAAGCTGTTTACAATAGCTCCACCCTTTATGTTCTAAATCAAAAATGCTGATAAATTTATTAAATTCTTTTAAAATTTCATTTTTTACTTCTTCATCTAATCCACAGAAGTTTGAATATTTTAAATGAATTACCTTATTATTCTCATCTCTACTGAGAAATTCATCGGAAATTTCATCTAAACAATCAGCAATCTCGGCATATGCAGCCATTCTACGATATTCAGCCAAACGACGAACTTTATCAGTGTCGATATTGGCATAGATATAACGATGGTAAGCATGATCAGAAACGAAAGAACCCGGATTATAATATTCTCCATATTCATTACGCATGAAAGGTCCTGTAAGAACCGACTGCTGCATGAGTTTAAGTTCATTTCTCTTCGAGAGACGATCAAATAATTCATATTTAGGATTTCCCATATCTGGAGTAATCGCTCCTGCAATATAAGGAAGTCTCTGTAGAATCTGTGAAACAAAATTTCTACTTGAGTCTGGTACTCTGTTAGATGTAGGTAAAAGATCAGCCATTTTCGTTAGTATATACTATTTACACTTAAATACAAGCTATCAACCCGTAATTAATTTTCCTTTAATAAAATTTGGTAGTTATGACCAATCAGTAACAGTAGAGTTTATTGGATCTAAAACAAAAAATGGCAAAAACCCGTTTATTTCAGATATTTGCGGATTGGATATATTTATTATATTTAAACTTAAAAGACCAAAATCTTTTGCAGAATTTCTAAGGATTACAGAAATATTAAAAGTTTTTGTGTCGGGGTTAAAAGTAAGCTTTGGATTTTCAAAAATAAACGAAGATCCGCTTAAATTTTGATTTATAGAAGTTAAATTTATTTTCTTTAATAAAACAGTCGAAGCAACTCCAGTTATACAATCAAAAGATTTTAAAAGTAATCCAAAGCTAAAAGTTTTATTAATTACGCTATTTTGTGTAAAAAATAATTCAGTGAAATATATTATTTTGTTAGATTCGCTATACCAATAATCAACAGTTGTATTTTTTCTAGTATTGAAAAGATTCATCTGACTATAAGGTTGAATCTGAGAATTATAATCTACATAAAATTTTTCAAATATATAACCATTGTTAGTTTCGATGAATAGTGTGTCATAAATAACATCAAATTTATTAATATTATTTGAAGTTAGATCGCTAAAAAAAGAAGAATTTATAGTTTTATATTTTATATAAACAGAAGATAAAATATTATAAGCAGGAGATACATTATCGTTTAAGTCTCTAAGCCATAATTGACCGGGTAATTGTTGATTAAAATATATACTCATATTATATTCCTTTTCCGTTGTTATATAGATAACTAACTTCAGTATTACTTAAAGCTCTATTCCAAACTGAAAATTCATCAATATAGTTGTCGCCAATAGAACCAGAACCAATACTTGTATTCACACCAATAGCTAATCCAGTAAAAGATCTGTTAATTGTTGTGCTGGCTGTTCTATATTCAGAACCATCGAGGTAAAAAATAAGTCCAGAAGAGTTTGAAACCAATACCGAATGATGCCATGCGCTTGATGTCGGTACGAAAGATTGCCAATAGTCACTACCATTAGTGTTTATCCAGTTATTTGTATCTTTGACTCCTCCGGAAATATAATATGTTTTTACTCCAGCTACAGTCCCTAGACTATAATAAGCACTATAACTACCCGTTTGGTTTGTGCTCCTTTTATTGAACCAGAAAGAAACTGACCAATCACCGGAAATTGGAATTGTAGAAGATGACAGATAGGAACGGTTTGATGGGTTTAAATATGCTGAACTACCACTACCGTCAATACCAGAAGTAAGAGTTGGAGTATTCGTGGCAGTAAGATTATATCCATTTCCGGAATAATCGAGAAGACTAACTCCTCCAGATCCGTTATTATCCAATTTCCAGTAAGCTACTAACTTATTCGCAAATAAATTAGCATAGTCTGGATTATAAGTTGCAGCAACTTGACTTAATTCCTTTAAATCAGTTCCGATATTAATATCGGATATATCGGATTTTTCAAAAGGTTGTAATAATCTATATGGTCTATAAGATCCTGCCATTAAAGTAGGTATTGATTCTATCGGTTTTTCCTGCCAATTTACGACAGTAGGAATTACATAGTTTGGATTTATGCTTTCAAACATATAAAGTATGTCATTGCTTGGCCCAAACATTCTCGTTCCTAATAGATGAAGTTCATCGAAAAATCCACCAGAACTACCCTCCATTTTAGGGGAAACTAAATCAATAGATAAAGGAAATACAGTCGGCGTTGGGTTTCCTATTTGATAAAAACTAATAGATCCGATAAAATTTCTTGCTTCATAGTAAGTGTGAGTTTGTGGTTTAAAATATAAACTGTTATTCTTTTGTAAAGTTCCGTTATCTGTAACAACGGTGCCATCGCCAAAATCGTATATTATCTTATATAAGGTGGATGTGGGTATAGCATTTTTAGGATCAAATGTTAACGTATATGGAAATATACCAGAATATGAAATTAATCCAGCATATGTAATTGTACCGCTAACATATGATGGAAACGGGACAAACGGGGTTGGATAATGTACAATAACATTTCCATAAATACTTTGATGCCATGTACTGTTGTAAAATTCACAGTTTCCAGTGATGAATCCACCTCCGTCTGAACCATTATAAAAATATGCAGTTCCGCCAACAATAAAAGTGGAATCATAATAACCTCCATACGCATAAACGTTTCCGTTAACAGTAAAAGTGGTGTTTACATATCCACAATCATAAAAATAGCAATTTCCCCCAATATTATAATTTGCGTTCCCAGCACCACCATAAAAACTAAAATTTTTAAAAACTAAAAATGTAAAACCAGCCGTATTAGCATATGCAGAAACATTTGCAACGCCAGTAGATGATGCTATTCCGCTAGAATCCCCCCCAATTTCACCGAGTACAACAACGTCGTCAGTAGCAGCTGGAGTTGATCCAGCTGGGATTGTTAAACTATTATTCGTGAACCAATTTAGGGGATTACTATAATCATAATCGTAAGTCCCAGATGCATCGGAACTGAAGTAAAGCGTAGCCATATTTAATATTTAACGAAAAAGTCAAAAAGTAAACGAAGTTTACACTATCCTTCTGGCTATTAAGTAACTTCCTGTTTGAGGAGTAGTATTACCGGCACTATTTCCTGCGTGTTGGAAATATAAAACGCCACCCGTAGCACCAGTTGTGATAAATCCACTTCTTCTATAGGTATGAGTTTCAGCACCAGCACTCGTTCTTGTAGTTGTGTTTGCCGTTATGGTTGTAGATGCTGGAGATCCAACATAAGTTGCTCCTACACATGTAGTTGATGCAGAAGAATATGAAAATTCTTGAATAGAAATTACAGAAAATACCAATGCACCGTCGCCAGCAAATGTTACTTTAGAACCACCAGTTGTGCTTGTACTTAATACCGCCACTGCTTCTATTTGATATGTAGTATTGGCAGCAAGAGTTACTGACCCTACAACTAGGTTTGTAGTGTTGAATGAGGTTGTAGTATTTGCACTACCAGCAGTACGGTTGTTGAGATAGTTTCCATAACGAGAATCAGCGAGAGATCCTGTTATAACAGAAGTGCCATCAACATATGTTTGATTAGGCGCAGTTACGCTTTGGCTGTTTATTGTTGTTACATTGGATGCAGTATTATTACCGATAGTTGTTGTAACTCCACCAGTGCCAGTATTGATATTAGTTGTTCTACCAGTTGTTGCGTTTATTGTTACATTACCAGCGGATGTAATATCCAAAGCTGCGGCAGCTATGTTGGTATTACCAGAGGCATTTCCTAGCCCAAGAGCACTAGCGTTTGCAGTGGTATTGATGTCAGTTGAAGCATTTCCAGAACCTGTATTTATTTGAACTTGAGCATTTGTTGATGTGTTTGCTTGTATCGCACCATTGGTTTTTACACCACCATTTACGTCTAGTTTGGTAGTTGGTGTAACTCCGATTCCGAGATTACCAGCATTATCTATTCTTACCTTTTCGCTTGTGGTGGTTCCATTAACTGCTGTGGTTTCAACAGTAACATATGTACCTTGAGCAGAATCTGTCCAGTTTTCTGCTGCTCTCATAGTCAATCTGCTTCTAGAAGTAGTGCTATAACCGCTTGTACCATACCCCATTCCGGTAAATTCGCAGATTACATCATCTGTTTGTACAGCAGTCGAGGAGGCTGCTGTTCCGTTTGCGTGTCTTCCTGTAAAGGAAGGACGGGCCACTGATACTGCACCAAAAGAATCTAATAATAATCTGTTATTAGTAGCATCCGCTTGTGCAACATGAACAACAGTTCCGGATGCATTTGTCAAAGAAGGAGGAGTTCCGGTTCCGCTGTTATATATTTGTAATCTTGTTGCAGGATTTAATACACCAAGACCAATATTTCCGGGTCTGGAAGAATCGCCATCAACTATAAGTGCGGGATTGGTAACATCACCATCATAAGCAGCAATTATTTTATTATTACCTTTATTGGAAACAAACAATGCAGGAGTAGAATTAGAATTGTTTTGTACATTAATTTCTACGCTACTTGTTATATAGACATATGTATCTAGTCTGGTTAGATCACCAGCTACTGAAAGGTTTCCTGTTATGGTACAATGCCCATCTAAAAGTGTTCCGCCAGTTACATGGAAAGCCGATAGAGGATTTTCTGTGAAAATACCAGTTCTATTGTTTAATACATTTTTTGAAATATAATTTGGTCCCGCATATGGAGTTGAAGAATTTGGATAAGGATCTCCTACGCCTCCAGTAGTGTAAAGTGCAATTCTGTTTCCGAATGCGCTTAAAGCTGTGTTGGCAGAACCAACTTGGATGCCAATGGATCCTCCGTAAGCTGAAAGGGCTCTCATAGGAGAACCAACATCTATGCCGACGACTCCGCCTAAAGCTGAAAGGGCTCTCATAGGAGAACCGACTTCAATCCCAATGGATCCACCATAGGCTGAAAGAGCCCTTAAAGGAGAACCAACTTCAATCCCAATGGATCCACCATAAGCTGAGAGGGCTCTGATAGGAGAAGTTAAACTCGCACCGAAAATTCCTCCATAAGCAGAAATGGCATACTGGGGACTGTAAAATTCACCAGCAATGTTTCCACCGTAAGCGGAAATAGCTCTCATGTTAGAAGCTAACCCCGCACCGACGATTCTACCATAAGCAGAAATGGCATATTGTGGACTGTAAAATTCACCAGCAATGTTGCCGCCGAAAGCTGAAATAGCTCTCATGTTAGAAGCAATGTCTAATCCTATTCTAGGGGCGAAAGCTGAAATAGCTCTGGAAGTAGAGTCATAAATTTCAACTCCCATCGGTCCATAGCTATAAAAATATCCAGCACGAGTTCCAGCAAAAGCACACAGAGCGGTAAAATTGGTAAAAATGTAAACGCCATATCCACTAGCAGGAGCTACAGCAGAAATAGCACCTTGAATAGAAAAGTCACCGAGAAAGGGTTGAGCAGGACTAGCTATCGGATCAAACGAAGCGTCGGGGTTATTTGGATTACCATAGGTATGGTGATTCTTTCTATGCCATTTTGTGTGAAATCTATTGCTCATATTATTCTCAAGTCTCTGTTATAAACAGGAACCGTTCATTTCTGAAGGTTACTATTCTCGAATTGTATTAATATTTATACTGGGGGAACTACATTTGAACAACAAGTTGATATTGCTTCTCCCCATGTTTTGGTTGGAGCATAAGAAACGGGGAAATTACCCTGCAATTCTGCATATGTAATTGGATTAATGCTACATATTCTAACCGCTGGAAGAGTTAGATTATAACAAGACATTGCTTTCCACGACCAACAAAATTCAGAACTACAACCATTAGCATTTCCATTAACATTATAATTTGTTATATCTAATAAAGAAGTAAGAGATAATATGGCATTATATAATTTTATGAATTCTTTATTTATAGTTTGTGGAACATGAAGTTCGTTTACCCCAATACCTATATTTTCCAATTCGATATTATTATCAAAAACAGGAAGTTCATCGGTTGATAAAGGAGCGATTGCAAAATATGTAATAATATTTGTAGAAGTCTGTTCGGTGGCAAGAACTAATCGTGCATTAAGAGAATTTCTGAAAGTTTTTAAATTTTGTGCTATTCTTACAAAAGAACGATTATAGTTTAAATCTGAAGAAAATTCATCTCTGCTTACCATAAGTTGGTCATTAGACCAATATTGTGTGGGTAGACCAGATCCTACTTTATATAATTCTAAAACATCTTGTACTTTTATTATATAATTTGTTCCAAAAAATACTAAAGATTGGTTTGAAGATTGTTTTCCTCCCACGAAAGAAACTTCTGCGGGAAGATCTAATACAGTTATGTAATAACCATCCGAAGAATATTTATAAACTACGGAATTTGTTACTACATAGATAAAATCTCCGCTTTTATCAAATATTATTTTTGATATGTTTTTTGGACTAACAAGTTGATTTAAACTAAATGTAGATATAATGGTAGTATTTTTTTCTTCAAAAACATAAACAGTATTGGATTTTCCTAATACATAAAGATAATTGAATTTCGGATGAATCATTATATTAACAGGTTGATCCGTCAAAAATTGATCTGTAAAGTATGTGAATTTCCAACTTAAATCTGCATTAAGTTCTTTAATACAGCGATTGTTATAATCTAAAACATATAACTTTTCATTAGCATAAGCTAACTCTGAAGGAGAATTAAACTTGTTTGTATCAAATCTATTTCCGTAGCCGCCAGCATTTAATGCGGGATTTATACTAGGCAAGGTTTGGTAAAGATCTAAGTTAAATCTATATATTCTATTACTCGGAGGATCTGCAACAAAAAGTATGGATTGGTTTTCGTCGAACTCCATCGAAGTAGGATTTATTAAGATATCATTTAAAGAATCTAATCCCAATAAAGGAATTTCTTGTGGGACTTTTCCTGCTGAAAAAGTTCTTATCTGAGTTCCATCTAAAACAAAAAGATGATCTTCACTTTCCGATACATCTCGAATATTATCGAAACCAAAATTTCCAACATTTGATGTTGCGAAGTTTGGAAAAAGATAATAATTTGGATAAAAACTCTGAGTATGCCATTTTATTCCGCTGGCAATATCCTGTACGTTGCATCCTAACCAACCAAAATAAATTGTCGGAGCATTTGTATTTAGCGTTATTAAATTTTTTCCTAAATAATCTAAGCATGCTTGTATTCTTGTAATAGAAGTATTGAATATGTCCGCATCCCCAAATTCATTAGGTTGTATTAAAATATCTTCTTGTGTATAAGGAAGACTTAAAGTCGCATCCTCTACTTTTCTAAGAGTGGTTGGATCGTATTCTTCCCATTGATCTAATACAACAACAGGAACGCTGTTTTGAAAAGAAGCAATGGAATTGTCACTAAAAATAGCACTGTAAGATATATAATAAGTTCCGGAATTTGTATATTGATAATTTAATGTATCATCGAAAGCAGAAACCCTAATGGCTTCTGGAGAATTTTCTCCAAAGTTAGTTACATAAGCTACAATACTAAATTTATCCGAAAGATATGGGGTTTCGTATTGAAGATATATACTGTTTCCGGTTAATGTATAATAATTGGAAATAAACACTTGTGGTATAACAGCAGTTAAATTAGCATTTATGGTAGAGTTTTTAGCCACAATAACTTCATTCGTCGAATCCCAAAGATTTTTATCACCAGTATAATCTGGATAATTTGAAAAAGTAGTTGCAGGAATTCTTAATTCTATGTTGGCACTTGCTCCGAGAGTTAATGTATTATTATATAATCCGCTCACTGTAAGAGGTATAGAAGCATCTCCTATGTTCAGTGAAAAAATATTAAATGTTCCATTAACCGCTGGGACAGATGTTCTAACTGTCCAATACCCCGTGGAAAGAGTATAAACAACAGTTCCTCCGTTTGGTAACACGGCAGCATTGAGAGGATTTGTGGATATAGTTTGAGTGACCGATACTACTGGTTGGTTATCCAATAAAATAGAAGTTAATACTGGGGAGTATGTAAAGGTTGCATTTGTATATGGAACGACTTTAGGAGGGCGACTAAAATTAGTTTGTGTTCCTGTTAAAGGAAATGCATAAGATACCGTATTTGCTGTTATGTTAAATGGCAGTGTTACGAAACTTCCGTTTATCGGTGCTCTAAAAGATATACCATTATTTTTTGGATATGATGTATTGTTAAAGGCTGATAAAGAAATCTGTACACCAGATGTTGAAAACAATTCGGTTGAATATGGGATTTCAATCAAAGCTACCGAAGAATTGACGGCAGTAATAGTGGAATTATCAGATCCTATTAAATATTCATAATCAGTAAATATTGGTTTGCTGGCAGAAAGATAAAATCCTTGGGTATTTGAAAGTTTATTTGCATATGCAGTTGGTGCAACCGCAAGTGTATAATTTGTAGGATCCGATAAAGTAAGGAATTGTCCGTTTCGCCAAAAGTATTCTGGATATGTTATAAACGTGAGAGGCTTGAAGAATTCATTATAATCTATTACATAAAAATTAACAGAATTCTGTATATTATGAGCACTTGTCCATCCGGGAGCAATTGCATTTAAAGCACATAGACTTAAAATTCCTGTACTGGAATTTAATATTTTATATCTATAGTAAAACCCAGAACCACTCGTTAGAGGATTTGTTTCGGTAGATGATAAACTCCAGACTAAACAAGATGAATTTGTATTAAAAACAGTATAAACATCATTATAAGGAATAAATGTAAAATTATTAAAAGATAGATTAGGTCTTGTTATTGTATTATTACCGTCTCTTGTTCCTAAAATAGTATATTCTGTGCTTTCATAATCTGTGTAGAAAGCATAGAAATCTGTATTAAAAATATTAGGAGAAGGGAAATCATCTACTTGGAAAATATAGTTTCCTTCTAATAATCCTTTTGGAGTATCAACGTTTGCTATTATGGCAACGTTGTGAGTTTTCGGTGCAGTCTGTGAATATTCGGGAACAATCTTTACATTTAAAGAACTTATATTTCTTGCTATAGTGGTTGTTCCGTAAGGATAATAATTGGAAAAACTATCATATGCACTTATCGGGAGTACATTATACAAATCATTAAAATCGTATGTCCATGTCCAATTTAATAATGTATTGTCTGGAAGATTATATTTTCTTCCTTTATATGGAACGTAGGCATTAACCGTTATTGTTCTTACATAATTGTAGTTATTTAAAGCTATTGAAGGTGCTATTAAAATTTTTCCTTCTGAAAAATAATTAAATAAAGAAGGAACAGAAGAAAGAGAAGCCGTTTCGTTATATCTTTGCGAAGATAAGGAAATCAAAGTTTGTGTTGGACCGTATCCAGAAACTACTACCGACCATGTTGTTCTATCCCATAATAAAGGAACGTTGGGAGTTATGGTTTTTATATAATTTCCGCTTAAATCTACAGAACAAATATTTACGTCTGAACTTGTAGGGCTAATCGTCCATGTAATATAAGAATTGTTTAAATCTCTGGTGGGCCACGAAGAGACAGAATTTAAAAACGAAGAATCTATTTCAATAAAATCTTCTTTTTCTTGTATTTTTGTGATGAATATATTTTGACCGGGATTGTATGGTAGATATCCTTGAGCCAATTTTATAGGAGTGGAATTATATGCGTCCATTGTTCCTGCCAAGGAACAAAGGGAAGGTCTTAGTGAAAAGTTAATTTCACCATTTACAGTTTTTGGATATGAAATTAAAATGTTTACAGCGGATGCAGCAGGAACCCATGAAGGGGATGTTAATGAATAAGGAATATTTAAATTAGGTCCATAATAACAAGACAACGAATTTAATATTGTGGGAGAAGATGTTATTGGTTTGAATATAATATAATCTTTAGGTAGATTGGTATTGGAATAATCATATGTAACAATATTATAATTTGAAGCAATATAGTTATAAAGAGTTACGGATGTAATAGCTCCTGTGTCAGTGTATGTTGCGGATAAAGCAGAAGATCCTAATGTAAAGGTAAGATTGGCGGTTTCAGTTGCGGTTGATGCATCTTTTACAGTAGCTTTATAACCATAATAGTGAGGTGGATATTTTGTTTTCCAAGTTACTGAATTTGAAGATGACGGAACACCGAGGTTGGCATTAACCGTTCCTAAGAATGTAGACTGCCAAGTTTCGTTAGACAATGCAAAAGTAGGACAATCAGCTATATAAGTAAATCCTATAAAAGTATTGGGAACTCCGGTTAAGTTATTTACGATAGTAAGATTTTGGGTTTGATAATAGTTGCTGTAATATTTTATATTACTTGTATTAAGAGTAGCTACTGCGCTTAATACACAATATTGGGGACTACTCAGATAATTTAGACTATTGTCATTCTTTATCTGAATCATCTGGAAAGTTTGTATGTTCCCTGCTGTGTTTTGTACTAAAATATAACTAGAATTAAAACTTCTTTGTGTTGTAGAGATAGTATCGGGTCTTTGCTGTCCGAGAGTTATTAACCTATTATAAGTTCCGTTAAAGAAATAATAAGAATTTTGGAAAGATAAAAATGTAGAATATGGTCTAATCCAACAACTAGGCAAACCATAGGGGGAATTTTCCAATATAGTTGAATAATAGTAAGGATTATTTGTTTCTGTAAAATTAATTAAAGGAACTTCTACCTTTGTTCTACAACAGCAAAGATTATATGTTATTGTAGATCCGGGAGGAGTATAAATTCCGGTTAAAGGTTTTGTTGTTAGATATTTATAAACATCATTTACTGCTGGTACTGTAGGAGCACCCGTCGATGAATAATAAAAAGAACGATAGGATGTTATTGAAGTTATAGTATTTAAAAACCAACTTCCGTTACTATAATAAGGAACTGATGTGGGTTGAAGCACTAATCTACTAGGAAGTAACAAATAAGAATAATATATTTTGTTTTGAAGCGGTTGTCCTGCGTTGGGGGTTCCAGCTTTGGGAGTAGAATCAATATAAAAACTGTTAAAAGTATATCCTAAATCGTTTTGAATTCTGTCTGCCCCGACATTCCAAACAAAATTAGTAGTATTTGTGTTTTGTAAATTGTTAATTCCTCCGTCAGTAAAAGTGGTAGAACAATTATTATAACTAAAGTTGGCTAAACTAGTAGTTTCGTTGGTGGGGTTTTCTAAATATCTAAGAAAATTTTCTACAGGAAATCGTCCGTTGTTCGGATTAACAACGTTAGCACACAATGATATCGTATAAGATTCATTGGGCCAACTACCATTTTGTGAAATGTAAAACGCCATGTTTTCTAATATTTAGAGCAAAGTTACCTTTTTTATATAGCAATTAAGGACAATACGAATCTGAATATGTTCCTACTGCGGTTCCCCCCTTCACAAGTTCCTGCATACCTGTAGTTGCGCAGGGACCGGAAGGTATAAGATTACCATATGCTCCTTGTCCTACTGGCATCATGCCAGTATAATCTGTAGTATATTGTGGGACTCCGATAGGTTGTTGAAAATCTACATTAAATTTTTGTCCGAGTGAATTTGTACATTGAACATTAAATTGCCACGAATAAGGATTTACATAACTGATAGCAGGCCCCGAATATGGAGACCCTATTATGTATGCACTCCATGTTACTGGACGACCATCTATTGTAGCAGTAAAGTTTATAGTTCCCGATGCTGTTACAATTATGTTTCCACCGCCCGTAAAACTATAAGTTGTAGTGATTTGACACCCCGGACCTGTTTGGGTTATCGTTCTTGTTAAGAATCTACATTTATTTGATTCCACATAAGAAGCCAATGCTGGAGGGGGATTATTGAATCCAGAAGTACCGTTTATATTATAGGTTTCTTGAGATATGTATATATATTTTTCATTTATATAAACCGATGGATTAAACCACGATGAACCACCTCCAGTATAATAACAAGAACATGACCCGTCATCTGAATTTGCGGATGGATTATAATTTGAAGCACAAGGATTAGTACATCCTCTGATTATATAGACACAACTACCATCATTTACTCTTGCGTTTGGATTGTAATTCATTGCACGAGGATCTGTACATCCATAAATAATAGGAGGTTTCGGAAAAGATCCTCCACTACCCAGATAGGGCTCTGGTATATATGCTATTGAAGTTCTGTTTGATACTGTTTTTTGTTGTCCTCCAGATTGAACAATTAAATTCTGTTCTTCTGTAGTTTGATCCGCAGAAAGAGACGGTATTATAGTAGGACAATTTGTTATATTTCCAGTAGCTATTGCGAAATTACCAATTTCTTTTGTGGTATTCTTTGTATATGTGTTTACTATTTCGATATCAGACATACTGTTAAGATTTTCTTGTTTCTGGTAATAAAATAGGTGGGTTAAATTGGAATGTTGCGGTAATTGGAGAATTGTAAGTCATCTTATCTTTAGACATTCCGATATCTCCACATCCGTAAATAGATCCGCTTAAAACTCCGAGTGTAGTACTAACTACCTGCGGTATAGTTCCTGTCGAATTCGGAACCTTGAATAGTCCATAATTATTTCCAAAAATATCTATTTTCCAATCTGCCATAACTCCTTTATCTACAAGAAGTTCTTTTTGACGAGCTTCATAAGAAGATGCGAGAAGTTCTTTACGGAAAGTCACAGGATATTTTGAAGGTTGATCCCAGACACTAGGATATGCAGGATCCCAAAATTGAAAATCATCATCTTGTCTACACAATCCTAAATCGTTTTTCTGGGTTATTTCATATTTAGATTGATAAGGAGTAAACTTCTGATTGTTAAGAGTATCCACGATAGTACCAGCAGCGGTAGAATTGCTATAAGATTGATACATCCATCTATTATCTACGTCAGTTATTTTTACTGGTGAGTTTTGATCTTTTTTGGTAAGACCTCTGTTTCTTGAACCATATTTGTTTACGTCTAAAAACATTCTTTCTGCACTGATACTATCTATAAAAGTCAAAGTATCACCGCTCACTTCTATACTATATCCTCTGCCACGATAATGAGAAACTCCCAAATTTTCTGGTAATAAATATTCTCCCGTTTGTTTATCGCTTACTGCAAGAGAAGGAAGTGAAACCGAAGCTACTGTGGGAAAGTGAACGTTATCTAAATTAGCATAAGGTTCTGTTGTTTGTATTTCAAGCGCAGTATTAAACTGAACAAAACTATTAGTGCATCTATATTTAAAATAAAGATTTTCCGTATAATTAAATGACTTCCGAGCATAATAATTGTATTTGCTAGGATTAAAGGAAGTATATCCTTGGAGTAATATATTACTGGGTTCGGAAGAACTATAAGCAATTAAATCTGAAGTATTCTTTATTCTAAAAAGATCTTGTAAATTCGACATACCTTCATAGAAAATTATTTTATTCCATTGGTAATCGGATAGAGAAATTTCAAAATTAAGAGGCTGATTCCATGTAAAATTAGTTCTATATTTTCTATAATACTGAATGAAATCACCATTATTTAATACAATTGGAGAAATTTTTGGTTGATGTATAGGGAGATAACCATCAACGAAAGTTACTTGTCCTCCATACGACATATCTCCTTTGTAAAATTTATTATCAAGATTAGGATCCGGAGAAACATTACTCAACGCCCAGAAAGGTTTTCCCCCGAAACTGTTTCCTACCCAGAGAGGAGAAAAGCTACTAGATAAATAATCCCAGCCATTCAATTTAGCATTGAAAGCAAATGCAATTGATGGTAACGAAAATGATGTATTGTTGTCTCCTGTGAAATCAGCATTGGATTGATGAACATATATCAAATAATCTCCGGGATTAAATTCCATATCCGAGATTTGGGTTGTCGTTACCCACCCTCCACTAGAGCCTCTTATTGCTTTTAGCCATGTAGGATATGAAAACCCTCCTTTAGAAAAGAAACCAACTAGTCTTGCGATAAAAGAATTGATATCACCATCGTTTGTGTTTAAATATTCTTCTAGATTAAAGAAACTATTGGGCGATGCCATTTGTTCCATTGCATTTGTGTAGTATGTATTTGATCCTATCGCCAAAGAGAAAATATCAATTCCACTAGACTTTAATGTTTCTGCATAGGGAACGGCATTTCCTATTTGTAAAGTTTCATAACCATCACTTACTATCAATATTTTTTTACTTGCGTTTGGGTTTGGATTATTGCTGGTCGTAGAAAAAGCCCCGTCAACGTATATGGAAGCGTTTAAATTACTACACAAAGAATATATTGTTCTAGCTACTTTGTTTTGATCTGAAGAAGTTGTCAGAATACTTTTTGCAAGTTGTAAAGCTGCATATATGTCTGTTTGATATGTTGTAGGAGAATTGTAAGGAATTGGAATAGATTCCACCGCAAGCTTTAACGTCAATAAATTAGAAGTTAAAAAGGTCTGGACTGTTGATGTTCTCGAAAAATAAATCAAGGAAATTTGAGTGGTATCGTTTCCTCCTATTTTTTCTAAAAACATTTTTACAATGTCTAATGTTTTTTTAATACTATTAAATTCCGATGCACTTACGTCTATTAATATAACCAGATCCATAGGACCTTGCGGAATAAATTTAGCATTAAGATTTTTATAAGAATAGGTTACTATTAAGTAAGGAGTAGCAGAGGATGATATACTTGTTGAATCGGCACGAAGAGATGTTCTATAATAAGTGTATCTTCTTCCGGTCTTTAAAATCATAGGATCGCCACTGCCCGTCTTCCATTTTCCGCTTCCAAAGCCAACCCCTTTATCTCCTATAACTCCATCTAGTTGATAGAAAGAAAATTGAGGACTTGTAGTTGGGCCATAACCACGAGTATCTGTCCATGAATTTAAAGCAAAATCAACACCAAGTCCTTGTGGATCAGCGAAGAGATAATCCGCCATACCATTATATTGAGTAAGCGTTGTCCCTTCATGTCCTATCGGTGAATAATGAACGGATTTGCATCTACAATCATTCCACGGAGTCGGATTAATTTTAATTGGGTTTGGATTTTGAAAATCTTGATCCTTGTAATAATTGTAAGGACCGTTTCTATAATAAGGACAATCAACCGCATGCTCTCTATAGAATATTACTTTGTCAGCAGGAGTATCTTCATCCATCCATACAAATGAAATAAATCCCGGATCTATTTTTGTAGATAATCCTGCTTGAATCTGACCATCTATGAAAGATGCACACTGCGTTGCCGATGTATCATAAACATTTAATGTAGATGTTGCGATTAAATTTTGTATGCTTCCAGAACCTAACCACGCAGCTTCCGTAGGTTCGGAGGTTCTTGAATTTAATTTATAAATTACATCGGAGTCCGCCAAACTAGTTCCCGCAACACAACCCAACATAGAATTTGCTAAATTTAAATCAGATAATCTTACGGGAAGACAAGTATCTTCCAATACTGTCATGGGAATATTATCAGAAGAATTAAAAGATCCGATGGGCCATATAATATCATTTATTCCAACTGATACAGGAAAATCTGTCGTGGACAATGCATATAAAAATGCTTCTTGTTTATCTCCCGAAAGAGAATCACTATAAATAGGATTAATATTTTTGTAATCGGGAGTTACAATTATGTTATCTGCTTTTTTGGAAGAAGATCCCGCAAAAGCACCGTTATATACCAAAGTGGTATTGTTTAAATATAAAGGCAGGGAAGCAGAATTCGGTAATGTACCCGTATAATAATCTGTTAATATTTGTTTTCTTTGCTGCGGGACAAGCTGTTGATATATAAAATAATCCGCATCAGTCAGATCATACCCCTCAAACGTAGTTGATTTTTGTGATATATTAAAACCGGGATATGGATAGATAAATTCCCTAAACTCCCCAGCCTCAATAGTAAGTTGCATATTCCCAGAAGAATATTCTTTTCTAGGTCCACGGAGCCATGCTCCTTCCACAACACCCGATTGATCCGTAAATAATAAATCGGAATTTGTATAATCGCTTCCTCCAGTTGCACTACAATTTACAAAATTTGAATTGTTTATTAATATAGGATCGTAGATATTATTATAGAGAGAATCGTCTACAACTTTATCTCCGCTGGGCCAATAGAACCAATTATTTCCTTCGGCAATCGGAAGATTTAAAACAAAATCTGGTGAATTTATTTGACTTAATCTTACCGCAGTCAAGCCATAAACATTTTCTGAAAGATATTTTTGAGAAGCTGCTATTTGATTGTGTATGCTCTGGAAAGCGGTTGAAGACAAAGATGCAGTCGAAAGAGTAGGTATTTCCGTCAAATATTGATTAAATAGGCGAGAAAGAGGAGTATCCGCTACTCTAGATAAATATCTGCTTGAAAGAATGCCCAAGACATCTTGTTCCGAGAGGTTTTCAAAGGGAATAGTATTTAAAACACTAGGAACATCCACATAATCTGTTATGGGAACCGAAGGATCTGAATCGTGATAGGTCTGGGAATCGTGAAGTTCTTCGAGTTCTATGAAAAAATTTCCATTAACAGAAGAAAGAGGAGGAAAATATTGAGAAAGAGAAGAAATTGGAACTTGTGTTATGTTATTTTCTCTAGTAGTAAATCCATTTAAAACATATTGATACAGAAGGGTTTCCAATCCGTTATTAGATCCTGCTAGGTTATATCGTAATTTTGCGTTTTTTATAGATTCTCTCTTATAAGAGAATATTTTAGAAATTTCTTTTAATTTTTGAACAAAATATGGAATGGCTATCGTTATGTCTTCATTATTAGTATAATCTAATTGTGATAAAAACAAATCTTGTTCTTCTTTATTGAAAAGAAAACTCAAATCCTTTAAAAGTTGTATATAATCTTGCCTTATTTGCTCTGTTGTCGAAGAAGCAGTCGCTAAAGTATTGGTAGCATACCATTCTTTAAGGTATTTGCTATAAAGCTGTATAGAAGCATCCGGAGCCAACGCATTCTGGTATTTTAGCCATGATGGATAGCTTAAAGGGGAATTTGTATTTAACGGAGCAGACATTAATAATATTTAGAGGAAAAAGAGCAGAATACTCTATAAAACGTCTATATTTAAAAAATAATCAGAAGAGGTAGGCGTTTTAAAAACTTTATCCGTCCACGCTAATAATTTTACACCATTCTCTGTAGTTAGAACAGAACATTTATAAATCAATGAATTTAAGTTATGTACTATCGGTGTAAATTTTTTTGCAGATATATCATAAAAAAAGGATTTAAAATTATTACGATTGTTATGATTAAATCCTGTTACGATAACAGTATTACTATCATTCCATATTCCCGTTATTCTTGTTAAACTATCAAAACAGGAATCCAAGTTTTCATGTTTTATATCATTTTCATCGTTTAAGTTATCTATAATTATATTATTATAATAATTGTGTATAAAATAGTTATTATATAGATATCCCGACCATTCAAAAGTTGCTTCTTCCATCAGAACTACATTTGTTACAGAATTAGAAGCAACATCTAAATCACCCGATGCTATAAAATAGGAAGGAGCTACATTAATTTTTCTGTTATGTACACCAACTACATAACTTATTTTATAAGAACCGTTCGATAAGTAGACGAATCCATTACATTCGGCAAATCTAACATAAGATTGTCCTTTAATATAAAAATTTTCCGGAGTAGTTAATTCAGTTTCGATTAAGGAATCATAATCTACAATAAATAACTTCCAAATATTTTCTTTGACAATAGAATTTCCAAAACTTATTTCATAAGTTTGATTTAAAATTTTACTGGTTAAAATTTTTATTTTTTCGTTTTCGTAAAACAAAAAAGGTTGATGATGTTTTTCAATTGTTTTCATTAAAGCTGAACCACAGTATAACCTTTAAATGAAAAATATATATCCTTGTCACTTCCTGTTATTGGAGTATTAGCAAGAGCAGTGCTTGGATAATATCCTATCAAATATTGTTTCGAGGTATCAGCATTATCAAGATATGTGACACAAGATTGCGCTGTTTGTCCGGTGGGAAAATTAGAAAAAACAAAAATAGAAGAACACATCAAGATTCCATTAGTTATATAGACAGGAGCAGCACTTGTAGAATTCTGGATTATATTAGAGCTTATGTCTGAAAATATTTTATTATTGATTAAATCTGGTTCATATGCGGAATTTAAAATTCCTACTTTAATGTTTTTATATTGCAAATTCCCCATACTACCAGTTAATAAATTTTTTTCAAAATTATAAAACATTTTTAAGGTTGGGTTATTATCAGTAAAATAAAATATATTATTACCATAAAAAGTAAGGCTTCCGTCTCCTACATAAGGATTCCAACTATAAAAAGTTGTAGTTCCTATAATAGAAGATAAAGATCCTGTTTTTGAGTAGGCGTGTATATAATAATATTCTTGGTTAGTGATTTGTAAATTTCTAAAAACCGAAGAGCTTGCAGAAAGAGCAACATTATAAGGAGCATCATTTGATATTCCTACTTGTATTGGCTCGGAAACGTAAAGTACATCGGATAATTGATTAATAGAATATTTATTGTATCCGGAATCTGTAGATATAACAGCTCCTACATAATCAGTGAGATTAAACAATCCGCATAACATTCTTGTAAGGGTATATCTATTTGTTATTGCCATATTTTTTAATATTTATTATTAATCTAAGATTTTTCTACTAAATTGTTATGATTGCATCTTGCGACGAAACATTACCATAATTATTATAAGGAAAAAATACAAAAGGAGTTGATACGGAAAAATCTTCCATATAAGTGTTACCAGAAAAATCAGTCAGAGTGAAAAACGCAAAAGGAGTTGATAATATCGCATCATCCATAATAATATTTTCAGATGGGTCGAATGTTTCAAGACCTTCTTGACAGCTACCGTCATCTTGCGTAGCTAGAGGATTAAAATTAAGAGTCTTAGTTGACGAAGTACAACCAAGTATTTGGGTATTATTAATATATTTATACACCGAACCCAAAGGATAATCTGGATTAAGCTGAATATCTAAATTTTTTATATTTATATTAGGAAAATGAACAACGGGCAGACCATTATTTGTTGTCCAGTTAGCAAGATTTAAATAACGATTATTAATACCGCAAAATATATCCAAAGACATATATCCGGTATAACCATTTGGAGGAGCACTCCACGATGAGGGTAATCCAGCTAAAAATCCATTAATAACTTGACCTTGTGCATATGTTATGTTATTACTTTCTTGAATAAACCAATATAAATTTGAACAGTTCATTGGAAAAACGCAAGTTCCGTTGTCTATTCCTGCAAGAGGATCATAATTTATAGCATCTTGATCAGTACATCCCGAAGTATAATATTCACAACTTCCATCATTTATAGTAGCTGAAAGATTATAATTAAAAGCGTTTATATCCGTACAACCACAGCCGCTGCATATCGCAAATTCCGCTCCTACTGCTGTGACATTTACTATATCCAGTTGCATGAATTGTCCGGGATAGGGTTGTGTAACTTTAATAGGATGCTTCGGATCATCATCTGGCACCATCAACGATTGGTATCGTTCTGCGCCATCCGAAGAGTCTGCAAACAGAGTATATGAACTATTATTAGGTATGTTTATAGTAAATTGATAATCATAAACTTGTGATATGACATCGGGGCCACAGTTTAATAAATAAATATTGTTTCCTACTATCAGAGTATATCTATTGTAAGGACCAAAAAAGCCAGACGGATTTAATCTTAACATAGGCAATGCAGGATTTATAATTTGTCCCAGATTAGTATAATCCGAAGTTGGTTCGGCATTGCCACGAACTCTAAACGTAACATCAAAAGATAAATTAGCAGCCGTAGAAGTGGTATAAAAACTACCCGTTTGTTGGTCTGTAAAAGGACAAGCACAATTATCTGCTACTGCCCCAAAACAAGGTAACTTGAAAAGTAAATTAGTACCAGTATAGCTTAAACATCCACAAGCAGTTACTTTTGGATAAAGACAAGACCCATCATTTATAGTGGCATTTGGGTTGTAATTAAGTGCATTAATATCCGTACATCCAGCAAAAACACAAGATCCATCATTTACTTGTGCATTGGGATTATAATTCACTGCACTAAGACTAGTACAACCAGATATAAGAGGATAATAACAACTTCCGTCATTTATATTTGCTAAAGGATTATAATTAAGAGCTTTAGGATCTGTACAGCCCAGAATACGATAAAAACAACTCCCATCATTTATGTTTGCTTGAGAATTATAATTTATTGCCAATTTATCAGTACATCCATAAATTTGATAAGCAGGAGGAGGAACCACAGGAACAGAAGAAATAGGCTCCACGATAAAACTAGGTATCTTTTTTTGCTGTTGTGTAGTTCCGTCTACACCAGCAGTCGCACAAGTGATGTTTGATCCGTTAAAAATTAAAAAATCTCCTGTAAGCAAAGAATTTCCTTTTTGGTAATCGCTTATGTTATCGATATTATTTGACACATAATAACTTATTGTATAAATAATAAATATGGATACTTTTTCTTCAGATTCTATAACAAACCAAACAGGAATGACAAAAGCTAATTTGGGTGGATTACCTCGCCGAGTAGATTTTCCTGTTGAACTCCCTAGAAAATTCAATTCAAAGCATAAGAAAAAAATAAAAGAAATTTCAAAGGTTATATATAAATTGGCAGAAGTATTGAATAAGATTGCTTGACATAAAGAATTTTTATCGTAAGCTCAGTAATTATGGGCAAGAAAAAAATAGAGTTTATAGCAGAGAACAACGAACTTCTGCATTTGTTGGAAAAACCGTATCCAGCTATAAAGAAACTTCCAGATTGGATCAGTAACACGCCTTCCTATATTGGAGGAAAACGAGGGGTGGATGCTAATTCAGATCCAAATTCTACGATTAAAAAGTGTCTGCCCGTTTTTGATTGCATAACTGCGGGTTATCATGTCCCTTTGATTTCCGATGTTTGGGTGGATAATCAAGGAGAACAAAACATAGCATTTAAATGGTCTTGGGAACTTACTCCGATTGTGTCTTTCCAGAATCCAGAGGGATATTCTACCTATCCAATATCTGAGGAGTTTCACAAAAGCGTATTCAAGTGGATATCTCCTTGGATTGTTAAGACTCCGCCCGGATGGTCATGTTTATTCACCCATCCGATGCATCATGATGATCTTCCTTTTAGGTCTCTACCCGCAATCGTAGATACTGACAAATACCCATCGTTCATCAATTTTCCCTTTCTTTTAAAGAAGGATTTTTCCGGACTTATCGAAAAAGATACTCCGATTATTCAAATAATCCCATTTAAGCGAGAAGATTTTGTATCTGAATTTTCTCATGACAACGGATATTTTAAGCGTCAGTGGAACAAAGCCCATGCGGTTTTCTTCGACCGCTACAAAAGATTTTTCCGTTCGCAAAAAAAATACGAACAGGGAGAAATTAAAAAATGTCCTTTTGCATTTTTACACAACAAGAATAAATAAAATATTATGACACCACAAAAACATATTCAAGCTCCGTTTCAAACCAAGACTATGATTCATGAATGTAACTTTCCGCAAGGAGCTTCATACGGAGCCCGAGAGAACATTATCAACCAAGATCTGGTTTCTATCCAAACTACTCTTAGGGAACGTGGATTTTATATGTTAGGACATGAAATAAGATCCAAGACCGATCATAAGGCTACTATCGTTATAAACTATCATTAAAATTAATATTATGGCAGGCAAAGGAGACAAACCTAGAATTTCAGATAAAAAGGCATTCAATAAAAATCACGATGCTATTAAATTTCCTAATAAAAATCTCGACAATGGATTTGTGAGAGTTAAAGGAAAACTTATTAAAAAATATTAATCTGTGGAGAAAAAAGGATTAACATATTATTTCTGGCTAACTTGGTATTTTATTAAAAATTTACCAGAAATAATATACCTTTTGATGTATAGAGAGATATTATATATTCGTGTAATGATACTAAATATTTTTGGTATTTAGTTCCGGGTAGATGAAGCTTTCATAAGCCTCGGCGGGAAGCCATTATCTATAATAGTACTTAATTTTTGATAAGTATTATATGGAATGAGTGCCTTCTTTCCAATAACAATCAGAGGAAAAGACTACACAATAGTCCAGAAAGGCAACGTCATCGACATACAGTATGATAATGATGAAGACACTGAAGTTTCTGAAGAAGAAGCTGAAATCGTCGTTATGTATCTAGTGGATGAAGGCTTTATAAGTTGACATATATAATTTCTGTAATATTATATTATCTATGTACAAATTAAAATATAAATTAGCACAGCTTATAGTAAAGATGGAAAAATTGTTTACAAGAAAACATTCTCCAAAATATTATAATTGTGTTTTTTTATTGGAAGACATACAAACCGAAGAATATTACGAATCAATATGCAGACAAATGAAGAAAAATTGGAATTGGAATGGTATAAAAAATATCGATTGGAATTTTTAAAACTAAATCAAGACCATGCAAATTTTAATGAAAAGACAAAAGGAAACAGAAACAAAAAAGCAAATTCAAGAACATATAACAAACGAAGAGCTTAAAGTTAAAATAAACAATCTTAAGAAAGCTATAAAAGAAAAGAATACCATAAGGAATTCTATTCTTCAGCCTTTTTATGATTCATTCGTACCTTTTGTAATCCAGCAATATAAAAGATATAAAGACCAACCTCGAAAAGAAAGGTATATTACAGATAATAAGATTGAGTTCATGAAAAAATACATAACGGAAACTTCCGATCTTATTATGGACAATTACAACAAAAAGTTAATAACTAAAGAAGTTTATTTCTTATCCATGAACACTTTGCTGGAAATTAAAAAAGATTTCTGGGTTCTGTAACTTGACAACTGCTTTTGCCATTCTATAATATTGGCATGGAAGAAGAACTTTATACTGGCTCATCTATGGGCATGAAGAACTTGGCTAAAATCATAGAAGGATATGGAGAAATCAAACCTACCGATATGTCTGAGTATCTCGATCAACTAGATCACATCGAAGAAATTCTTCCACAACTTAAAGATCTCCCTAAGAAACATCAAAGAATTGATGACACGCCAAATGAGTGAAGAACCGAAGAAACATATCATTGTAAAGAAACGTTACACCTATGAATGCGGGGATCATTGTTGTTTTGATATGGGACATGATTGGTATATAAATGGCGAACATGTTCATTCTTCTGACTGCGAAGACAATGCTCTTCTTGCAATCTTAAAACACTTTGGAATTGATGCACAGATAGATTTCTGTGGTGAAGACGATCCTATAGATGATCCTACTTCTACTCTTTATTAATTTATGAAAAAAGAACTAGCAATTGTATTATTCACATTAGTAACAAACATAACTTCCCTAGCAGCTACCATCGGAGCAACCATGTTAGCATTTCATGATATTAAAGGTTGGGGATGGTTCTTGCTTGTAGCGGTTTTGACTAGCTCAACGCCTAAGTTTAAAGATCCTGCTAAAGATGATGAAAAAACTAAAGACAACAACACTGTTATACTAGGATGATAGGTCTCGACAACGAAACATTAAAAAGAATTGATGAGCAGTTGGAGCAAGATTTTGCATCAGTTCGATTAAGGATGAAAGAAGTTATCGCAAAGCTTCCAAAACTCATAACATTGAAACAAGCACAGGAACAGATAAATAAGTTTAAACATGAAAAATCCGATAATTGAATTAAAGATAAATAACGGAAAGTATTTGTTTCTTTTTTATAAACACGAAGAAACTCGAAAATATATTCGTTCTACAAAATGGTTGTATGCTCCGTGGGAAGGTCTTGCATCTGCCATTGGTCATGAATATAGAGGGAAAGTATTTATATTGTTTGGATATGTCTTTGGTTTTTATAGAGACATTTTAGAAGATCAAAAAAATTATATCGTTGATGCACTAAAGACAATAGATGAAGGTTTAAAAAATAATGAAATTTTCCCACAACCTGTAAGAACTGCTATTTCTCAAAAAGTTCAATATGGTTCTCCAGACGAAAATTATAAAAAACTTCAAGATAACGTAGGTAAGTTATTCACAAAGGCATTAGCCGAAGGATAAAAAATATGGAAAACAAAAACATACTCGGTGAAATCATCGGAAACAACCCAAGTGTAAACGAAAATGTAGATTACCTTGAGGGAGATAAGGTCAGATCAATTGAAGAAGTCATGCAGGATTCTACTCTTACCCAAGAGCAGAAAGCTGCTATTATTTCTTATATGAAGATCTCAGCAATAACACCTTACCTCAAATCAGCACAGGATCTTTTAAACGAACAAGTTGCATAATGCAAAACGCAGAAATTCAAAGTAAGATTCAAGAAATTTTTGATGAGAGAGATTATTATAAGTCAACGCTCCATGAATTGTCTAACAATATGGACAAAAATATAATAGAAACTTATAAATGGAAAGCGTGTGCCAAAGAATTATTCAAAGTTTTATCTGAATATCACGATCATCACGGGCTTCCAAAAGATACTATCCTTTATAGAAATACTTTGGATGCACTAGTAAAATATGAAAATTTAGTGCTTGACACCGAATAATAATACTTTATAGTTATTGGTATGAATGAGTTAACTATCAAACATATCGGTGATCATTATAAATTTATACAAGAATACAGTTTCGGACAAGAACGACATTTGGGATATTCCGATAAACTTAAATCAAAAGATTTAATTGAGTATTACCTTGACATCCAAGATTGTAATTGGTTTTTTAACCATCCCAAAATTAATGACGATCAACATTATATATATCTAAATGGCAGAAACTTTTCTGTCGAAAAGATAAATTCTTTTGAAACTCTCGAAGAAGCTGAAGAATATCTTGGTAATTTTAAAAAGGAAATTGAAGATCTTTTTAATGAAAAGGGAACCATAGTCATATGAAATATGAAATTGATTCGGAATCAGCAGATAATATCTGCAAAAATGTTCTTGGTGAAACCATCAAAGCTCTAAAAGAATCTATCAAAAAAAATAAAGCGCAGATTGAAATAAGAGGATCAAAAGCTCCTGTTGCTTGGCTTGAAGATCTTGAATGTGACAAGAAAACTCTCGAAGCTTGTAAAATTATCTATCAATACTTTGGTGGGAAAAAATAAATGAAATACAAATTTAACGCATTTCTATTTGGATGTACCATAGTACTAGCGATGTTAGCGGTCATCATCATACCTATGGTTATTGGGGGCTGTTTGGCAGCTTCAGAACCTATACACTATTATAAGATCCAAAGATTGAATAATATTGGAGAAGTTCAACAAACTTATTACTCAAAAAGTTATCCTTGGGGTACAGATTGTATCGGATTTAGAGAATTTCCTTCTGGTAAAAATATAAAATTCTCTGCACCATATACCGCTGAAGATTTAGGAACAAATAAACCAACACTATGAAAGTTAAAGAATTAATTGAACAGCTTCAGAAGTTTGATCCGGAAGATATTGTAGTTGTTGATGGGTATGAAACTGGATTTGATGAAGTAAAAGAAGTAGATTATCTTGTTGGTCTTAAAAAGCTGCCAACAAATAAAGCATATTATGATGGAGAATACCAAGAAGCGTCTGCTTTAACATGGTTGCAAGATATTAAGACTGCTGTTTATATTCCCCGATCCTCATGAATGAAGTAATATCTTTTGATTTTGACGATACTTTGTTTTCTCTGAGTGAAGAAAAGGTTGGTATGCTCTGGGCTGCAAGTACAGTTCTTAAACCTATTCAAAAAGTTCATGATCTTCTGCGGGATAAACATCGAGAGGGATACATCATTGATATTGTAACTTCAAGAGAAGCATGGGATATACCGGAAGTACAGGATTATGTTAAGGAATATAATCTTCCTGTCCGAAATATAGAATGTTCCAGAGGAAGATGTAAAACTCCTATTTTACAGGGAATAGGATCTACGCTTCATATAGATGATTTGTTATCTGTGGTGATTCATGCTGAAATGAATGGTATTTCTTGCTTACTGGTGGATGATGGTCGGTATAGAAACAATTCTACCGCTGACCAATTTGATAAAATATTTGTGTAAATATACACATGAATAAATTTACAGAAACATATAAAAAACTTCTCATGGAAGAAGCTACGAAGGAAAAAAAGTTTGAAGAGTTTTTAAATAAAAGAAAATCCGGAGCCGATAAACTTCAGAAGATGACAGAAAAAAAAGGTGGTTATTCCCTTCTTACCGCTATTCACTACAAAGCAAAAGAAAAACCATATGCTGATTGTTTAAAATGGGAAAACGAAGCGGGAAAAGACGAACACTTCAAGAAAAAAGCGGAAGAAATTTACAAAAAGCTTGGTGATTTAGATTCTCTTTCACAAAGAGAATTTCAGTCTCTTATGGGAGAACTTGAAGTTTATGGAGAAGTATATCTCCGTTCTACAAAACCTAATAGTATAAAACTTTAACGAGCACCGGGTAGATTATCTATTGCTGCGTTATATTCATTATAGTCATCACAAGCTCGAATAAAAATACACTTGCCTTTGTAAATCGTGCAGAGAAAATGTATTGAAGGTTTTATATGTTTGACTTGAACCCCGAAGACACGAAGAACTGTAGCCGGTGGTACGCCTTGTTCTGTTAAATCTGCAATTCCCCCGTCCTTTTGTGTGGTGAATTTTCTAGACTTTGGCTCTAGTCTAGGAACTTTTCCAGAATCGATATCTTTTATAAATTTAAGCATATACTGTCTGGCAACGGGATTCGATTTTTTAATATCTCTGTTAAATCTTACTGTTGAAGCATAAGAATTGGGAACAGGAGCGGAAGCATTTTCTAAAATACAGGAATATAGGTCATTGAATCTCATTCATATTATTTATCTTTTTGACATTATTAAATCAATAGGTTAATATTGGGTATGGATGAAAACTTAAAAAAGGTTGTGGAAATCTATGCTCATAATGGCAAAGAATATGGCGATGATGTAGTTACTTGTAAATTTCTTGAGGGAGCTATGGATGAAATAACTCCCATAATACTTTCTTCTATGTGTGTTGCTCTGATCGAGCAAGTAATCAATTCTATGCCAGAAGAAGCGCAGATAGAAATGGAAGAAACCGTCATCACAATGCTTTTTTATATGATAAAGGAAAGATATAATATCTTTGATATGAACAAAGGAGGAGACAAATAAACTTATGAATGAAGATGATTTAGAAATTGTTCCTTTAATTGAAGTCGGGGCAGTGTATGGAAACGAAGAAGTCGAAGATATGGTTACTTGTCGTTTTTTAAACGGAGAAATGACTGCTCCGATGGTAGTGGGTATATGTTTGGGTATTATTGATACCTTTATAAGAAGAATAGATGAAAAAGATCAGAGTAAAATGGAAGATGTAATTTTTAATGCTCTCAATGAAGAGAGAGATAATCGCCATGAATATATAGATGGTGTTGACTCCGATGGATATATAGATTAATATCATTATTATGAATAATAAAAAGAGAAAAATACTCGGAGTTTCCGCCACACCAAATCATTTTAATCTTGATATTCGTATTAGTATTCCCCGGAATGAAATTTCCGAAGAAATGGTAAATGATCTTTTGTCCGCAAAAGAAGAACTTATCAATGGTAACGGAAATCAAATTTACCATGCTAAAGTTAATATAGGAGAGGATGGTAGGGATCTTTTGGAAATTGGAAGCGATCATTATTACGGCGAATAGTGGTATATAATCAATATAAATATTGATATGCATCAGTCTCGTTATGGAAACGACAGAAGTAAAAAAGTTCGGGATTTCTTGAAAGAAGTCATTGATCTTTGTAGAAAACACAATCTTTCCATTTCTCATGAAGATCAGCACGGAGGATTTGAAATAGAAGATTACGATGACTGTTTTACCGGATGGTTCAGCCAAGCAAGTGACAGAACTATAGAAGATAAAGATAAATAATATATAATGAAAAACCAAAAACTCATCCAAGAATTAAAAAAACTCAAACAAAAAATAAATGTTCTCCAAGAGAACGACGATATGTTTAATAGAGAAGATCTTTCCAGCTATTCTTCCGATGAGCTTTATCTCCGTGTTGCTAATGATCCTTCCTTCAAATATGAGATTGAAGCTTTAGAGAAAGCAATTAAATCATTACAGTCCAGAGCAGAGCAAAAATATAAAGCAACTCACCAACAATCAGAAACTTTGTATGATAAATTGGCTCAGTCTGCACTACATCTTAAATAATTAATATTATTTGGTTTGGTTAAACCAAAAATCTTTTTGAAATAATTTTTCTGATTGCGTTATCGGAAATTATACCCTATAGTATAGGGGTATGACAACTAAAACACAAGCTAGAAAGAATCTCAAGAAGGCTGCTAAAGCTCATAAAGAGAAAGTTCGACAGCCTGTTACTATTGAGTTTCAGAAGGAGCACATTCCAACTATTCTAAAGGCATTGGAATGTTACCAAAGAATGAAGCTTGGTCAGTTTGACTATGCTATTGATGAGGCATTTGGTTGGAAGCTTGATCATGATGCTAGGCAGGAGATTCATAATTGTGCTAGGAAGCATTTGTTCCCAGAGTTTGGAGGCAACCCTAATGTATCCTATGGCATTTATAACCAAGAAAAAGTTGGCGATGCTACTATGGCTTATGAGATATACAAGGTATTGACTAGGTACAGGGCTATTACAAATAATGATGGATGGAGTGATTGGGGTAGGTCTTTTGATAAGCCTTTTAGTCACACTGGTGTCCCTTTACCAGAAGTTCAAGGGTTCATTGACTATAAACTCTTTAAAGTTCCTCAGAGGCTTTGGAGTAAGATTGACAGTGCACATACTAAAAGTGATACAGCAGATTGGAATGCTGTTTGGAAAGCTATTGATAAAGCTATGCCTAAGTTGCCAAAGGGAGAGAAGTCAGAGCTTGTTGATGATTGTCATGGTTGGTATGTAAAAGTTCATAGCCCTATCAAACCTAAAGAGGAGGAGAAGTAATATGCACAAGATACCACCAGAAGTTTTAGCAGCATCTAAAAGGAATGCAATTAGAGAGGCTCTTTTAGAACTCCTAATCAAAGAGAAGAAAGATGAGATTACTATTGGCTGTGGACTAAAAGCATTAGATCAGATTATGTTTATGCCAGAGTATCAAGCTACCTTTGACCAAAAGTATCTTAATATTGCTGATTGTTTGATTCGTATTGTGAAAGATTTTGATTTAGATTCTTGGGAGATCTGGTATAATGATGTAATAGTTTTTGAATAATATGAATGAGCAACTTATCCCATATGTCTATTGGTTCATTGGTATCTATATTGTTGTGGGTATTGGCAATGCTTTTATATCTTCTAGAGCAGAAGCTAGACTTGAAAAGAGAATCAAAGAGTTAGAAGATAAAGTTCAAAATCTTGAAAAGAAATAATATGGAAGAAGATGACATTGAAGAAAGCCCTTATTGTCCGGTTTGTGAAAGCTGTGGAGAGGAAGGATGCTGTAGTGCAGAGAATTCTCTTTGGAAACATGATTGTAAATATGGCAAAGTTTATGCAAGGGATGTTTATTTTAATGAGATGGTTATTGATGAGTTCCATAAGCTCTTTGATGAGAATGGAAAGTATCTAGGATGTGATGGTAACCCTATTGAGGTAGTGTATAATAATGCTTTTGATAGAACACAAGTGAAGTATGGTGAGAAATAATATGAAAGCACCAAAGAATGTAAATGTTGAGTTGTTGAAGAATGGATCTATCAGAATGTCTCTTACTGAAGATGTAGCTGAGTATCCAGTAAAGGAAAGGTTTATAAAGCTGCCTGTTGATCAGAGGAATCTATTAGGTTGTTATGCAATGTTACAGACAGATAGAGAAGGGGTCAGTGTAATTGTAGATGCTCTTAATCACAAACAACCTCTTCCTTATCCTATGAATGAAGTGAAGTTCAATAAAAACGAAGCTTATAACCCTCTTAGAAACTTTGAAGATATTGTATATTTTCTGAATTACTTTAAGAGTCAGATTACAAAAATTATACAAGAACATGAAGAAGGGTTTGAAGTACAACAAATGGCTGTAGTGTAATATGAACAATGACATCTATCTACCAGTAAAAGACATTCCACCAGAGATCATTGCTGCTGCTAAAGTCCTGTACAATTGGACAGAGATGCACAATGTAGAAGCATTTGGAGGTTTTGTTAATAGAAGCAAATATGAAGACCTTTCTGAGCTTTATCATGAGCTAATTCTAAATGTTTCTAGTTGTTATGAAAATGAGACTAGACATCAGACAGCTTTGAGATATATTAAGCAGATGGAGAATTTAGCTTATAGTAGTGAAGCAGTGGAGGCTGTAAAATAATATGCAACACAAAACAATCTTTGCTAATCCATTTCTCAATGAAGATACTTTAGAGTTTGCTCCTGTTATAGGACAGAGAGTTCATTGTACTTGTGTTCATTGTAATAAAGATATGGTAATTCCTGTACCAGATGAATATATTGATTGGGAGGATGTTGCAAATCTCTATAAGAAAAGAAAAGAGCAATTAGTAAAGAGCTTTGATAGAATTGTAAAAGATATAGATGTAATGTACCAAGACAATCCAATTAGAGAGTATATCCTAAATGAATGGAAAGCTATTTTTAATGACTTTAATAAAGAATAATATGCCAAATGTAGCCAATGCCATGAAAGAGGATTTTAGAAATCTAGAGAAGAAACTTATGAAAAGAATCCTGCACAGTCCATTAAAGATAGAAACAGTCCTAAAGGCTCATTATCTTCCAGAGTTTAGACTTAATAAAAATTATGATGCATTAAGTGATGTTGTATCTCAATTGATATTAGATGGTATTTTAAAAGGTGTTGATAGTCTGAGTGGAGATCATTACACACTCACTGAAAAAGGAGAAGCTTTTGTTGACATGATACTCAATACACCTTATCCTATTCAGAGTTGGACTGATCCTAGAAATTGATATGAACACAGAGCAAACACTTAAAGATAAAGCACTAGAAGCTATTTCAGAATATCTAAAGGCTACTGGTTGGCAACAGATTGATCTAAATTTAAATTGTGATACTAATTGGTTTCAGTGGATTGATCCTATTACTGGAACATCACATAGGTCAGACTTTGCATTTGTTATTCAGACAGATAGAGAACTCTCAAAGAAATTATTTGAATATGAACAGAGAAATTAGAAAACTATCCAAGAAGATTGATGAGCTTCAAAAGCAAATCAATTATCAGAATGAATGTATTATGGATCAGTCCATGATTATTCATAAACTAAAAGAGAGAATTATAGGGTATAGTCCTTATTTGGATGAGAGATTTACTGGTCCTATAAAGCCAAAAGAACCTTATATAAATCCTGCACCTTACAATAATAATGTAACTTGTCTTCATTGTGGAAGAGATACTGGTATTCCAATGTTGCTTCATATGGTTATTCCACCAGAAGGATTAAAATGCCCTCATTGTGGAAAGACTGCTGTCTATAGTAACAGTCCAACTTGTCAAGAACCTTATACTACTACAGCAATTCCTTGTACAACAACTCTCAAGCCTTATGAAAATGTTTGTACAAACACTACTAATTTTGATCCAAACATCAAAGCTTATAATAATAGAGAAG
>JACCDV011132626.1_pt1 | contig 38025 bp, 33 predicted proteins | sample 7446131 | NCBI WGS metagenome assembly JACCDV01 (sample SAMN15323448, study PRJNA562643) | freshwater metagenome | isolation source: river surface water | place: USA:Blue River Watershed | collected 2017-08-17
GCGCAAATTGACATGGCGTATTCGTGGTATGCTGCAGAACCAATTAGTGAGGTTGATTGCGCAGAAAGCTGAAAAAAACTAAAGAGAAATAAGAAAAAAAACGCTTTATGCATTTGATAATTTTTTGAGTAAAACAAAGTTAATCATAAGTATTGATTTTCATCACTTTAACGAAAATTCTCACCAAAACAGGGGTATTTACCTCGTCTTCCGTTCATAAAATAAGTACCTTCGTTTGATCTTACAAACTTCAACCACTTTGAGCCAACAAGAGCGTTCCGCAGCCGACTTTACTGAACAATTCATCAACCAAACCCAACAAACAATCTTTTTAACGGGAAAGGCCGGTACGGGAAAAACTACCTTGTTGCGCAAAATCAAGGAAACTACTTATAAAAACTTGGCGATTGTGGCCCCAACAGGTATTGCAGCACTCAACGCTGGCGGGGTAACCATTCATTCCTTTTTCCAGTTGCCTTTTGCAGGGTTTATACCTGAATTTGGTGCGCAACCCGCTTTTTCTGCAACGGTTAAGTTTGAAACAAAAGATACCCTGATGCGGCATTTTGCAATGAACAAAACGCGCAAACAACTCATTCGAAATATCGAGCTACTCATTATTGATGAAGTGAGTATGCTGCGTGCCGACCTTTTAGATGCCATCGACTGGACGCTGCGCAATATTCGCCGTGTGCATGAGCCATTTGGAGGGGTGCAGGTCTTGTTTATTGGCGATCTACTGCAGCTCCCTCCAGTAGTAAAGCAAGACGAATGGCAGGTGCTGCGTAGTTATTACGATGGCATTTTCTTTTTTCACGCGAAGGTTTTTCAAGAAATCCAGCCGCTCTACATTGAACTCTCGACCATCTACCGCCAGCAAGACCAAGCATTTATTCAGGTGCTCAACAACCTGCGCAACAACGAAATTAGCGCAGCCGACGTCGAAATCCTCAATAAATATGTTCAACCCAATTTTGACCCCACCACCAACGAGGGCTATATTACCCTCACCACCCATAATTCCAAAGCCGATGAAATGAATGCCAAGGCTTTACTGGCTTTGCCGCAAAAGAAAGTGAGTTACCAAGCCGAAATTACCGGCGACTACCCCAAGCATCTTTTTCCGCTAGAGGAAACACTCGAACTCAAAATTGGCGCCCAAGTCATGTTCGTCAAGAATGATTTATCGTTTGATAAAAATTATTTCAACGGTAAAATGGGTAAAATTGCCACACTCAGTGAGCAAGAAATCACCGTATTTTTTCCTGACGAGAAAAAATCCATTACCGTGGAAAAATTCGAATGGACGAACATTCGGTATGTCTTAAATGAAGCCACTGGCGAAATCAAAGAAGAAACCCTCGGCACCTTCGTGCATTATCCCTTGAAATTAGCTTGGGCCATTACCGTTCACAAAAGCCAAGGCCTGACCTTCGACAAAGCAGTTTTAGATGTCGCGGACGTTTTTGCACCTGGGCAAGCCTATGTGGCTCTTTCGCGTTTGCGCTCTTTAGACGGCTTGGTTTTGACCAAAGCCATGCGTATGAACGGGCTTTCAAATGACCAACAAGTGGTTGCATTTAGTCAAAACAGAGCACCTGAAGACCAACTCGCCGCGTATTTGAGCAATAGCACCAAGCATTACCTAATTGCGACTTTAAAGAAAGCTTTTGATTGGTATGAGCTCAGTTCCAAATGGGCCAGCCATGAAGCGAGTTACCAAATGGTTGGCGTCAAAAGTGAGAAGGCCAAAAACAAGAGTTGGATTATGCTACAAAATCAGGTGCTGCAGTCCACCATGGAGCCCGCCAAAAAATTCTGCAAGCAACTAGACCAAATCCTAAATGCGCCTACCTTCGACCTACAATTCCTAAAAGAACGCGTGCAGGCCGCCTATCACTATTTTTTCAAGATCCTCGACGACGTCCTGACCACAAATCTCAAAAAAGTGGCGGAGTTGAGCCGTGCAAGAAAAACCAAACAATATTCCGAAGAACTAGCCGAACTAGACGAACTCCTGACCGCAACAATTATGCAGCTCAAAAAAGCGCGTTTGCTTATTGAGGCGGTGGCTGCAGGCAAAGAAATTTCTAAAACGACCATTTGGAATACAGAAATCTCTTCATATAAACTCGCTAAAATTGCGGCAATCAAAGAAGAACTCAAACAAGTACCAACCCTTCTCGACGAACCCGACGACATCTTGGATACCGTTTTTGAAAAATCTGTCAAGAAACAAACTGCACCCAAAGAGAAAAAATCAACTTATGATCTCACCCTTGAGCTGCTCGAACAAGGCAAAGATGTGGCTGAAATTGCCAGCATAAGGCAGGTTTCCAAACAAACTATCAACAACCATTTTGTGTACCTGATCAGAAGTGAACAAATTCAACTGACCGACGTACTTGCTCCCAAACGCATCAGTGAACTTGAAAGTATGTTTGAAGGATTTACTGGCAACTCTTTAGGCCCCCTCAAAGAAAAACTAGGTTCCAAGGCAACTTGGGATGAACTGAAGCTGTATCAGGCCTATGCACAACTGCAGTAAGTGGGCAATATTTCTGTAACTTTCTGTAAAAATAAGTTTACTACCATATGAAAATAGCATTTTATTTATCTGTGTTTTTAATGTGTATCTGGACGCTTAGCTCCTGCAATTCATTCGCAAATTCCGAAAAGAAAAGGTCAAAAAGTTCACTTCTTCAAAAGGATGAACAAGTAAGAAGTTTTTCCGTGGTCGATACAAATGGAAATAGCGTCAGGACCAGATTTGAATGCCCTTCAGGTTACCAACGTGTTGTTCCAGAAATGAATTCTTGGGGCGCCTACCTCCAAAATTTACCCTTGAAACCGCATGGCACACCAGTTAGACATTTCGATGGTACATTAAAACCCAATACCACTGCCTATTGCGCCGTTGTGGACCTCCCATTACATGGCAATCAAAATCACCAATGTGCCGATGCAATCATGAGGTTGCGTGCTGAATATTTGTTTGGGCAGCAAAAGTATAATGAAATTGAATTTTTATTTGTGAGCGGTACAAATTTCAATTATGCCAACTATTTATCGGGGAAAACACCAACTTCAAGTAATCTTTGGTCTTACTTAGAGAAGGTTTTTGCTTATTCAAGTACGCTATCATTAGACAAGCAATTGAAAAGTAAATTGACCAAAGATTTGGCAATTGGCGACGTATTCATCAAAGGTGGTTCGCCTGGGCATGCCGTGATTGTGGTAGATAAATGCAGCAATGACAAAGGAGAAGTGAAATTCATGCTTGCCCAAAGTTACATGCCAGCACAAGACATCCAAATTCTTGTTGGTGACGACGAGAGATCACCCTGGTACGACTTAAATTTCGGCGCATACCTATACAGCGCTGAATATACATTTACCAAGGAGCAACTCAAGAAATTTTAGCAAAAGCCGCACGTCAGTAAGCCATCAAGGACTCACCAAATTGATACTCACGTTAAAGTAGAGCGGATTGGTGAGGTTATTGATCATGACATAAGGAGGCATGTCGTCGATCAGACCAAAAGCACGGTAGTTCTCTTCGCCATTGATGAGACGGTCCATATCGAAGCGATAGTTGATTCTGTAACCCGCTTGAATAGACATCCAGATGAACTCTTTTAAAGAAAATTCATAGACCATACGCAATCTGATCTCTCCTCTTCGGATTTCTAGTTCGTCGTTGCGCATTTGATAGCCATCTACACTTGAGGTGTTCCACATTCGGTAACTCTGCCCTTCGAGCTCGTAACCTGCAAACAACATGTTTCTACTGTTGATGGTTCTTCGGACATGTACACGAGCCGGGAATAGCATTTCTGTACCCCATCTATTTTGTACTCCAGTAGAATTAAAGAGTACAACTGGAATATAGTTGATTTCACCCACTCTGTAAGTGCGAGCCACCCCTACACCCCATTGCTTGAGTTCAGAGGGTCTTTTTCCGAAGATGAGCGCTGCAGAATACTTCATGTAATTGAGCGGCATCATGTCTTTGAGCGTGTAATTTCCGCTGTAGTCGGCAGAGCCTTGGAAGAGCATAAAATATGTGTCGTTTAAAGGCTTGAAAACGGTAGTGCTGATACCTGCGGTTTTGAGTCCGTATGCGCTCAAAGATTTCAGCATCGGATTGGTCAAGGAAGATTCATCGGCAAAATTATAGCGTTGCTCCCAATAATTTCCTCCTAGTTGCCAAACTAAATTGGTCTTGGAAATGACCGGAATGTTAAATGCCAACCTCATACCATGAGAGCGCAGGACTTGTGCATCTTGCGCATTCAAAATATAACCGCCTGGGCTGACCTGATTGGAATTCAGGGTATCGGCAGATATGTTGTAGCCCATTTGGTAATCGTAGCCAAAGCTAATGAGCTTTGCCGGGCTGAGACCTTCAATTTTTGGACTGCAAAAACGGCGTGCACCTTCTGCTGAATATTCGACGTTGTCGTAAAGGCTGTAGTCTTCTTCAACAACAGTAGTATCTGTATTTTGAGGAACTTGGGCCAAGGCCTTATTCAAAGAACCTAAAGTCGTTAGAAATAAAGCGACCGGTATAAATTTGGATTGAAAAGACATCTGCTTATTTTTTAACAACCAAACGTTTCCATACATCTGTTCTACCTAGAGCAGACACACCGATATAACCGCGAATGTTGAGCGTATTTTCATTGGACATTTTGATCACACAAGAATAGGTGCTGCCATTGAGCGCATCATAGATTGTACCGTCGGCCCATTCGTCATTGCCTTTATAGGTAAAATCTTTGAGCATGCGGTAACCCATGAGAGGCACTTTTTGAAGATCTGCGTCGGGATTATTTTTATCGGTCTTTGGCTTTTTAGTAACCGGATCAATAGGTTCTTTGAGCCAAACAATTTTGCCATAGTATTTGGCGCCAATTTTTTCAATTTTGACACGAGCCCTACCATTACTAGGCTCCCAAACACCGATCAAGCGATCGCCTCCAGAGTTAGGTGCAAAGGACCAAAATAAGGTGGCAACAAAAGAAAAGAGAAGTATAAAAGATAACTTTTTCATGAGGGTAAGTTTATGAGTTAAGGTTATAAATGAGTGCGTTAGAAGATACTTTCTAGTATTTCAATTCAAATTCGAAAGATCCTTTAAGGGTTACATTCGTGTTGACATCTTTCAAAAAAGAGGCGTCAAGAATGACATATACTTGTTTTTCAGCAAAATAATCGGTTACATTGGCCTCTTTTGAAGGCTTTAATTGGACAGATTTTAGCTTGCCTTTAATGGGGTTAATCACCGCTAGTTCTTGCATTGCAAGATCAGGATTGTCGGAGGCGAAACTAACGACCAATGCATTGATATCTTGAAAAGTTGCTGGATCAATACTCTCAACTGTTGCATTTTTTAGAACTGCATTTTTGATTTTAATGCCTGCCTCGTAATCTGAACCTAAAATTTCTTTGAGGTCGATTTTGGCTACATACTGTGCAGGATTTGATCCTTGAAACAACGGACCTGCGTACTCAAATTGAATATCATTGAGGGTGAAGGTCTTGGTGTTTTTGGGAGCGTTGAGTAATTTGAAAAGCCAAGCGCCAAGTGCAATGATAACAGCTCCGATAACAATGGTGCGGAATATTTTCTTCTTCATAAAAAGGGTTAATGAAGCTAAAAGTATCTATTTTAGAATACAAAGCAGCAAGCACTTTCATTAAAGAAATTTAGGTGGATAATCAAGCTATTTTATGTTTAGCGCTCCTAAAAAGACTCCCCAACCATAAAATAAAAATAGCCACCTTCCCGGCCATAGCCGTAGTCTAAGCGAATATTCAAACGCTCTGCTGGATCTACTACAAAACGCAGACCTGTACCAATTGAATATTTCACATTACTCGAACTCAAGGTTGATGACGGACCAAAGACATCACCAAACCCACCAAAAGCAACCCCGCCAAAACGCCAAAACAAGGGAAAGCGGTATTCGAGTTGGGTGGCAAAAAAATGTTGGTCTCTGAAACGGTTTTTTGGATAACCTCGCAAGATATCGTCGTTGCCAAGGGTGGATAAATCTAAGAAAGGGACTTCGCCAAAAGTAAATCTGGCTTTGGTCTGCCAAGCTAAAATATGTTTGGGTTTGACTCGCCAATATTGCTGATAGCTTGCATTGATGGTCTGAAAAGAAAAAGTACTCTTCAAAAGAGGCGTGAAAAAGTAAGTAGAAAACTCGCCATAGCGTCCCTTGTTTGGATTGATGATGTTGTCTCTGGTATCTAAAATGGACACGAAGCCAAGTGCTGAGCCTACTCCACCCTTGTAACCGGGTATAGTTCCATTTCCTAAAACACCATTGCTTTCATACTTGAAATTGTATTCATAACGCAACTCATAATCAAAACCTAGAAAGAAACCCGGTTTGACCTTCTTGAGTTGAAGTGACTTCAAAACAAAAAGCTGGTAACTATATTGCTCTTTTTGTGACAACTCAGTGTCGTTGCCAATTCCGTAGAAGCGATCTGGAAAATCGCGGTAACGCACATCACCCTTCAACAAAAAATTTTCATCTTGAGTGAATACATGCCAAGAAGCCCAGGTGTCTAGCTGTTTATTTTGCGTGTAATCGGCTAAAAACTGTACGTAAGAAACCCTAGGCTGTGTGGCAAGCCCCTCTGATGGTTTGACTTTAAAATAATAAACCCCAGCTGCTCCGGCTGCCCAGCGTGTATCTGGTGTATAATACAATAATGGAAGTGCAAAAAAACCGTTTTTGTCTGCTGAAATCGTATCAGATAAAGGCACAAAACCCATGAATTTCTTGGGTTTCACAATTGTATCGAAGGTAGATTGTGCCCGAACTAACTGAAAAAGTGTTGGGATGAGAAAAAAAAAGATGCGGATACAACGAATCATAACGAAGACGAACTTGGTTACTTGCAAATATAATCCTAATTTGATCGGGCCTTAACGCAGTAACTTCTAAAATTTCATTTGAAATTTTGCTTAACTATTAGAGGCCGATATATTTCAAGAATTCGTTTTTGGTCGCTTCGTTTTCAAACTGGCCGCAGAAATTGGCCGTAACCGTACTGCTATTTACATCCTTTACTCCTCTTGAGGAAACACAAAGGTGCGTAGCGTCGATAACAACTGCCACATCTTGGGTTTCGAGTACTTCTTGCAGCGCTTTGGTAATTTGCATGGTAAGGCGCTCCTGAACTTGCGGACGCTTGGCAAAATGCTGCACAAGACGATTGATTTTCGACAAGCCAATGACTTTACCACCAGAAATATAAGCTACGTGTGCTTTGCCGATGATAGGTACAAAATGGTGCTCGCAGTTTGAGTAGAACAAAATGTTCTTCTCTACTAGCATTTGGTTGTACTGGTATTTGTTTTCAAAGAGTTTGACATCTGGAAAATTCGCAGGGTTCAGACCCGAGAAAATTTCTTGAACATACATTTTCGCAACACGCTTTGGTGTTCCGCTCAGGCTGTCGTCGGTTCTGTCTAAGCCAAGGATGTCCATGATATGGCCAAAATGTTGTGCAATTTGCTCTATTTTTTCGGTGTCTGAACGGTCAAATGCGTCTTTTCGGAGTGGTGTATCTACCGAGGTGCTGACGTGTTCGTCACCCATTTCATCTATTAAAACATCTATGTGTGTTGGGGAAGCTACCGGCGTGTTTTGTTTCATCTTTATGTTTTTTAGTTAAACAAAAAGAGAGAGGTTTGGTTCGGTTAGCTTCGAAAGAAATTAAAACAAGAAGAAATTAGAACAATACAAGCAACTTTTTAGTCAAAATTCACGTCCTTTGCGGGTACAAAAATTAAACACGTGAAAAAAACTACCTTATTTGTGGCTATCGCCCTCGCTTTCAACTCTTTTGCCCAGTCGGTAAAGAGTGAGCAAATTACTTATACTTATACCAAACTGCCAACCAACCCGGTTCAGCCAAAACCAACGACCTACACAGCAAGTGTAACTGCTGCTTACGAAGCTGAAAACCAAAAACTAATGGCGCAATATGAGGCCGACAAAGCGCAAGCTGAAGCAGACTACCAACGCGACATGGCAGATCTTCCTAACAAACAAAAAGCTGCCGACGAAAAATTTGAGCGTGAAACCAAAGCTTGGAACGAAAAATCTACCGCTTCAAAGATCATCGAAAAACAAGTTCTCAACGAAAACAACAAGCCTGTCAAAGACTACGTTGCCCAGCCTTACCGCCGCACCATCCCAATGCCAGTCATGAAAACGGCTTACGATTACAATTCTTTGGCTTCTACCTACCTCTACATCGATGGTTTGCAAAAAGGCGCTGCCAACGCACTGAACTACACCGTTACTTTACAAGGTTTTGAAGCTACTCCTGCAAAAATTGTTAGTGAGGTGAAGGATGAAGTATCGCGCAAAGACGGCGTAAGTACTACTACTAAAGTGACTTACTACCACATCGAGTTTACCTATCGCCACCCAATGAGTTTCCGCGTTACCAACGCCATTAACCAAGAAATTTATGCCGCTGCTCCAGCAGAATTCACTGAATTTAAACTTTACAAAGGCACAGCTTCCAAAACACAACCTTCAATGGATGTAAGCGCTTTGCTCAAGCAAATGGAAGACAAATGCTTACAAGATAACCTCAAAGCTATCAACCATATGGTCAATGACCGCATTGGTTATGAGCGCACAGAAGAAACCTTTGAACTCAACTTTGTCAAATCAAAAAATGAGTCTCACAATGACCTACTCGACGCCTTCAACGCAGCTAACCTCGGCTTTAAAATGCTCGGTACCAACGAAGCACAAGGCGCTATGAAGCTGAACGAAGCAATTACCATTTGGAAAAAAGCACTTGAAGAGTCTGACATCGAAAACAAAAAAGCACGCATTGACAAAGACATCACCGTAGCCATTTATTTCAACCTACTCGAGGCCTACTTCGCTTTGCGCAATACAGCTGCTGCAGACGAAATCCTCAAAACGATGGGCCGTATGGACATCTCTAACCGCGACAAAAAACAACGCGAAGCTTACGAGCAAGCGTATATTGACCTCAAATTGCGCATGGCCGCTAATGGCTTGTAATTAGATAAGGTCCGTCTGCACATGAAGCTACTCCTGATTTTTCTATGCTGTAGTCTACTTGTTCGGGCACAACTTTACAAAGACCCAAGCCAGCTTATCGAAGTGCGCGTAACCGACCTCCTTGGTCGGATGTCTGCTTCAGAAAAAGCTTGGCAACTCTTTATGGTCCCTTCGGACTTCGATACCACTAAATGCCGTTTTACCGACGGCATTTTTGGTATCCAATTATTTGCCTCAGCACTCTCAGACCCCACTCAACAAATCCTGAACTATTCAAGTTCGAATACCAACCTGGAACTCATTGCGCGTGCAAACGTCATCCAAAGACATTTCATAGAAAACACGCGCCTAGGTATACCTATCATCTTTTTTGACGAAGGTTTGCACGGGCTAGTTCGGGCTCAAGCCACGAGCTTTCCGCAGGCCATTGCACTAGCCGCCACCTTTGATCCGCTTTTGGTTCAGAGCGCAGCGGTCCAAATTGCGCGCGAAGCGCGCCTCATTGGCATAAGGCAAGTACTCAGCCCAGTGCTCAATTTGGCCTCGGACGTCCGCTGGGGCCGCACCGAAGAAACCTTTGGCGAAGACCCCTACCTTGCGAGCCAAATGGGTTTGGCTTTTGTGCGGCCCTTAGAAGCAGCCGGCGTTGTGTGTACGCCCAAACATTTTGCGGTCAATGTTGGTGCCGGCGGCCGAGACTCCTACCCTATTGGCCTGAGCGAACGCAACCTTTATATGAGCCACTACCGGCCGTTTCTCTCCGCTTTCCACGAAGGCAAAGCGCGTTCGGTCATGAGTGCCTACAATTCGTTTGATGGAAGTGCTTGTTCGGCCTCTGAAAAACTGCTCAACGAAACACTCAAAACTGATTGGGGCTTTCGTGGATTTGTGATTTCCGATGCCAATGCCGTAGGAGGCGAGCTCGTATTGCACCGCACGGCGAGCACTTACAACGAAAGCGGCAAACATGCGCTCTCTGCAGGTCTAGACGTTATTTTTCAGACCGATTGCGCCCATTTTCAGTTATTTGAACCAAGTTTACTCGGGCAAGAAGTTGCGCAAGCCCGCATCGATTCAGCAGTTGCGCGTGTGTTGCGCGTCAAGTTTGAGCTCGGGCTTTTTGAGCAGCCCTACTTAGCAGTTCCCAAAGAAAAAGAAATTTCAAAACTCCTCGTCGACGGTTTTCAGCTGGCTCAAACATGTGCAGAACAATCAATGGTCCTATTGAAAAATGAAACCGATAAAAAAGGGAAATCTATTTTACCACTTGCCAAAGACAGCAAAATTTTACTCCTTGGTGAAGCTGCCGCTGAAGTCAAACTAGGTGGCTACAGTGGAAAAGGTTATCAAAATGTCAGCATTAAAGAAGGTTTAGAAGGGGCTTTTGGCGTCAAAAATATCAGTTATTATGCTTTGCCTGAAAAACCATGGGTGTCTAATGAAGTTGTACTCGAAACTAAAAATAAATGGTTTGAGATTCCCAACGGATTCTACGCCAATTACTTCAATAACCCAACGCTATCAGGAACACCCGTTTTAACTAGAACTGAAAATCAAATTGACTACCACTGGACACTCTATGGGCCAAGTGAGCTCACAGGCAATGGTTTTTACGCTGCGCGCTGGGAAACCCAATTGATTGGCAAGCAAAACACATCCATCGAACTCGGTTTGGCTGGCAACGATGGATTTCGTTTGTACCTAAACGACACCCTCCGCATAGACCAATGGGAGAAGCAAGGTTATCACCAAAGAAAAATAGCTATCGACGTCAAAGAAGGGCAACAGTATCAACTGCGTATTGAATTCAGAGAACCACAAGGAAATGGGCGAATCAAGCTATTCATTGAGGAACCGAGTAGTATAGACAGCCAAACTTATCTTGAGATAGAAAAGGTTTTGGACAGCGATGTAGCAATTGTAGTGGTTGATTACCCTGAGGGCGAATTCCAAGACCGTTCCACTCTAGCTTTGGCACCAGCGCAAGTAACGCTCATTAAGGAACTCAAGGCCTGTGGCATACCTGTAGTGGTGGTCATTGTTGGTGGCAGCGCCGTTACCATGACAGACTGGCAAGACGACGCTTCGGCTATTCTTTACAATTGGTATAGCGGTGAAGCCGGCGGCTTAGCGCTAGCTAATATACTTTGCGGAAAAGTGAACCCCTCGGGAAAACTTCCATTTACCATTCCGCAACACGAAGGCCAACTACCGCTGAGTTATTGGCACGAAGCCACGGGTCGCGGCGACGACTACGTCAATGGCAGCGGAGAACCCCTCTACCCTTTTGGCTACGGACTCAGCTACACCCAGTTTGAATACAGCCAATTCAATATGGATCAAAAAACCTTCTCTTTACAAAGTGGAAAAGACACCCTTGAATTTTCCTTCCTGCTTCAAAACGCTGGTCAGTACAACGGTGCTGAGGCCATTCAGTTTTATGTCAAGCCCATCTATAGCAAAGAAACCTTACCCGTCCAATACCTCATCGACACCAAAAAAGTTGCGCTCAAAAAAGGCGAAACAATAGGTTTTATTTCCTACAAAATTCCGCTGTCCAAGTTAGGAATCCAGACAGGGCCTGGCTCTGATGCTTACCCCACTTCTTTTTATTTACAAATCGGGAGCTCATCGAAAGACATTCGCTTGCAATCTCCCATCCTTCAAATTCAAAATTAATGCGCCTCGTCATCTTTTCATTTTCCCTCTTTTTATCGAATACAATACTCGGACAAGACACGCTACGGGCGCTGTTTATAGGCAATAGCTATATGGGGGTTAATAACTTACCTTCAATGGTAAGCGACTTAAGTAGCTCTCTTGGGGATGTCTTACTCTTCGACAGCAATACACCAGGCGGCCAAACCTTTCAGAACCATGCTGCAAACCCAATCAATTACCAAAAAATGGCAGAACAACCTTGGGATTACATCATCTTGCAGGGCCAAAGCCAAGAACCAAGTTTTCCTTATGGACAAGTGAATACACAAACGCTCCCCTACGCCGTGCAACTAGCCGATAGCGCCAAAGCGATTCAACCTTGTAGTCAAGTCAACTATTTCATGACCTGGGGCCGCCAAAACGGCGATCCGCAATGGGATTCCATCAATACCTTTGACAAAATGAATGGGCGCTTGCGCGATGCCTACCTGCGCATTGCAGACTCCGCCAATGCAGCGGTTTCACCAGTTGCTGTTGCCTGGAAATATGTCCGAGACAACTACCCTGTGATCAATTTATACCAACAAGATGGTTCGCACCCGAGTTTAACGGGTTCTTATTTGGCGGCTTGTGTATTTTATTCGGCGCTTTACCACAAACCAAGCACAGGAAGTGCCTACAACCCAGGAATTGACCACGCAGATGCTTTGCTGATCCAGCAAATTGCCAGCACAATAGTTTTGGATAGTTTGCCCACTTGGATGTTAGTACATCCGAACAGCACGCTACAAGCGTCAGCGTCTTACTCCAGTATTCCCGGTGCCAGCCTCCTTAGTTTTTCAGCTTCGGCCAACCAAGACGCTCCCTTCACCTGGTATTTCCCTGATATGACCATAGAAACTGGCGCCATTATTGGCTTCGAATACAACCTCAGTACGTATCAAGTCATGCTCATTGCAGAAGGGCTTTGCGATACCGATACGTTGCTGATCGACGTCAATGTTGCAGGAGCAGGCCTAAACAATATTAGCGATTTACAATGGAAAATGACCGGGCCATACTCAATTGAAATCGAAGGAAACAAAATTATAGCTGCAGATGCCTTTGATGTACTCGGTAGAAAATACCCTTTGGAAATAGAAAACAATGGCGTCTCTAGCCTTCTTTCCTTTTCGAATAACACCTCATTTATAAAAATAGAAACAACCAACGGAACCACTATAATTAGGGTTCCTTTTTTCCTTAATTAAGTACTTTGGTTCTCGAGAAGTAATTGTTTTCGTTGATAACAATCGGGTTAGGATTGTACCACTTCACAAAATAGCCAAAGTCGGTTGCATTGCTTTTGCGCCATTTTTCAAATTGATCATTCGGAGCTTGGGCAAAAATCCAATAGTTATAGGAGTCCCAGAAGTTCATGTCGTCGATACCTTGCCAAAAAGAATAGAGCAACATTCCTTTGGCTTTGTCTTGCTCTGACAGCATTTGCAGCATTTGTTTTCTAATAGCAGTTAAAGAAGCAACATTGATGCTCGGTTTTTTGTTTTCGATAGCGTATGCCGCAGCAGCAAGCCCAATGGTGGTTTCGAAGTCTATGGTAAACGGACTCGCGTCCTTTGCAAAGCTAATTTGCCATTGTCCTTTCTCATAAACGAGCGCTTTTTGATAGGTTTGGTAAAGCAAAGCGCTGATTTCGCGGGTGCGTTGGGTATTGCGCTCTAGGTTCATGAAGATTTCACCGTAAATGACACCCCAGATTTCGTTTTCTGAATTGCAATAGATCCGCGCCAAGCGGTAGTAGTTAGATGGGAATTCAGGTGCCATTTCAATTCCTTTTTCGTAATAAGGAATGGCTTGATCAATTTTATTTTGAATGAGGTAAATATTGCCCGACTCTACGTATAAGCGGCCGCTGTTCGGAAAGCGCTCGAGGCCTTTGGCATAAGCTGCAATTGCTTCTTCTGGTTTGCCAATGATGTCTAGGCTATTGCCAATCATTTGCCAAAGCTGATCGGTTGCTTGCGCGTGATTGGTCTGGGTTTGCATGATTTCAAGTGCTTTGGCGAAATCTTTTTGCATATAGTAGCTATAGGCATACTCGTACCAGGCGTCGTAATTGGTGGAGTCTTTTTGCAGCACACCTTCTAGAATGACACGGCTTTGTGAAAAGTTGCCGGCGTCCATTTCTTTGATAGCTTCGTTGATTTCTTTGCTAGCGGGGTTTTCTTGCGCGAAGAATGCTGAAAAAGATAACGTGCAGAGGAGTGTGAGGAAGAATTTCATTGGAAGGGGGTAATTTGGAAGTGGATTAATTTAATTGCTTTTGATGATGACGTACGCCAAAAAACGCGTCTGGCACCACAAAGATGAGCGATTTTTGCTAAAAAACTACGGATTTTCCTGATTTTACCTATTTGATAGCCCAAAGACACTGTGCAAATACCTTCTTTGGTTTCAAGCACTAAATACTGATGTGAATAGCTTGGCAAGGATGATAAGATAGCTTGGCTGTACAATTGTGCGCTAAGTACTGGCCAAGTTTGTGGGCATTTCAACGTTCTTTTCAGTGAACGTTTGACATGTTTCCAGTGACATTTGTAGTAGTGTTGCCCCATATGATCTTGCGCCTGAACTTCATTAATTTGCGCATAAATATCGCAGACATCACTGTACATCGGGCCTTGATACGCAAAACGCTGGTCGCCATCAATGGCAGCTTCAGTTGGTTCTCCTTCGCCGTCATACCAGCGAAAAGCATACTTGAAATAAGCCTCGCACACATGTGGTTGGTATTTGATTTGGTAAGCCCTCCCCGAAGAGGCTGGCTCATTAATAACAAAAAGTTGCTTGAAACTCTCCCCTGGGTCCAGGCTCCAAAACTGCATGTATTTGTGGTCTACGGCAGCAGAGTCTTGGAGCACTAAGTTGTAGGTGGTGTCTAGTGTCCACTTCATGGTTTGGGCCCGCTCATAGGCAAATACCTCAAACAAACCCATGCCCAACTGCGGATGCCCGGGCACCAAGATGCTATTGTATAATGCAGATTCATTTTTGATTTCTAATTCAAGCACTGTATACTGATTAGAAAGTGTGGGCACTTGCTTCAATGTAAATCTGAGTTCCACAGGAAGTAGATCTGCACGCAGCAAAGAGATGCTACTTATAAAAAGGATACTCCAAATCAGTCGTTCCGAATGTAATGTTTAGGAGTGAGCACTTGTTCGAGGTTCAATTCTTCCCTGGTATACCGACGATTAAATATTTCAATTTCCATATCTGGATAGATAATCAGTGTGAGTGAACTCGTCGCATAAGCACTTAAATCCATCCAAATCAAGTTTTCTTTGCGGCGCAAATTGATGCGCAGAAAATGATTGTATTCGCGAAGGTAGTTGTATTCCGTTTGCGGCAGCGGTTCGAATTGTTCGGGAAGGAACTGATAAGCCAACTCAACTAGGGCTGCGATCTCTTTCTTAGAAAACTGTAGGGAGTCAATGCGTTGTATTTTGATGAGCCGCTCTAGGCCCTGTTTGGTTTCTGAAGTTAGCCTAGGTAGGTCTTTTCTTTTATTGACCGCTGTGTATTTTGGATTAGGAATGCCCATGTCATAGTAGCATTCAAAAATCAAGCTACCTTCTGTATCGTATTCGCGGCACCAACCATCTCTAAGACCGGCCTTATACCTGTAATCAAGCAATAGTTTACCAGTAGAATCCAATTCTTGGTACGGGCCATGCAAGCTATCCGAAATGGTATGTTGGGAGCGTATTTTGATTCCGTTTGACGCGTAATATTCTTTGTAGCATTCCTTGTTTTTGTATTCAACCCTGCTTTTAAGATTACCATTTGGGTAATAGGCGTCCATCAATTGCTTGAAAAAGCCATCGGCGCGGGTCTCGACAATAAAAATGCTTTCTGGCACTAACGTAGGATACCAACGACGGTTTTCGCGATAGGTTTCCGAGCCCTTTTCTCTGTATATTTCTAAACGCTGAGGGTCTCCATTGGCATAAAATTGAATCATGGTGGTGTCCTGCCCTTTTCGGTAGTCTCTTTTCCAATTTAATTGTCCGTTGTCATACCACCAGGTTTCAACGCCCCTAGTGCGTTCCAACATATAAATATCGACATCATGCGTCTTGATCCCTTGAGGGGTCCACTCGCGCAAATAGCCTGTTCCGCTCACATCAAGGACTTGTTCTAGCGTGAGCTGACCGTTGTCGGCCCATTCTTTTTTATTGGGCTCAAAAGGATGTGCTGTATTGAGGTCAAATAAATATTCATAAGAAGGCTTACCATTAGGATGCCAGCCCTTCCACAAACCGACTTGAATGCCATTTTCATATTTACCCTCACTTTGCTTCAAACCATTCAAATGGAAACTCTTGTAAGCACCGTTTAACGCGCCATCTTTATAGTTGGCTTTCACTTTTACTTTTCCACTCTCAAAAAACTCGGTACTTGGACCGTGAAGGGAACTGTTTTCATGGTTTCCATTGCCAATAAATTGATGGTGTCTAACCTGTGTAAGTGCACCCGTAAACGCATCATAAATTTTTTCTTCACCGATGGGCACCATCAAGTAGGTATAGCCATCGTCATCAACGGTATGCGGCGGATGCATGCTTTTGTCCGACTCATTGAGCTCGTTGTAGCGGATCCAGGCATAGGTGTGCTCAAAGCGCTTGTACCCAGTAAGGCCATATTCAATGGATTTCATGCAACGGCGCCCACTTGCATCCAGATAAATGATGTTATGTGTTTGCAGTGGCCCGTTTTCATAATAAACTTTTTGATCAATGAGCAGCGAATCGCCGTCCCAGAGTGTGAACTTGCTCTGAACCCTTGGGTTTCCCTCAAGCGTATTGCACGTTTCTTCCACTAAATGCCCCTTCACAAAAACCCTACGCTCATAGATTTTACCCATGTGTAAGGTCTCACAAACCCCTTCCCTGGGTGTTTTTAGGTCGTCGAGGTAAAAAGTGGAGAAAAGATAATGCCCCCCTTTTTTGTTGGTGGGCTTGAATTCACAATACACTTGCGCATGCAAAAAGGAAGCGATAAATAGCAAACAAAAAAAATGGAAGATCTTTAAATTCATGCGCAATGTCATCTTGACGCATAAATTTCGGAATAATAACACGATTTAAGGAACTCAAAGCTATAAAATCGACAATTGATTCAAGCAATAACCTTTTTGAAAAGCATATTTATTTAGTAGCTAGCACTTGTATTGTTGCTGAAGCACCATAGTGAAAAGTGCCTTCATAAACTTCTCGAAACACTTTTTCAATATGAAATTGATTAAATTGATTACCAAGTAATTGCTCAAGCTCCTCTATGTCATATAACAAATCTGGATGCTGCGGGCCTCCGGTGCCAAAGCGCAATTGTTCTTGGTCGTAGACCTCCATGATCAATTTGCCACCCGGCTTGAGAGCGGAGAAAATTTGAGGCCAAATATGGCTTTTGACTGGAGATGGAAAATGTGCAAAAATGGCAACAATGACATCCCAGGAATTTTCCACCAAATTTATTTCTCCTAGGTCAGCACAAATACAAGAAACTTCAACCCCATTTTGTTCAGCCAATTGGCTAGTTTTTTTCAATCCTTCCTCTGAATAATCTATACACGTGACTTCATTTCCAAGACCTGCAAGGTAAACACCATTGCGACCTTCGCCTTCAGCCAAGCACAATACTTTTAAATCGGATCCAATTGGTTGCGCTTTCAAAAAATCATTGGCTTCTTGGCCATACGCATAGGCCGTTTCGGCATAACGCTCGTTCCAGAATTCTTTCATTGGATAATCAGTTGTTTGGTAAGTACTTGTTGATCGTTGAAAATGAGTTGTACGGTATAGCTTCCCGGTTGTAAGCCAAGGGCTTTTACATCGAGGGTTTTCTTGGTGTTTTTGATTTTTTCGTAATAAACCTCGTGCACTAACTTCCCATTGGCATCTGTGATAAAACATTCCACATTTGCTTTCTGACCGAGTTCGAACTCTAGAAAAACCACCTCTTTGGACGGATTCGGATACAAGTTTATTTTTGAAATAAGTTGAGGACCCTGCACTTCTATGGCGCCTATATTGGTTCTTCTCAACCAAACCTGATAAATCACAGCATTGGCATCGGTTACGCCCGTATTATTGTTGGTAAATGGATTCAGTGTGGGGCTTTTGATGCCGCCAACTACATGCCCAATCAGGACTGAATCTCCACTGAGCGCCGAAAGATCGATAATTTCGGAAGCGTAGTGTGGCACTTGTTCTAGATGAACAAACTCAGCACTTGCGCCGAGTAAAGCTGGCATTTCTGTCCCTAATACATATTCTTGATAGGCTCCATCAAGGCCCTGAGCCAAGCGGCTCATGGTGCGTACAAATGGGACATTTTGATCACTGAGTAGCGTTCCATTTTGATAATAATACTGACTCAAGCCACCTAAAAATAGGTGATGCATGGTGCCACTTGCGCTATCATAAGCACTGAATTTACTAGAATGGTAATTACTGAGGTACTGACTAAATCCATTGACTGCGGTGTGGCCGCTGCTTTTGATTTCTACAGGATACAAAAAAGGCAAGTCTGCATTGATTTGAAACACGCCAGATGAAATGAGATAGCCAGTTTCACCATTTGGATACACATGTGGCACCAAGTTGTAGTCGCGGCGATGCAAATTGACCTGATCTGTCACCAATTGATAATTCTGCACTGCAAGGGTTTGACCAGGCGCGCTCAACTCAAATTTCTTTAGGCCATCGACATAAGCCTGAATAAATGTAGGGTTGTTCATAGGATTGTAACGCCCGTCAAATCGATGCCCACCAACAAGATAGTACTGAGAGCCAATTTTACCCATATTACCGCCTGTTACAGCAAATCTTTCGTCTTGGAGCTGCTCAAAATATGGAGTTAACGTTGTGTTGGCCATAATGGCTGCAATCAAGCCATCTATATCAATGCGCGTTAGATACGGAAAGGTAATGTGGTCATTGGCCGAATTACTGTAGGCATAACCCCCTGCTAAAATCAAGGAATTACCATCTTGGTAAAAGTTCATGTTGGTGCTCTGCAATTGTTCTTGCAACGACACACTTAATTCCGTTAATGACCTAGACCAATATTGCTTGGTTTGCAAGTCCAGTACCTGTAAGATTTGGTTATTGAGGCTTGCCGGGAAAGCATTAAATGGTTGGCGTGCATGGATCCCGTCTGGCCTACCGCCAATCAAAAGCACTTTTCCGTCGCGTTGGCCATAAGCAAATGAATGTAAGCCGTTGAAACCTGCAATTGAATCTGCTTTCAGGACAACTTCAAAGGGAAAATTACTAGTTTGGGCATAGGAACCGATAAAAAATGCGACCGTAAAAAGAAACAAAAATAGAGCTACTTTAGTTTTCATCTTATTGATTTTAAATAATATAAATATAATAACCTCTACTTTTAATTTAATATGAATGGCGCAAGAATACTACTTTTATTCGAACTTGTAAGTTACACCCGTTACTTGCGTTAGGAGTGTTTGAGGCGCATCGAGCACCTTGGCATTGCCCTGAGGGCTTGGCGTAACAACTTTGTGCGTTGTGAGGTAACTTTCCATTACTTTATGCAAGGTATGAACGGTATTTTGCGCGTTTTTTACGCCTTTGATACGACAAAGCATATCGGCAGGGTCTCCGTCGCGCTCACAAGCTAAAATACTATATGTTTTTGTTTTGTCGAGAGGCTGCCCTCCAACAATTGCTTTTTGAACGCGCTTACCTTGTTCTGCAAAGGCTAAAAATTCAACTTCCATTCCTTTGAATTTGATGACCCAGCCACCAAAGCGCTTAGACGCATCTTTTGCAAAGACATTATTGAGCTCTTTCTCGAGCCAATCTGCTATTTGTTGACCTGTTACCTCTGCGGTGCGCACTGTGGAGTCTACAGGTAGCATGTCAAAAATAAAGCCTTTGGTGATTGGGATATTGCCCGTATGATCTGGAGTGGTGCGCGGCGGACAAAAACGAAAACCATTAGACAAAACAATATCGATTTCTGGAAATTTCCAATCCAAGGCGTTTAAGATCATCGTATCGATCGGATTTTCAACTACAAAATAGCGGTAAAGTGGAATGGTGCTGTAACCTACTACCCTGTTAATTTCAGCTGCAAAAGCAGCTTCGTTAGACTTTAAAATCGCCTGCATTTGGACATCGGGCTTGAGCGATGGTGCTTTCACCTCTAGTAGTTCGTAACGCTCTCCCTTGAGCTTGCCATTTTCAAAATCGAGTTCTAATGAACCTACAAATGAACCAAAAGCCCCAGGCTCCACAACTTTTGAATAGGCACATTGTATTGGTTTGCGCACCCGCTCATGGGTATCGCCACCAAAAATGTAATCAACACCTTGGCAAGAAGGGTCGTTGGCCAACGCGATTTGCTGAGACAAACCAAGGTGCGCAAGCATAATGACAACTGCACATTGCTCTTGATTGCGCAAAACATCTACGAAATGGGCTAAGTTTTCTTCTGGTTTGGTATAAATAATGCCTTTGCTGTAATTAGGGCTTTGGCGCAGAGGTACCAAAGGATCGGTATACCCTAAGAATCCTATCTTAATGCCTTCGTGTTCCCAGATTTGATAAGGTTGGAAAATGAGCTCGCCTTTTTGCCCATTGCCTAAGTCATGGTACATGTTTGTACACACTTTAGGCGCGCGTAGCGCGCCCATGAGCTGTTGCATTTTCTGCTTTCCATAAATCACCTCCCAGTTGCCCGGTAAATACAAATGGTAGTCCATGGCATTCAAAATAGGTACAAAAGCCTGCCCTGTAGTCTCGACACTGAGTTGAGAACCCTGAAACATGTCACCTGTGTCCACCAAAAATGTATTGGGATTCTTCTTTTTAAGCTGCTTTAAAAATGTCTGTAATTCAGCATAACCTCCCGTTTTTCTGAAAACTGCTTTGTCATTTTCCCAGAAGAGTTCATCGTGCGGATAAACCTGACAATGCACATCAGTGGTTTGTAAGAGTTGTAAGGTAAGTTTGCCGTCTTTCTTTTTTTCAGCAAGTGCGTTATTGTTTAAATCACTATAAGCGCCTTCTGTGTTTTGCTGCGCCAATAAATTAGGGGCCAGTAAAGAACCTAAACCTGCTGTACCTAGGGTTTTCAGGAAGTTTCTTCTTTGTTGTGGTTTCATAGTATAGTTGTGTGGTTAGAGGTTCTAAAATCAAAGTAAGGACTTAATGCGCACTTGCGCCTGGAAATGCAAGTTCTTTGACAATGATATAAATGCCCATTACCAATACAAACCAACCAAAGCCTTTTTTAAGGGCAGCGCCATCAACTTTCTTAGAGAGCTGATTCCCTACAAAAATTCCAACTACTGCAAGTGAGGTAACAATAGCAAGCAGTGTCCAATCCATTTTATTGGCGTTTTCCATGACATCCCCAGTAAAACCGATCAGAGATTTAGCGGCAATGATCAATAAACTAGTACCAACTGCTTGCTTCATAGGCAACTTACTGAGCATTACAAGGGCCGGGATAATTAAAAATCCGCCACCCGCACCTACAAGACCTGTAAGCACCCCTACTACCGCTCCCTCGAGCAAAATCATGGGGTAATTAAATACGCGCGGTTCATCCGTTGCTTGCTCTTCTTTTTTCTTATCTCGGATCATAGAAACAGAAGCCGCGACCATGAGCACTGCAAATAAGATCATCATGGCCAGTGCTTTGGTAACTGAAACACCAGCTACTTCAAAAAGAATTTCCGGGATTGCCGGAACCAATACTTTCCTTGTTAAAAACACTGCAATAATTGATGGGACTCCAAAAACAAGTGCTGTTTTGAGATCAATCATGCCCGCTTTGTATTTTGGAAATGCCCCTACTAGACTGCTCAGCCCAACAATAAATAAAGAATAGGCCGTGGCCAAAACAGGGTCTACATTGAAAAGGTAAACAAGTACCGGAACAGTCAGGATAGAGCCCCCGCCGCCAATAAGACCAAGTGAAATTCCGATGACGGTACTAGCTAATAAACCAAAAACAGTGAGTAGATCAAAAGTCATGATAATAATTTAAAAGTGATAATTCAGTACAAAATTGGTCAACATCATATTGACCTTATTGAATTGATATTTAGGGTTATTGTATATTTCACCAATACCATATTTGCAAACAAGTAACAATTGGCCCTCAAGACCATGCATCAGTTGACTTAACTGAAATCGGACATCTAAATTGGCTTGTAAGTAACTTGGCATACCATATTTATTCAACGCAAAGTCTTTAACATCAGGCAATTGAAAATATCCAATCGAAAAACCCGATTTTTTAAAAATTGAAGCAGCGTCTTGATTTTCTATTTTCAGAACAAAGGCATGCACATCTCCAAAACCCTCATTGCGTTCGCGCGGCATAAACGTAAAGAAGGGGTCTCTACCCCATTCCCGCGGAAACAAATAACGCCCCTCAGCAGTTATGCGATTGTAATTGATAGAATAATGCCATTTTGTGAATTCAAATCGTGAACGAAAACCAAAGGTCAAAGATTTAGAACCTCTTGCCATATACGTCTTGGACTGATCCTCATTTCCGCCGTCTGCGAGCGCCCACTGCCGTAGCAATTGCGCTCCATTTTGCCATTTCAAGTGCTTGAACTTAGTATAATGCATCACTTGATGAAAAGTACTATTGAATAAATTGGGCAAATGGTAATCCCAGGCTTGGTATTCTAGATTTTGAAGGGGTTTCCAAGTAAAAGAAGCGACAGCTACAAAAGGCAATTCAAGATTCCCAATAAAATTAGAAGGAGTACCATCTGTATTGAGACCTTGACTATACAAACCTATAGATTCAGCTCCTCTGTACCATTTAGTTGTGCTCCGCGGTGAAATAGACGTAAGTACACCTCCTTGAAAACGCAGTTTTTTATTTATTTTCTGATCTAGCCAGAGACCTTCTACACCCGTGCCACGCATGCGCCCGTCTTGTATATTGATCAATGGCGTATTGATGAGCTGCCTACCTAGTATAAGCTGTCCATTTTTCAAATTATATTTCAAATACAACTCCTCGAGCCGATCCATATCGCGGTGGTTATCTGGATTTTCGATATCAAAAAGGCCAATTTCATACCTACTCAGGGTACCTGTTAAAGGGTCGGGGTTGTGAAGAACAGAAGACCCAATATTGAAAAAATAAAAACCACTAACGGCAAACTGGAAATGATGAAAAGAATTGGTTTCAAAGCGCAAGCCACCTCCAATTGCATTTGCATAGTAATCTGAAAGCGCTCCTTCATTTGTTGTTTGACTGAAGAAATAGCGAAAATGACCAGCAGTAGTGCCGGTTTTAAAGGCATACAACAAAGAGGTCGAATCCATGATATCTTGAGGCTTGCCCTTCCACATGACGGGCTGATCCGAAAGCTCGTGGTGCTGAGCCCAAGTTGGAACTGCTGTATCAAACAAAAGTATCGCCAAACAAATGAATAAGAGATGAACTTTGAATTTCATATTACTTTTTGACCTTTTTCATGGATGTAAACGGACCATATTTATGTTGCAGCTCAGAAAAGGCATCGACATAAGGACCAAACGGATGATCTATTGGTTTTTTAGAAATATCTGGCCAATCTTTCGGCGTTGGTTTGTGTGGCCTTGGCTTGCTTTCAATGTAGGCGGCAACATCCCAAGCGTCTTCGTCGCTCAATTCTGGCGCATCATGACTTACACCAAGCGGCATGTTGTACTTCACGTATTTTGCCATATTCGAGATGCGGCTCAAGCCCGCAGCATCATTGAAGCTATTTTTACCCCAAAGCGGCGGATACACATAAGACTGGCCAATGCCGTCAATAATACCCTGTCCATTGGTTTGGTGGCAACTCGCACAACGCAAGTCATACACTCCTTTTCCTCTTTGAGGATCTGCAGCACGGCTTAAAAAAGGAAGGTCTTTGAAACCAGAACCTGCGGCCTTCTCACCTTTCGATACGTTTTCTCCTAAAAACTTCATGTAAGCGACCATGGCGCGCATTTCTTTGCTGTTTTCAGCCAGGGCTTTGCCATTTAAACTGCGCTCAAAACAATCATTGATGCGTTTTTCAATGCTTTCCATTTTACCACTACGCGCTCTCACTTTCGGATAAGTTGAGGCAACAGAACCGTAATTATTTCCAAAAGGCTTTGTGCCGGCATCTAAATGACAATTTTGACAATTCATGCCATTTGTCTGCTGTGCAATGCGACCTTTTGGACCAAGGTAGTAAGCCGTATGTATAATCAAATCTCTTCCGTAAAGTACTTCGTCAGATTTTTTCTTGTCGGCAATCGCAAAAAAATCTTTTGGTTGCCAGAATTCACTGCTAGGTGTAGCTTGTATACTTTCGTTTGTTTGCGAGGCTTGCTCTTCTGTATTTGATCCTTCACAAGAGAACAAGAGAAATGCAAAGCTACATAGCGAAAACAACTTCTTCATATTTACTGATTTTAGTGTGGCAATTTACTTTGCAAGACACCATATAAATATGTACCGATCACAGCAAAAAAGACAACAACTATAAAACTGATGAATCCGTAGCCGATGTTTACAACCATAGGCCCAGGGCAGGCGCCGCTTAAAGCCCAGCCCAAACCAAATATGCTTCCACCAAGGAGATAGCGCCAAAAAGACTTTTCCTTTGGAGCAAAGTTGATCGGATTGCCCTGAACGTCTTTCCAGTTGAAACGTTTGATAAGTGCGGTGCCAATGACACCTAAAACTACAGCAGTTCCGATGATGCCATACATATGGAAACTTTGGAAACGGAACATTTCTTGAATACGGTACCAACTTAAGGCTTGGGATTTAGCCATTACGATACCAAATAAAATCCCAACGATTAAAAACTTAATGAATTTCATAGCTTAAAAAATAAATGGGAAAATAAAATGCGTCATGAGCAAGCCTCCAATAAAAAAGCCTACAACGGCAATCAATGAAGGAACTTGCAAATTTGAAATACCAGAAATGGCATGCCCAGAGGTACAGCCACCCGCATAACGAGAGCCAAAACCAACAAGAATACCACCAATTGCTAGTACAGCAAAACCTTTTAAGGTGAAAATGGCTTCCCAACTAAACAACTCCAGGGGCTGCACTTCTTTTGCCTTTTCAAAACCAAGTTCTGCTAAATCTTTAGCGGTGCTTTCTGCAATTTGAAAAGCTGCACCATCATTGAGGAAGTTATTGGCAATATAGCCGCCAATAATGGCCCCAATTAAAAAGACGAGGTTCCAAGATTGAGTTTTCCAATCGAAATCAAAAAATTTAACGCGTTTGCCCGCTCCTGCGATGGTGCAAATGGTGCGCAAATTAGATGAGAATCCGAAACTCTTTCCAAAAAAGAGCATCAAGAACATAACAGCCGAAATGATGATTCCGGAGAACCACCATGGCCAAGGATGCATTAAAAAATCGAGCATGGGTTGGGTTTTAAGTTAAATAGGAAAGGTTAACATAGGTTTATACATATGATTGATGAGGCTTTCGGTAGCACTTTTGTGAAACAAACCTCCATTACCATGGGTACCAATGAGCAGCATATCTACGCCTTTCATTTGATCAAAATGTAACACGCCTTGCTCCACATCTTTTTCTTGAAGCACATGCATATTTACATTTTGAAGGGCATATTTGGTTACAAAAGCGCGCATCGCAGCTTTAATACCTTCTTCACTTTTTTGATCCTGAACAAATTCCAAAAGGTGAATACGGCTATGAAAGGCTTCAATAATGGCTAGTGTAGCTGCTGGAAGCACTAAATCTTCTTTGTCAAACTGGTGCACCAAAAGCACTTCTTCTGGTGTCCAATCGCTGCGATCGCACATTAAAGAAAGTACAGGCACAACTGAATTGCGTACCACAATTTGCGTTTTGGTACCAACTAATTTTTCGACTATACCTTCGGTTGCTTTTGTACCCATGACAATTAGATCAAATTGTTCTTTCTCCGCGTATTTAATGACCGCATCAACGGAGGGTCCGACAAGGATATGATAACCTGCAAATTGCCCTTTGATTTCCTTAAGTTTTTGTAATGTGAGGTCGCGTTGCAAGGTCACATAACCTAAATCTATTTCTCCGCAGGTCTGAATTTGCCCGTCTGGCAAAATAGATACTGTCTCTGGGAAAGGCAAAACATGTGCAAGATGAATGTCTAATTCTACTTTTTTGGCGAGTTGTTCCAATAAGATTTGTGCGTAACTAGCCTGAACTGAAAAATTGGTAGGTAATAAAACTTTGAGTGCTTTTGCCATGGATGGAAGTTTGAGTTAAATCTATTTATTGTTTCATGACTTTGCACTGGCAAACGAAATCTGTTCTTGGTACTTCTGTTTTAGAAATGGCACCAAAACCACCGTCTACTTCAGTAAAGTTGCGGTAGCCGCGCGCTTGTAAAATAGAAGCTGCAATCATGCTGCGATAGCCCCCTGCGCAATGCATAAAGAAGTGTTGATCTGGCTGGATATCTTTGGTCCAGTCGTTGATGTAAGCTAGCGGCTTACTGTAAGCATCCTCAACGTGCTCCGCTTCATATTCACTTTCTTTGCGCACGTCGATCACCATAGACTCACCCGCCTTGAATTGTGAAGCAAATTCTTCAGCTGTAATACGAATTACTTGATCTACTTCTTTTCCGGCTTCTTGCCATGCTGCAAATCCACCTTCTAAATAACCTAATACTTTATCAAAACCCACACGACTCAAACGTGTTATAACTTCTTCTTCCATTCCCACTTCTGTGATGAGTACAATTTCTTGCTTGACATCGCCAATAAGTGCGCCAACCCACGGTGCGAAATCGCCGCGAATACCGATATTAATAGCTTGTGGAATAAACCCTTTATGAAAATCAGCTGCTGAGCGCGTATCTAAAATAAGGGCACTAGTTGCTTCAACAAGTGTTTCGAAAGCAGCAGGGCTTAGTGGCGTTAGAGCCTTTTCTTTAACGGCTTCAAAACTGTCATAACCATTTTTATTCATAGCTACATTATGGCCAAAATATGCTGGAGGAGGCAACAAGCCATCGGTTACAGCTGCAATAAACGCCTCTTTGTTAGGCTGATTGAGCGCATAATTCATTTTCTTTTGATTCCCTAGGGTATCAACTGTTTCTTTCATCATGTTTTTACCACAAGCTGAGCCTGCGCCATGTGCTGGATATACAGTAACGTCGTTTGCCAAAGGCATGATTTTCGTCATTAATGAGTCGTAAAGCATACCAGCGAGTTGGTCTTGTGTCATGTCGGCAGCTTTTTGAGCGAGGTCTGGGCGACCAACATCACCTAAAAAGAGGGTGTCTCCTGAAAAGATAGCTTCGTCCTTACCTTCTTCGTTGATCAACAAAAAAGTTGTACTTTCCATAGTGTGTCCTGGTGTATGCAATACTTTAATTTTTACATTGCCAATTTCAAAAACCTGTCCGTCTTCAGCAATGATAGCCTCAAATTCAGTTTTGGCAGTAGGCCCGTATACAATTGGGGCACCAGTTTGCTTACTTAAGTCGAGGTGGCCAGAAACAAAGTCAGCATGAAAATGCGTTTCAAAAATATATTTGAGTTTAACGCCATCAGCTGTAATACGGTCCAAGTATGGCTGAATTTCTCTTAACGGATCGATGATAAATGCTTCGTTGTTACTCACAACATAGTAGGCGCCTTGGGCTAAACAGCCTGTGTAAATTTGTTCGATTTTCATTTTTTGATGGGTTTAGTTAATTTATTCAATCAGAGTTAATTATTCATTTTATACATTAAAATCCAGCTTTCACATAAGAAAAACCGGCTTCTTGTAATTCAACAATACGAATGATGCCAGCCGGGGTAAATTGAGCGTGAGAATACAGCGCACTCTTCTCTACTTTGCGTTCTTTTAGAGAAAACTCACAAACTTCAAAAACTACACCACGTTCTACTGCTGTTTTTAATTGAGGGCCTACAACAGATTTTCCTGTCGTAAACATATCGATACCTGGTCCGTGCACAACAACCTTAACAACTGATTCAGGCGAAACACTATAAATATTATTAAGTTGTTTCATAAAAGCCTTATGTGCCATTGTATCTGAAGTGACAAGCTGAAAAACTATTTGATGCTTGGTATTTTGTGCAATTGTAATTTGCTGAACACCCAACAATAGCCAGGCAAAAAGAAATAGTTTTTTCATGTTTTTAATCTTTGAATGTACCAAAAGTATCAATAGTAATCCCAAACCAATGTAACAAGTGTTACAAAGTTCCAGAAAGTTCTAAGGATAATTTGTACTGACTGACAATAATTACTTCACTTCCTCAAAAATGACATCTTCTATTTCTTGACTGCCTGCGCTTTCCTTTTGAGGCAAACTAGGCGCACATTGCCCGCCAAAACATCCTACGTTAAAGATCGCCATGAGGGTTATTATTACCCCCATAGAAAATACGATCAAATCAAATTGGATGATCCCACCAATTAACATATACCCGCCTATGGCATAGCGCAACAACCTTATGAAATCTATTTTCATTATTTAAATTTTTAGAAATAAAAAAAGTAGGTCATTTAGATGACCTACTTTCAGGCTTTAACAAATTAAACTACAAGAGTGTGCTTGGGCACACATATGCCGTCTTCGGCACATCTGTTTTTGAAATTGCGGCCATACCTCCAATGACATCTACAAAATTGTGTAGACCACGGCTTTTAAGAATACTAGCTGCAATCATACTGCGGTAGCCCCCTGCGCAATGCAGGATGAAATCCTCATTTTCAGGAAATTTTGCAAAGTGCTGATTGATTTCATTTAACGGTATATTGACAACATCAACAACATGCTCTGCCTCAAACTCGCTGCGCTTTCGCACGTCAAAGGTGGGTACTTTATCTGTAAACTTTGCAGCAAATTCTTCAGCTGTGATGCGTTGAACTTCATCTATTTCGCGTCCATCTGACTTCCATGCATCAAAGCCACCAGCTAAATAACCTACGGCATGATCATAACCTACCCTTGACAAGCGGATAATCGCCTCCTTTTCAAGCCCTGGCTCTGTAACTAATAAAATCTCTTGTTGAATATCAGTTATCATTTCACCGACCCACATAGCAAAATTACCATCTAAACCAATATTGATTGAATTTGGAATGAATCCTTGCGCAAAGACTGCAGGATCTCTTGTATCCAATATCAGCGCTTGAGTTTCGGTTGCAACTAGTTCAAAAGAAGATGGTGAAAGTGCTTTATATCCGCGATCCATAATTGTATCCAAGGAATCATAACCTTGAATGTTCATCAATACATTTTTTGGAAAGTATCCCGGAGGCGCCGTTAGCCCTGTGAGCAATTCTTCGATGAATTCTTCTTTGGTCATGTCTGCACGCAGGGCGTAATTTGTTTTTTTCTGGTTCCCTAAGGTATCTGTTGTTTCTTTACTCATTTTTTTGCCACAAGCTGAACCAGCACCGTGGTTAGGATATACAATAAGCTCATCTGCCAATGGCATGATTTTATTGCGCAAAGAATCGAATAAATGCGCTGCTAATTTGCGTTCTGTTAAATCGGCAATGACATGCTGGGCAAGATCTGGCCTGCCTACGTCGCCAATAAACAGGGTGTCACCAGTGATAATTCCGTGTTGCTTACCATTTTCGTCGCTGAGCAAATAAGTAGTACTTTCCATGGTGTGGCCTGGTGTATTCAATACCTTTACTGTATAGGCTCCCACCTTAAATTCTTGATTATCTTGTGCTACTAGGGCTTCAAAACCTGGCTTCGCGGTTGGGCCATAAACAATTGTGGCACCTGTCTTTTTTGCTAAATCAAGATGGCCCGAAACAAAATCTGCATGAAAATGTGTTTCAAATACAAATTTGATTTGCGCATGATCTGCTTGTGCGCGATCAATGTACGGCTGAACTTCTCTCAAGGGATCAAAAATGGCAGCTTCCCCGTTGCTCTCTAGATAGTATGCGGCGTGTGCAATACATCCGGTGTAAATTTGTTGTACTTTCATAGTGTATGATTTGATACAACAAATTTAAGTTCAGCTCATGAACCGGTGTGTGACCCGAGTTACTTTAAAAACTAACTTTCGTCAGTTCTTTAAAATCCATAACAAACTCATTTGCAACCCAAATACAATTAGTGCAAATAGCAACCCGCGCTGACCAGCTTTTAACAAACGAAAGACATCTACCTTAAGACCAATTGCTGCCATCGCAATGGTAAGAATGATCTTACCAATGGTTTCACTACCCTTTAATAAGATTGCGGGCAAAGGGAAAAAACTCACTAAAATCGATATCACAATAAATACAATGAGGTACCAGGGTAGTTGAAAACGAAATTTTTGCTCATTGGACTTTCGGGAATCAAGCCAAACCATAAATAATAACGCCGGTGACAAAAGCGCTACCCTAGCCATTTTGTAAACTAGAGCCAATTGTCCTACCTCCTCTGAAACAGAAAAACCAGCACCTGCCACATTGCCCACTGAATGTAAAGATGCCCCTATCAAAAAGGCCATTTCCTTTTCTAAAAGCGGATAAAATTGAAACCACAACGGCAACAAAACCATGCCGAAAGAACCCAACAAATTAACCGAAGCTAATGAAATAGCTACATCCTCTTTGTCTGCCTTGATTTTTGGGGCTAAGGCAGCTATGGCTGACGACCCACAAATAGCTGTTCCGAAACCCACTAACCAACCGGTCTTACCCGGGCAAGACAAGATTTTTGACAAATAATAGGTGGCAAGTAAAACCACCAAAATCACAATGATAATCACTACAAAATCCGTAACGCCTATGGCCCCAATGGCTTTGTAATCAATACTAAAGGCCAACAACACAACTGACCACTCTAACATTTTTGCAGAACTCAACGAAATGCCTGCATCTAAACGAGGAACTTTATTCACCTGAGGAGCCAATAGCATACCAATAAGTAGCGCCAATAAATAGGAGTTGAGAAAGGCCGGTGTATAGGCCGATAAAAAAATGGCTGCAAGTCCTAAACCTGCAGCCACAACAATTCCTGGTAACTTATTTTTCATATAAAAAAACCAAGGATTTATGGCTTGGCGACAATTTTACCGCCCCATGAAGTGATTCCTCCTTGCATATTGATCACATTTTTAAAGCCGCTGTCTATCATCAACTGACTTGCGCCAGCACTGCGTCCACCGCTTCTGCAATAAACAATATAAGTTTTAGATTTGTCTAAATTGGCTAATTGCTGCTTGAAAGCTGGGCTGTTATAATCAATAAAAAGATCTGCACCTGAAATAACACCTTGCTGCCACTCTGCAGGGGTGCGCACGTCTATTACGATTGCTTTTTTCTCTTCTTTCATTTTGGAAAGTTCTGAAATCGGCGCATTTTTAAAAGAAGATTGTGCGGAAGAAGCGCAAGACCAAAGCGTCAAGGTGAGTAAAGCTAGAATTGGGAAAATTTTTATCATGTTCAAAGTTTAATTTATACAAAGATGCAGAACTTCCACGGACTTATTTGTAACTAGCGTTACACAAAAAAAGCCACTTTCGTGGCTTTTGAATGGTTTATTAGGGAAATGAGCTAGTCTTTGCCCAACATTTCTTTTTTAAGGCTTTCTTGAACAGGTGGTGTTCCAAACCAAATTCCGAAGAGTGCTTTCTTGAAATCCAAGCCTGGGATTGTGCCTTTGACATCTCCGTTTTTGGTCACGCGGACACCTTTACCCGGGATGTAGTCTAAATTGATTTTGTCGCCTTCTTTGATCGGTTCGCTGAAGAAACCAACGAATTTTTTAATTTCTTCTTTGCTTGCCGAACCGTGCTTAGAGGTGGCGAAACCTTCATTTACAGATTCAATGAAGCGCTCGCGGGTAACACTGCTCGAAACAATTTTGATGTGAATGGCCATTTCGGTGTCGTCGTAGATGACTTTTTTGGCGTCTTCTGTCTTTTTAGGTACGTAAAGACCTGCAACGTAGAGGTCCATAAAGTACTTTTCACGTAATCCTGCACCGTTGATAACTAGGTTTTCACCGTCTAGTTTCAATTCTGTATTGAAACTAACTCCGTGGAATTTTTTAGTTTGTGCAAAAGTTATAGACGTTAGACACAACACTAGGGCTAGCAAGTAAGTTTTCCTTTTCATGAATATTAATTAAATATATTTTTCATGAAAATAATAATTATTTATGAATTAATCCTCCCAAAAATCTGGATCTGAATTTTCATCTAACAATTTTTGCCAGTTGTAGTTAGGGTCATCGGCGTCAAAAAGAATGGCTTTGTACTCGCCTTCTGTAATTTCGTAGCGCAAGACTTCTTCACCGGTATAAGCTTCTATGGCATCGAGTAGCGGAATTTCGTCCTTACTGCAAAACGTCAGTGCTTGCCCCAAGGCATTGCCCCTACCCGTTCGGCCGCAGCGGTGCACGTAGTTTTCAGGGTTGTCTGGGAGGTCATAATTGATGACGTACTCCATGTTTGGAATGTCGATACCGCGCGCAGCTACATCTGTAGTAATGAGTACTTGGTTTTTGCCCTCTCTGAACTTTTCGAGAAGTCCAAAACGTTCGTTTTGCGGAACACCGCCGTGTAGGGCCTCGGCATGTACGCCAACGCGCTCCATGGCCTTGACAATTCTTTCGACGCGCACTTTAGTTCTGGCAAACACCAAAAAACGTGCATCAGGGTATTCACCAATCATGTTTTCTAAGAAAAAACGCTTGTCGTCCATTTCAATGAAAGCAACGGCGTGCTGCACGTTTTTGGATACCGGATTTTGCGGCGACAACTGAATGCGGATTGCCGAACGCACGACGTCGTAGGCCAAGGACTTGATTTTTTTGTCGATGGTGGCTGTAAAGAACAAGGTTTGGTGCTTGGCTGGTATTTTTTTGATGATGTCTTGGATGTCTTTGTTAAAGCCGAGGTCGAGCATGAGGTCTGCTTCGTCGAGAACGAGGGTGTGCACACCCGATACATCTAGATGGCCCTGCGAGATGAGGTCAAACATGCGGCCCGGAGTGGCAATAAGAACTTCCGCACCTACTTGTAATTGCTTGATCTGCGCTTCTTGCTCAACGCCGCCATACAAACCAATGACTTTTACTTTGGTTTGGGCGCCAATTTGCTCAAAAACACCTGTAATTTGTTGGGCAAGTTCGCGGGTTGGCACCAAAACAATACAGCGGATCTGAATAGAGTTGGTGGCTTGTTTTTTATATTTGAGTAGTTTATTGAGCACTGGAATAACAAACGCCGCGGTTTTACCCGTTCCGGTTTGCGCCACAGCCATGACGTCTTCGCCGTCCAAAATATGTTTTATGGCACGGTATTGGATATCGGTTGGGCGTCTGAAACCGAGCACTTCTAGTTGGTCCTTAATCTTTTGGTCAATATGGTAGTCTTCGAATTTCATTGCAACAAAGATACGACTAATAATAAAGACCTTACTTTTACGTTTTTGAAATCTAAAAATCACCTATGAAAATCAAATTACTCCTCTCCTTTGCCCTTTTGGCTAGCTCCCTCTTTGCCAACGATAAGGTAACCGTCAAAAGTAGTTTGCACAGCGTCACCGTCTACACCCAAGGCGCGCAGTTGCAACACAAAGCCAACTACACCGTTAAAGCTGGCCTCAGTGAGGTCATTGTTGAAGGCATTTCTCCGCAAATTTCAGCAGGTACTATTCAAGTGAAAGCTACCGGCGCCGTGGTTATTCTAGATTCCAAATACGAATATTACTACCCGCAACCGAATATACAGGTAACTGCAACCGAACTCCCTCTCAAAGTTCGCAACGCCATTAAAGTGCTCGAAGACTCTATCAAACTCATCAATTTTGAATTGCGCGACATCAACGACGAAATTGAAGTATTGGTTGCTGCGCGCAAAATCATCATCTCGAACGGTGCAGTCAAAGGTCAAGGAAAGGTAAATGACAGCATTCAGTTATTGAAATCTACTGTTGATTATTACACAACCAAGGTTTCCGAACTCAATAAAAAAATCAGTGGTCTTGACCGACAAAAAGTCAAGAAAACCGACCTCATCTCGGACCTCGACACCCGACTCAACGACCTGCGCAACTACGCCGAACAAAACAACCCTACTCCAGAAATCAAAGGCATTCCGCGCATCATCATTACCTTTATGGCTAAAGAAGCAGCGAGCGGGCGCATCGACCTCAGCTACCTAGCTTCCAACGCTGGCTGGACGCCGCTCTACGACATCCGCAGCGAAGCAGCAACAGGAAAAATCAGCCTCACCTACAAAGCGCAAGTGCGCCAACAAACCGGCTTAGACTGGGACGACGTCAAGCTCAGCATCTCGACCAACAACCCTTACGCCAACAAAACCAAACCCGAACTCAGCCCTTGGTATATTGACTACCAAGAATTCAGAAAACAGCTCAATGAAAAAGCCAAATTACGCAGTGAAGCTTATGGAGACGACGTACCTGCTGCGGTCAATAGCTCTGCCATGAATATGGGTTTTATGTACTCAACAAGTGGAGCTACGTTTGAACAAGCAGCACAGGGTGCAGAAGCTTTCACTACAATTGTACAACAACTCATTTCAGCCGAGTTCAAGATAGACCTCAATTACAGCATTGCCTCGGATAATCAGGTGCGCATGGTGTTGGTGAAGCAATCTGAGCTCAATACAAGTTTCCGCTACTATGCTGTTCCGAAGCTAGACCCTGGTGTGTATTTGGTTGCCCAAATGACCAAACTAGATGAACTTCAGCTCGTGCCAGCAAAAGCCAACATCTTCTTTGATGGCACTTACATCGGCGAAACCTACCTCGACCCTACAACCATGGACGACACCCTCAATTTGTCGTTAGGTAAAGATCCAAATATAGTTGTGAAACGTACACTCTTGAAAAACCAAAGTAAAGAGCGCATTATTCAAGACAAAAAGGAACGCAGCTTTGCCTACAACATTGAAGTACGCAACCTCAAGTCATCTGAAATTGAACTCATTATTCAGGATCAAATTCCGCTCACTACCAACCCTGAAATCACCATTGAGAAATCAAATTTAGGAAAAGGTACAATCGACGAGAAAACCGGACTCATTGAATGGAACCTGAAGCTCAAAGCAAAAGATAACCAAACCTTTGACTACGACTTCAAAGTGCGCCATCCTAAAGATAAGGTTGTACAGATCTAAGCTCTTCGATTCAAAAAGTTAGGTAATACCGTCGTTACTCACTGATGTAGCGGCGGTATTCCATTTTGCTGCTGTCGAAAGTGAGTTTTTTGGCAAGTGCTCCGGCGTTATCGCGGTCGGTCAGGCGATCTGATAAATATTTAGCGACCTCCAAACGGTTTTCGTCAAAGGTAAATAAATCGAGGAGCTGCTCCGCTTGAGCTGTCGTTAAACAAGTACTTTTCATTGCTAATTGTAGTGCTTCCAAGCGGTCTTCTTCAAAGGATTGATCTTGTAATTCTACTTTAAATGCCTCCAAGCGGTTCATTGTTTTGGTGCAATTTACCCTATTAGACAATGGCGCTTGTTGTACTTGAGTAATCACTTGTTGTTGTTGTTGTTGTTGCACATTTTGTTGATTCTGAGCAACCTGTGAATTTCCATTTAGCTGAATATTGGCACTTACCTGATTGTTTCCTTGGTTTACATTGCCATTTGAACCAGCGGTTGAGGTCAGCACTGAACTTGAAGATGTTGTCGTGGTTGTACTTGAAGAAGTTGTAGTTTCAGTTACAGAAACACCAGTACCCAGACCAGTTCCTGATCCAGTTGCACTCGCATTTGCATTGAAGTTGACGTTTACACCTCCTAATGACAAATTCATGTTTAAATTGACGTTTTCATCTGGAATAGTTCCAGTTGTCGTGGTGGTGGTTGTCGCGGTATTCGTATTCGAAGTTTGAATCGTTGTGTTTGGTGTTTCACTTACATTGACGTTCATATTGATACCCGCAGTATTTCCTGTTCCTGTTGTTTGAATAGTCGTCGAACCGGAAGCAGGCATAGTTTGAATGGTTGTGGTAGCGTCTGAATAAACCGCCGCATCGGTCGGGCGATATACAACTGCTTCTTGGATCACACCTTGGGTGGGTTCCATGCCCATGAGCTGCAACTTACCCTTGCCTTTTTTAAAGACAATGCGGGTGGTGATATCGTAAGGGGCATCAATCATGAAGTTTTTGTCGATATCTGGTGTTTTACCGTCGGCAAAAATCACTTTTACGGCATAGCTGCCATTTTTGATTTGGGCCACTTGAACATTTGTTTCTGGTTTTGAATTCTGGCGAATGCCGTTCAGAACCACATAAAAGGACTGGCCATTGTTGTTAAAAATACTAAGGTTGCTTTGTGCGTGGAGCGCAGAAAACGTAAAAAGCAGACTAAAAAGCAGGATGGTTTTCATTGGAAATAAATTTTTGTCAAAGAAAACGAAAATTTTGAAACAGACAAAAACGCAGAGCCGCGCTTTTTTCTAACTTCGTACACATGAACTATGTTATCGTCGATGTCGAAACCACAGGAGGCAACACCAAAGATTCTAAAATCACAGAATTGGCGATGTACAAACACGACGGTTCACAAGTCATTGACCACTTCCAGAGTTTGGTCAATCCAGAACAAGCCATACCCGAATTTATTGTCCGCCTCACTGGAATTACCGACAAAATGGTGGCCGATGCACCAAAGTTTTACGAGCTCGCCAAGCAAATAATTGAATTTTGCGAAGGCTGCGTTTTTGTGGCCCACAACGTGGCTTTTGACTACGGTATGTTCAAAAGTGAATTCAAACGCTTGGGTTATGAATTCAGAATGCCCCAATTGTGTACAGTGCGCGCCTCGCGCATTGTGCTCCCCGGCCATGCCTCATATAGCCTTGGTAAAATTTGCACCGATTTAGGCATTCCTAATGCAGCGCGCCACCGCGCCGACGGCGATGCAAAAGCCACTGCAGCGCTCTTCACTATGCTCATTCAACAAGACAAAAATCAGCTCAGTACTTTTATTCAAGACGTCCTCAACCCGAAGTCAGTGCATCCTAACCTCAGTTTAGAAAGTATCGAAGAGCTTCCCAACAAAACTGGCGTCTACAAACTTTACAACGAGTTCAATCAGCTCATTTATATTGGAAAAAGCATTCATATCAAAAAACGCATCGAGCAGCATTTGCGCAACACCAAAACTGCCAAGGGGCAGCAAATGATCCAAGATATCTGTCGGGTTGAATACGAACTAACGGGCTCCGAACTGATTGCGATGTTGCTTGAATCTAACCTCATCAAAGAACACAAACCCATATACAACCGCAAGTTGCGCAAAAGCTTGTTTCCTTTTGGACTTTATGACCAGCAAGACTTCGATGGCTATTTGCGCCTCAAGATTGAGAGTACTGCCAAAAAAAATGAAGAGCCTTTAATGCAGTTCAGTTCTCGCAAAGATGCGCAAAGTTACCTCGAACACATAGCCGAGAAACTCGAGCTTTGCCAGAAACTCTGCTACCTCTACCCAACGCAAAGCGCTTGTTTTCAATACACTATTCACCAATGCAAAGGCGCTTGTGTTCAAGAAGAAGAGCCCTCCTCCTATAATCAAAGAGTTCAGTCATATATTGATCAACTTCAATTCAACGGAGACACCTTCTTTTTGGTCGACAAAGGCCGAATAAAAGGCGAAAAAAGCTTGGTTTGGATTGAAAATGGTATTTACAGAGGTTATGGCTACGCGCCTTTTCATTTTCATGGCAAAGAGCCAATGCACTGGAGCAGATATATTCAAACTGAGAAAGAAAACCGAGACAACAAAACCATCGTGCATCAGTTCATGCGCAAACCCTCTGGGCAAAAACGCATCGATTTAAATCCAATTATAAATGAGCGCACTTAGAACCGGTAGGCTCACTTTCTTGGGATCTGGCACCTCACAAGGCGTTCCAGTTATTGCGTGTCAGTGCCCTATCTGCCAATCTTCAGACCCTAAAGACCAACGACTCAGGGCAAGCGTCCTTATTGAACTCCCACATCTGACATTTGCAATTGACGCCGGCCCCGATTTTCGCCAACAAATGCTTAGAGCCAAGATTCAAAAGCTAGATGCCATTCTTTTAACCCACGAACACAAAGACCACATTGCTGGCCTTGACGATATTCGCGCCTTTAATCATCAAAATAAAGCTGCCTTTCCAATCTATTGTACTCCTAAAGTAGAACTAGCACTCAAAAGAGAATTTCACTATGCTTTTGAAGACAATCCTTATCCTGGAGTGCCTAAATTCCAAATCA
>JACCDV010313161.1_pt1 | contig 38004 bp, 23 predicted proteins | sample 7446131 | NCBI WGS metagenome assembly JACCDV01 (sample SAMN15323448, study PRJNA562643) | freshwater metagenome | isolation source: river surface water | place: USA:Blue River Watershed | collected 2017-08-17
AATAGAGCTAGAAAAATATCCTTCCATTTGTCTTCTAACATACTGTAATATTCATTCCCGCCTGTAGATGCCTTAATAATGCTCGTTGATTCCGTAATAATGTCCTTTGATGATGCTTTGTTTTTGCGTATTTTTGCATATTTGAATTTTTGGAATTTCATTCCGATGAATGCTTCAATAAGTTCGGCGATTTTATGAACTTCGATGAAGGATTGAACTAAAATTGGGTTCTTTAATATAAAATCAAACACATTGTCGATAATTTCGTCGATTTGCAAATTCATTGTAATCGACGCGCAATATAATATTCCCGCATTTAACTTTCTGTAATATTGATTCACACCCAAAATATAGAATTCAACATCGTGTTTACATTCCTCATCTTCAATGTTTGTTTTTTCGTGAAATAATGTTCCAATTAAATCCTCTGGAAGAAATGATAATCGGCCAGGATCCAAATCCTTTCCAAAGTTCGATACATAGCGGCTTTTTTTGTCATCAACTTTTTCGGATGTGAATGTATGGTTTTTTAAACATGAATTATGAATGATGGTTTTTTTATTTGTTGGATCTTCGAGCGGAAGAGATTTCTTGCAACATGGAATACAATATCCATTTGGATGAACCCCAGTAATGAATCGCGCATATGGAAATTTCTTATTTGGACACTCATAAAACGCGGGTTCATTTTTTGTAAAATTCCAGTATTCGAGAATATTATCTAAGTCGGGTTTTTTTAGTTTCTTTTTGTATTCGGCGAACTCATCCTTTGAATAAATGATTGGTTGTAGTGGTTTTTGACATTTTTTTGACAGAATTTCGCGCGACCGATGAGCTTTTTTAAAATCATACAGTTCGGGATCCAATTCTTTTAACTTTCTCAATTTTTTGTCGACATCTTTTGTATTTTGTTCCGCAATCATATATTTTGCGGCATATGATACAATCTTATCGACGACATTATACACAACATCGCGTTCTTCTTGTTTGATATTGGTAATGTCGAAGCGGATATCGGCGTATCGATGATGAATTCTAAAAATCCGGTTTTTGCCGAATAACGACTCCCATTTTTGCCGAATATTTCCGTCATAGAATCGAGCATAATAGTTATTCACGCCTTTTACTAAATCCTCGATTAATTGATGATTAAATTTATACATTCCTTTTATAAACACATATTCTAAAACAGTCCCCGCTGTTTGTTTCGGGTTAATAATTCCGGCATTTATTATCATCTGCACAGCATTCATCAAAATGGAAAAATTCTTATTTAATAGTGATCGTTTCCAATATATGGATAAATTCATATCGTGAATTTTCGTCATTTTCGAAACTTCTGTAAATTGCTTATCTGAAATTGCGTGTCCAAATGAATTGATATAGCCTAGAATGGGATTAATATTTTTCATAGTAATGTCATATAAATTATTATAAGTAATGTAAAAATCATCGCGCCAATTCGAACGCACTAAATATGTTCCGTTCGACAGTATATGTAAGGATGCGGCCGTGAATTGATCGTTGTTCAACTGCATTTGAATACCAATAATGACGGAGTTGTCGGCTAGTTTTTCCTTGAATACTTTAGATTTTTTGTATGTTTTTGTCAAATTTACCATTTGATTACCTATCATGCACTTACATCTGATGAATGGGATATTATCAGATAACACAAATAAATCAAATAGATTTCGCAAATTGACTTGCTGGTATCCCTTTTGCACCAAAACACTGTATGATATACCAATAATTAGTTCTTTATTTACACTTGGTAAATTAAGTTTGTTAATGATTTGGTCGAAATTATCATACTGTTTAATCATTTCATCATTATCCGGAAATAAATTAGGAAATTTGTTTAAAATATCATCTTCATTTTTAATGTATTGCACAAATATATCTAAACTCATCATCGGGAAATACTTGATGACAAATGAATAATATAGTAATTTTAGGGTATATGCATCTCCAATCTGCACTTCAAACGCCGAACGATCTTTAAAGACTTCATCCGCAGATAAAACGTAGAACTCCGTTGTTTTATTGATTATATCGCCCATTATCCGAAATTCTTCATATGATGTGATCATAAAATTATCTTCGCCATTGGCAATAGCTGATTGATCCACTGGAACATTTTCGATAACATTTGTTCCGGCCTTGATTTCACGTGCATCAATCTTTAACGCGGTTAAATTGCTGATTTTATATGACATAGGTATTGCATGATCCTGATAAATATAATATACATGTTGTTTGTATAGGGGAATTCCAGTTAGTAATTGAATTTTCTTACGAAATTCTAAAACATTATCCTCCATATAAACAATAACATTTTTTTTGATGGTTGTTGATGAATTGTTTTTAATAATCATACTTGTAAGCACCTCATTACTCGCGAGTTCTTCTTGAAGCTCATTGTCATCGAATTCAATTAAATCCAAAACCGAATCCTCGCCACCGGTAATCGTTGATAGCCGTTTGTATGGTATCTCATACATTTTTTCAATGGATAAATTTCCATTATAGCCTAGAATATTAACATTTATCGTATCTTTTCCCATTGTTTTATATTAAAACAAGATTTTTATTTTAATATAAAGATAAATAATGCCCTGGATAAATACCGAAAACGTATTCGTGGCTAGCATAATCGTGACCATAATTATTATATTTTACATTTATTACATACAGTCGTATCATATTATAGAAAGCCAGTTAGATAGTAAAGAATATGCAGTTTTAACGCTCGATAATAGCCAGGATGCAGCAAATATATTATCCAAGGTCAATATTAATATGGTTACCTTAATATCGCATCTAGAAGCAAAGTATGGTAAACACAATAAACTCGTCAATAATCTACTGAGTAGGTATGATCCAGATGTTATTTACGAATCAGTTCCAACGTGGTTGAATGGCGGCGTTGCATACACGGCCGGAAAAGGCAAGTCGTTATATATATGTTTGCGAAATACTAACAATCTAGAATTCCATGATTTAAACACGATAATGTTTGTTGCGCTACACGAACTCAGTCATATAGCCACTGATGCAAAACATCATCCGGCAGAATTTTGGCGAACATTTAAGTTTATTTTGAATGAGTCAGTATCGATTGGGATATATAGGCCAATAGATTACTCGAAGGCGGCAACTTCGTATTGCAATGACATGAAAATCACATATAATCCGCTATTCGACCCGACTGTGTAATTATCGGCGTAATACATATCGCGTTAATAATGCAAAATGCATGGGTAGTTGTTTTTTTCATTATAAAAATTGAATGTAAATATTGTGATACATCAACATGCAGCTGCACGGACAAACCATCGCATTTTCGGACATTAAGGACAAGTTTCCCGGGCGCAATGATTTTTTAAACAAAGTGGAGCTGAATGCTGACATCAAGACCCTTAATAGTTGCAAACCAATCAATGTTTTGCCAAATGATATTGACGATGAAGTATATTATTTACATGATAAAGATTTTGAATATCACATGATTATGTCATGTATTATGCCATCCGGCCTTAAGATTGCCGTTTCGGTGCGAACATCGCCATATTTTCTGTTAAGAATTCCAGATGATTATTTGGGATTTGACGTATTCTCTAAAGATGACCCACCGAATATTCAAGGAAAGATTAATTCATTCATTGAGAAAATTCGGGAAACATTGAAAGAACGTAAGATTAAGCACAGACCAGAACTTGAGTGTGTGCGTAAGTTTAACCATACGGGTTTTCAACTAAATAAAGGGTTTTATGTTAAAATTCCATTTTATACCAATGGCCAACGCAAACAAGCGATTCGAATGCTTTCCGCAGGTGTTGCCAACAACACTGTGCAAATATTCGGATATAAATGCCAAAGTGCGCACGATGATTTAACTTGTTATTATCGCGTGCTATGTCGTGATATTCGCATTGATTTATGCGGATGGAATCGAATTTCGAGCTATGAAATCAAACAATGTCCATATGGTGAAATGAACATCGATTATTTTATCGAGTGTATGGATACTGATATCACAAAGCTCACAAATTTGTCGGATCAAATGCGATATGACAAATCATTCATGTTATCATGGGATATTGAATGTTATCGTAATGCCGATGATGGTAATTTACCGGATCCATTAGTGGATGATGATAAAGTATTTATGGTTGGAATGACTTATAGTTGTTACTCCGACAAAAAACCAATACTGCGAGTATGCATCACATCTGAACCATGCGATGCGTCGAATGATGATTTAACCGTTCAATGTTCCACAGAAACCGAATTATTGAAGGCATTCGCGCAAATCATTGGAAAACTTAAACCAGAATTTATTGTCGGATTTAACGACGGTGATTTTGATTGGAAGTTCATGGCCGAAAAGGCAAACACGGCTCTTTTACTAGAATATTTTAGAAAATACATGTCTGATATTTATAGAGCTTCAACTATGACTAATGAAGAAGATATGGCGCTGTTTAAAAAACTTGGACGGTCGCCCAAAAACACGGAGCGTCTTAAATTCGTGTGTCAGAAATTACTCGGCACGAATCACCGCCCTGAACGCGGTGCTCGTGGAATTGATTTAGCTTGGTTCAATACTAAGCTAGAAGCGCAGCTCAGCTGCGATACATACTCATTGAAGTATTTTGGATATGTGCCAATCGACGTTAGATGTCGTTTTCGCGCACTTATGAAAAACCCCGAAGAATCATCGTTGAATTTCTTCTTAAAAATTAACAATCTTGCTCAAAAAGATGATATGCCGATTGTTGAATTGTTTAACATTTTTAGAAAAATGAAAGATGCGCGCGCACGAAATGATGAAAGCGCCATTGCAGAATACGCCGCGGATATGGCGCGTATTAAAAGATATTGCGTTTATGACGCCGAAGCTTGTCATATGTTAATGAACAAACGCAATATTATTATGGATAGTAGATCAGTTTCTTCTATCGCGTATACATCATTCGCGGACGCGATTTATCGCGCGGATGGAATGAAAGTGCGCAATTATGTGATTAGTGATGCCGCATTGCGCGACATTGCATACACAAATTTACCAGGTCGCAAAATGGGCGATGAAAAGTATGTCGGAGCGTATGTTGTTCCACCGAAAAAAGGAGTTTATGTAAGTAAACTGTCAATTAGAGAACGAATTCAAGCCGCACATGCGAATATTAAATATTCATATGGTGGCTTGGAAGATTACGCTCATTGGAATATCAATGACGAAGATGCAAGCATTCTAGAGGAGTTTTTGGGGCGTGTGATTCCGTTGATGAATTATACGATTCCATTGAACGCAGCCGTTATGCTTGTTGATAACGAATTAAAAACGCTTCCGGCCCATTTATATGGGTTAGCAAAAGAATTCTTGCTCGAGGAAAATGGGCGACCGATTTCCGGACTGGATTTCTCGTCGCTATACCCAAGTATTATGATGGCATATAATTTATCAAAAGAAACAATTATTAGGCCAGAATATGGTAACGAACAAGGAATTGCAAAATTTGAGCATTCCGCGGAACGATTGCGCAAGATGGGATACACATTGCACCGCATTGAGTTTAAACATGGTATTGCGGGTGCTGAATCGAGTGTTCTTGGATATTCAATTCGCCATCGCTATGATCCAACTGCGCCGAATGCTGATCCAGCGAGAGACGGATTCGGTATTTTCCCGACAATTTTGCATTATCTATTTAACGAACGCAAAAAAATTAAAAAGATTATGTCGGAGGCCGGTAAAACAATCGAAAAAACAGAGAAACATGTAAGTGAATTGCGCAAATCTATTGCGGAAAGCACAGATCCTGATGAAATTGGACGACTTGAGAATGAAATTTCTCAATTAGTTGATACAGAAAAATATCGGGAGGTTTTATTTAACCACACGTATTACGGCTCGAAACAATTGGCCCTAAAGATTTTCATGAATACTTTCTATGGTGAGAGTGGAAATCAGCTATCGAGTATTTATATGCTCGAATTAGCCGGCGGTATTACAACCGAGGGCCAGAAAAATATCAAAAATGTATTTAAATTGGTCGAATCCATGAACTGTAAAATTATTTACGGGGATACAGATTCCGCGTATGTTATGTGCCCGGAATCAATTTACCAACATATTGACGCAAAATACTACAGCGGCGAAATTTCAAAAGAGCAATGTTGGACAGAAATTGTTGAAGCCACGTTTGTTGAAATTGAAAAAGTCAATAAAATGGTTAATGAAGCAATTTATCAAGACAATGGGACGCGATTTTTGACGACGGAGTACGAAGAAGTGCTTTTTCCGTCGGCATTTTTGGCGAAAAAGAAATACTTTGGGATTCCACATGAACAAATTGTGAATTTCAATGTCAAAAATTTAATGATTAAGGGTTTGGAACTCAAAAAAAGAGGTGTTCCCGAAATTCTTAAGACAACATGTTCGAAAATTATGGAGGATAGTATGCGAATGGATCAAATTCGCAGTCTTCGACAACTAACAATTGACGCGATTAATTTCGTTTATACAAATAAATGGGATGCCGTCGATTTCGTAAAAACTGCGATGTATAAACCAAATAAGAAAAATATTACGATTAACTCGTTCGTCGAACGGGTTAAAGAAGAATATGGAATTATTATTAAGCCAGTTGAGCGATTCTCATTCGTTTATGTTAAGAAATATCCGTTTAAATTTGATGTTTATGGCGGAACGCAAAAACTCAAGAAGAGCGACTATATGGAATTGATTGATATTGTCAATGAGCGAAATATGGAGATTTCTCTTGATGAATATGTTACGGGCGGCTTAATTGGTCAGTTTGCGCGTTTAATTGCGTATGACAAAATATTCGAGGAAAATGTTTCGGATGACGATTCGGCGAGAGTTCGAGAAGAAAAAATCATTAAGAATGCAAAAGATTATATTACACAAATTTGCGTAAAATATATGGATACATATGAGAATCCACATCGGATTCACAAAAGAATTTATAAAACAGTTAGTACTTCATTCAACAATAAAATTGGAAATATTCGAGGTGTTGATTCACTCGCGCTCGCAAGTACAATCGGCGATAATATTCTCAATGATATGTATAAAATTGTGGTTGATGAAGAATTGGATACCATTAGACAATATGCAGTGGATTTAGTTGCTCGATTACGGGCAAATGGTCACACACTGACCGATATTAGAAAAGAGTATGTCGGAACGCGCACAATACGTGGGAATTGTGATATCTCGCTTGAGGCGATTGAGGCCGATATTCGCACATTGGATCGCGACTTAGGCAGATTGATTAAACGCAATGAAATTATTGTGAATGCGCGGGCCGAGGCCATTGAGAATATTATTTACGCTTTTCGTGAAGCTGTTCAGCAAGAATATGATGACTTATCGTTAATTTCAACGCTTGATGAATATTTTAAATCGAAAGGAAAGGACTTTTGCGAGCAACAAATTGATGTTGTTGTTGCAAATCTTAAGAGCAAAGAAAATGACATTATGATTATTGACAATAAAATGAATTTATTGAAAATAAAGATTAGAGAAAAGATTAAGATGCTTGAAATTAAAAAATATATTATGGATAAGATTTCATCCGATTCTGGTTTGTTTCCGCCAAGTATGGATATCCATCGAATAATCGCGGAAGACTCAAATATTGACCTTGGCGATGTGCCGATTCTCTGATATTATTAAACGCACAATAGGATTGATAATATAATATTTTTTATATTTTTTTATATAAACACAAATATAAAAATGCCTCAACTTACAACAAAACATCTTGTTTTCGGATTAATCACTGTTGTTCTGCTTTTAATTGTTTATTATTTTATGCGCGGTGAATCTTTCGAGCCCGATTATGCATTAGATACGCGCTCAGGACTATACCAACCCGATTTGAATGATGAGCGGCCTTATATGTTATATGATCCGGCGAATGATGTTAATCTGTTAGAGCAGCAGCCTTGGTCAGAGAGCGTGGCGACGCTTGGTGTTGATAGATCCGTGATTGATTCGCATAGCGCATGGGTAAAAGATGCGAATCGCGGCACGAGCCGGCCGGCAAGTAATATGCCCGTGAGCGAATTGTATGATGGGCCAGTGCCATTCGTTGGCATTTTCGGCTCGCGTCCTCATGATGTGAATGTTAGCAGTTTCGCGTCGCAAGTGCCGAGTGAATATCAAAACCAAGTGTTCCAACGCCGCCGCGTTAGGTGGTAAACATTTATTGTTGAAAATATGATGATCCATTTGAGTTATTTGATTAATTTGAGTTATTTGAGTTATCTAAATTATATAAGTTATTTAGAATATAATAGAATATATGCGCGTTCATCCGCAAAAACACGAGCATCACCAACAGAACTGACAGAACTGACAGAACTGACAGATTTGACAGAATTGACAGACTGGTCATTAAATTCATATATTTTTTTACCTCGTCGACCAATGCATGTATAATGCGCGCCACTGAAATTAATTACCGCACATAGATCATATTTATGTGGCTCGTTTATGCAGCTCGGGATTTCTATTCTATTAGGATATATGCCGGTGGTTCCCGATCGTTCACTTGAACGTCCTAAATATTCGCCATATTTATCGGATAATATAAATAATATCTCTGGCGCATAAACCAAACGACTATAATACGTTGAATATCCGGTGCGATGACAACCATCGCATTTGTAGTCGGGTATACGCTTCTTATTGCTGATTATATATGCTTCTAAATTAGTTTCTATTTCACTAGGATGCACTTTCATGCAATTATTTTGTTCAACAATGTATTGTGTTTTATGACCGCATGTGCATTTTAAGTGAGATTTGGTTTTATAAGTTGCAAGTTTGCCGATATTGTCGATTTTATTTATGATATAAAATAACCACTCATTTGCATCCTGCATTCCTTGAGCATTAATTGTTTTATTTGAATAAAAATACCTATAAATATCTCCCAATGATTTGCTATCATAGTAATAATCACTATTATAATCATCGATAAATCTCGACAATAAAACTATCAATTCGTTACTCGACTCTTTTATTTTTTTGTGCAATTTCTTACAGCTCAAAATAAGTTGCAGAATTGAATTGAGCCAACATGATACGCCAAAATTTTGTAATCCGTGTGCTCTCATTTTATATAAAATGAAAATATGGTAAAATGATAGAATGATAATATGATGATATGGTAATATGATATAAATATCGTATAATATGATATAAATATCGTATAATATGATATAAATATCGTATTATATGATGCGTATATAGTATGATAATTCATAATATAGAAAAAATGGCAACGTACACTTTTTATGGTCGGGTCGAATATATTGATGGCAAAAAAATAAAAATTAACACATCCTTCACAGAAAAGGCCAACGGATCATATAACACCGTTAAGCATTTGGCTTCAATGAAACGAGGATTTCATCCGCTGCGCCGTAATGGATTTTTTATTGAACGCGACAAACATACTCGAATATTTAATCCCACATTTACAAAGGACCCAAACACAGTTAAAGGCATGGATGTTGAAATTGAGTGTGAGCTTAAAAACTATAGTTGCGTGGTTAATAATGTAGTAAATGTAGGATGGAAGTTCGTTGCTATCACAATACTGCTTAAAAACGACGACCAATCAAATTGATCATATTCTAATGTTTGGTTAAAATGCAATATTGGTTTTCGATATCCGGGTATATGATCGCGGAAGTTTTTGATGGTTTCTGCGAATGTATCACCTAAATATGTTTTGTTTTTTTTGTGATATGTTCTTGATATCTTTGTTTGGTTCAAATTAATCTCATGTGGAATATTATCAAACCCATAACCATTTACATCGACCAATATGGGGATATCCATGTCATCAATATGCAACATTAATACGTTTCCATGCACGTGCAAATGATAGGTGGATGCTGATAGTTTCTTAGATGAGTAAAGGTATTTAGTTGGTATAAATTCATCAGTGGATGCGTTCTCCGGATAGATATCCTTAAATAATTTGATAATTCGATTAACATCGCTTATCATTTCCCCGTAAATGTTAACAGTGATTTTAAAATATTTGCATTTTACGTATCTAGTTACTAGGTCAAGTAATGGTGGTGATTCATCGATATATAGCACATTAATAATCTCTGTTTCAAAGCGAATCGTGGGAAAGTTTGGCAACGAATTTACACATGCCATCAAAATCCCATCTTTGTGCCAGATATCTAGAAAAACAAGCGTGTGAAACTGCATTCATGTGATAACTCCTTTGCGCAATTCAATTTTATTTGAGTCTGATTATAATCAAAATCCATTTTGGTTATAATATGAAAAATTGAAATATAAAATATATAATACAAATGTTCCAGTGCGGTGTCTGTGGAAAAGAATTTGATAGTGTCCATCTCTATAATTTACACATAAACGCGCTTAGAAAATGCGTTAAGCGCGATCCATGTCCATTCGTAACATATAGAGACTTATTGGATTATTTGATTATTTCTGAATACAAAGATTTGAAATGGAGTAATATTAATTATGCAAACGTTATATACAATCTTTATTGTATGCTATTTATGGGTGATATCGTATATATTAGAGATGATGTCCAAACTGTTAAATTAAACGATGCGTTATCATCAACATTATCGAATAAATTTCATTATCAAATGGTTAATGATAAAAATGTGATATTCGTTCTGTATAATTCGACAATTGACGAATTAGAGGCCGTAGAAAATACATTTCTTGTGGAATGGGCCGAACATAATTATGGATTACGGGTATCCATTTGCATGAATGGCGCGACAAATGAAGCTGAAATTAATCAACATCGTTTAGTTGGGACTGGGTGTATAATGCGGTATGATATGGCTGCTATGTCGCAGAACATTGTTGCGCACTTTAGATTTATTCGAATGTGCGACAGACCCAAGCGTATTTATAAAATGATGCCACATCAAAAAACATTCATTTATCATAACCGATGGAATACATGTTATGCGCCAATCGAAACAATACTATTGCAGCAAATGTTTCGTCATAATGATAAACCTAAAATATTAATTGTTTGCAAGATTGATAAACAAATTGTGTATGATATCGTTATGAAGTTCAAAGATACTTATTATGGACTCGAACCATACGTGATTCATATGGATCACTATGATTCGCATAACGAAATGCCTAATGAGTGCATCTCACATTACCAAATTTGTATTTCGCATACACTAATTGATGGATATGATTATATTTATAGTATGGATGCCGACGCCGAGGCGAATGTTTATGTGAATTGTATGGATAATGCTATATCATGGAATTTTTCGGATATCATGAATGTTAATTTTCAATCTGCGCGTGAAAAATGTTTAATTAACGACATTAATGAGATGTCTATTTATGATAAATATGTCACGCGGCCGATCCGTGCTATTTATTGTAAAAAACCATTAGCGATTGCTAAAGAACTCGCAACTATATTATGCATAGATAAAGGTAAATTATATTCAGGTGATGACGATATAATCAATGAACTATTAAGGCGCCGCATAAAAGATATCTCTAAATGTTCATTGCGTGAATTAATGGCAGCATTAGTTACACAAGATACATCAGATGCTCTAATAAATGAATCGAAATATAACGCTGTTGAAACTCATATCGTCATCGATGAACAAATTATTAATCTAATTGGATATGGTAATATTGTGGCTACGCCAAAACGAATTGTTGAGTATCTATTTTATGAAGGGATATACAATTTGTATAATGTAAATGATTCAGCTGCGATGTTCGTCGATGCAGAATATTTATTATATGACCCAGATGTAATCAATATGTACTTGATGAAAATGAATCACCCATTAAAAGACATCATTGTTTTATTTGCGAAATACACCATGGATATCAGATTTGATGGGGTCGAAACAATTTTCGAGCAACAGTTTTTGTATATAAATCACAAACCTATCTTGAAAAAAAAGATCATGGACACGATATCTAATATGGGAAATATGAAAAATGAGATATGCGGTTCATGTGAAACATATGCTAAAATTCGACAGATATACAGCATCTCTGATAATATCATATTTGATATGATCGTCAATGTTTTATATAATATCAACATTAAATCCGATTCATTCAAAAAATATAATGAATATCTTGATATGTGTGGTGATTATCAGTATTCATTTTTCGATGATCATCTAGTTGGTTGATTTGGTTGATTTGGTTAATCTGGTTGGTTTGACCAGTTTAATCTGGATAGTCACCGACTTCCATTTCTTCTCGTAATTTTGCATCGTCTTGTTTAAGTGCAAATTCAGTAACCTTTGGATTAAGAATATCAAGGCGTGTGACAATAGGACTATTAAGTTTATCCAAAGATTCGCGCATTTTTTTTCGCATAAACATGTGCATTGACACGAACATACACATATTGCGCACTAGTGATGAATCAAAACGAGCTTTGACTGCTCGCACATAATTATCACCGAGATTAACTATATTCGCAATGTCGATCTCGATGTCTGGTGTTGCGCCTGTTCCATCAGCAGTCCTAAGGTTATCCACTTGTGGCATACCTAAAATCCGGTCGGTACTGATGTTATAGGTACGTACCACTAGATCGCGTGCATTGATTGGTCCCATATGTGTCATATGTGTGTGGGCGTCGAAGGATGTGGTAAACAATGACTGAAAACATAATTTGTTATAAATTTGATCAGATAAAAATCTCGGCCTATGTGTATCATAATTACCTCGCATAAACTGTAGTATTTTACGTGAATCTCTGATTGTCTTGACATTCGCTGTGTCATCTGCAGTGCGGTCCATCGAAAATAGTGTTAAACCATTCTCATATGGTGATCCTCTAGCATTAAGTCCGTCTCGATTGAAACGATTATTGTGCGGATCCGTATCGTCATTGATTTCATTACTATATTTCTCCAAATATGCTTTCGGATGCTTACCGATTGGAAAATTTCTACTATTAGATGTAGCAAATGGATTCATGAGGAATTTCTCGAACGTTAGATCTCCATTGAAATTATGTTGTTTAACGATCGTGTCATATGTGTATGCGTAGTTATACAAATTTATTAATGGGATTTGTCTTCGAAGAGCATGGAAATTTACTGGAACGATACCGGTATCAATGATATTTAATACAATTAAATCTTGCCTAGACGATGGTTGTGTCGGCGTATTACCAACATACGAAGCCACTGAATTAATAATTGATAGCTTTTCATCAAATCTTTTGATGATTATATCATTGCTATTTATTTCAGCATTCAAATGCTTAGCCCCAGTTGGATCGTATGTATAGTATCCATGTCTTAATATTTGTGGCAACGTATCACGATTGGCCGTTGGCATATTGGTTAAATAATAAGTGGGATTGCTAACTCCATCGGAAGCGAGTAACCCTAGTTTTGTGGTTGTCGTTATATAGTCGAGCATAACATTCGATGCCATAGTCTTATCAAAATTAATGTTAGATAATGTGCTTAAACCATAAATCTTGTTAAAATCCAGTGTAACTTTATCACCAAGAACAAACAGAGAAAGTAGAGCATGATTTATTTTAAATTCAGCATCATCCAAATGTTTGTCTGTTGATAGAATTCGAATTGGTGATTGATAATTCCTAGATTCGGTTCGTTCTCTAAGTGTTCTAGATAGTAATGATAATGGTATGAGTGGCTCACGATCATTGCTGCTTCTGTAATCAGCATGATATCCGTGGTATAGTTCTCCGATGACTGGAGCGCGATTTAATTGTTTTAAGGTCTTATCAATGCATTTCACGAATCCTTGTATGTGTTTCATTATCTTCTCACAAACACCAACTAAATGTGCTCGTTTTTGATCAACTGCCAATGGACCTTGATTAATATTCTCTCTCACATAACCGAGATTGGTTATTGTGGCGAAAACTTGCTCGATAGGCTGACCGCTATTAACATTCAAATCTGATTTGAATAAATCTTTGTGGAATTTGCATTTTTTGTATAAAATGTTGAATTTCATCTTGATTAAGTTTAGGTTTGTGAATAATTTATCTTTAGTTGACTCAGATAGAGTATTTACATCATTCGTCATAAATCTCAATGTTTCACCTTTAGGCAACTTCTCCACCATAATGCGTTTCATTACGAAATTTAAAACAGTCAAAACAGGGCTATCGCTATGCACATGTCTAGTTAATAAGCTTGATGCCACGTTATTACCGTGATCTTCGTGATGTTGCGGCAAAGGGAAATTATTATTAACATCTCCGGGACCTGCAACTCCGTTAATTGGGCTGGTATTTGTAGCAATAGCGTCATAATTGCCAACAATATTTGATCCAGGCGCCGCATGAATTTGTTTTTTATTAATTATATTAATTTGCATAGAACCATTGACATAATCGTATCCATCAAAGTCCATTACACCTGAATATCCAACACTATTCACATAGTCAAGCAGAGTGGTATCTAACACTTTATTACTCCCCCCATCGTATATATTATGTAAATATTCCGCAACTAGATAATTGAATGTTGCAAGCAACCCTCCATTCTGATCGACGTCCTTGGTATCAGGATCAGCACCACCTTTACGAAATAGTGTTGTGAATAAGGCAGATGCCCCGAATAATGGTCTAGAATTATCTAATTTAAGGAATTGGTCGTGGAATTTTTCTGTGCTTGTTTTAGCTGGATTCCCGTCTGTATCCATAGCGGCCTTGGTAGCCGTTAAGTTCGCGGTAATATTAGCTGCATTTGCGATATTCGCAAATGTCGTAGCTACATTTCTGGGAATGTCCGCCAAAACGTATTTCATTACATTTAAACAACTTTCCTCTTGTTTTTGTTTGTCAAATAGACCAGTTAGCTGTTCTTTAGATACATTATCTGTAAATGATTTATTACCATTAAGTAAGTCATAAAATGAGTATCTCGAATCAAACTTTGTATAGAAATCAGGGATGTTAAAATTGTCAAAAGTTGCAATTATGGCATTATTATCGATTCCAGCGTTCCTCACATAGGTGTTATTCAACGCAATTGCATCACTCATATCGGGATTATCACCCGCGGTGTCGTCAGTGATACGACGACTCTGCCCTGGGTGATCTATACGCCAATGTTCTAGAGTTGCATAGCTCCTTTTTATTTTTAAAGCCTTCCTGTATTTGGGCAATCTGTCAATAGTAAAGTTTTCAGCTGCCTGCATTAATACATTTTGAAATTCATATGTTTTATCCTTAAAGTTCGGATTAGTTGGATAACTATGTGAATAGACTGCTCTATATAAATTACTTATATTAGTATCAACTGCCTTGAATTTAATATTTACCAGAAATTTGAACATTTCATGCATATTGTTACCGAATTGTTTGAGTGAGTGAGAATTATATAATACATCATTATTATCTACGGTTTCCGTTAGTTTATTAGTTAGCATAATATCGCTAAGTTTTGACACTTCACCTATAATCTTTCTCAATTCGTCAGTATATTTTTTTGGAACGACATTAGTAAATTTATCAACCGTCGATTTAATATGCTTGAGAGATTTTTCTAAATGTTCGGCGAGTGGGGTCGTGTTAATATTCAGATTTTCTCCGTCGATGCTATACTCGAATAAATTAACTGACTGCATGTCATTGATAAATCGCAAAAACTCATGTATTCTTAATGATGCACAATCTCTATCAGTTTTGTTCTGTTCTGTTGAATTATAATTACCCATTATTTCTTTTTCATCGAGGGAAAAATTAAGTATCAGTTTTCTCAGATTTTTGATTCCAATCTCGTTTCTCCCGGCAGGTGAGCCTTGGTTACCGCCAGTCAGCGGATAATTATTCCATTGGCTTTCTAATCTGCGTATGATGGCTATTGTATTATGAAGTGGCCCAAAAACTGCTGCGAGTGCTCCGCCAGCTGGCGGAGCCTGATTAATTAGGGTCGCTGCCGGTAATGCCATTTGGTCAACTACATCACTGTTTGCAAGGCCTAATCTAGTGAAGGTAGTATTGAAAAACGCCGCATCCAACGACGCATCTGTTGATTGATTTACATAGTCATCGAAGAAATTGCGTATCGATCCAAAATCTATTCTTTTGGACCTTCGTGTGAATCGGAGAATGTATTTTACCAAAGTATTCAAGCTTTCCAATGGTGATAAAACCAATTCATTAAGCATAAATAACTTTTCTTGCGATACATTTGATAACTTATTGGAATTTCTGATAGATTGCGACAAAATCTGCATTCTGTCCTTATCCGACGATGCAGTCTTTAAACGTGACTCCATCGTTTTAATATCATGCCGCATTGTGTAAAATTTATCATCGTATAGTGTATCACTGATCTTAAGATTATCACGAACTTTATTCCTGAATGCCTCAAACATTTGATAATAAGAGTTATCCATTTTATTTGGTTTCGATAACTTTGTGTTATCCGATAAATTAATATAACTATCACTTGGATTTGGTCGGGGGTATTCCGTTTCCCCTTCGTGGGGTAAAATTTCAAAGTTAGTAACATCATCCGTGTTGGGAATATCTGCCGATTTAATTTTTCGCATTTTTAATAATTTATCTATCTCGTCTCGTAAATAAACGCCGTATCTGTTATTCATTTCATTAACTAAAGCTAAGATAACATCTTTACAAATATTCTTTGATTTTGGATTTTTAAATTTTTTGTATATTTCATTTAACTCGGATGTGATAAATTTAATATCACTATCTGTATAATTACCTTTATGTTCCCTCAAATATACATATTCAATTAATTTCTGCCATATATTATTGAATTCAGGAATCATCGTAATACGACGAAGGGAATCTCCATTTAATGGGTCTGGAGTTGGAGTAAAGATTTCGTTCGTTATGTTTCCAATATCATGCAAATTACTATAAAATTCTAACAATAACGGGATTCTAACATATAGTTCAGATGCCTCCGGAATAATTTCCAATTTCTCAGTACCACCAAGTATCTGCCGCACATACGATGTTGGTTGTGTCAGTGATGAACTCGATGGTTTTTGAAACATCATATAAGTTCCAACCGATGTTAAAACTTTAGCGACCATGGATTTAAGTGCCATATGGAAGAAGCGCATATCTTCTTTTATCAACTCATGATAGTTTTCCATTACGGTATCACCATTCCTTCTTATAAATGGGTTGTATATCTTACCGCCAGCCCATACATTTTCTGGGGTGATTTCGTTCCAGTTCGCTCCGTGGTTGTTATCCACCCTATTAGTAAATTCTAAATCATAGATACTACAAGGAGCCATATACAATGATGCCGCGCCATTGTTGTCATGTCTTGACAATGTATATGAAGACATTACATAAAAATCCATTAAATTTTTATATATCATTGACGGTGATTGCGGAGATTTATTCAAAACATTTTCATCACCAAATTTCTGGCCAATCGAGACAAACATAGACACAATGTTTTTCAAGACAGTAACTGCACATATTCGTTTATGGAAATTCTTTAACTTGTCAGTGATTTGATCATTACCATCATCATCAACTAATTTGATTGGTAATGAAAGTCTAGAAAGTCTATTGGAGTCGCCACCAACAACTCTACCACCACCACCAGGATTACTCAAAGTATTTATGACATCATTACTCTTCACCCAGTAATTAGCTCCATTGTTACTTCTAATTAAATTCGCCGATGATCCGAGATTAGGCTCCTCATTGAAATGACCAGTGTCGCTAGCATCCGCATATGATAATGGAAACTCATCAAATAGCAAAACAAATTCATCACCTACCTTTTCTGTGTACCATTTGGAATTAACTTTCAGTGACTCTAACATCTTTAATAGATTACCTAAATCATTTGGATTTTTGGATAATCCATCAGAAAATGCCATTAAATACAAGTCCAAAGCTTCTATGGTTGTATATAAATTAGTTCTAGTTGTGATAACGGATTTTAGATAATTTCTTAATGTTGCGATATATTTCATGCAATGCTCTTGCTCCAAATTGCCCGCAATATTATTCGCAAAATTACCGTTCTTATATCTTATATGTAATATCGGGTTATTTCTTTTTTCCGTCAACACCTTTTCATCATTATTCAATTCATCAAAGATTTCTTTGTAATCTTCTTTTATGAGTGTGCGCTTCTGTGCGATTGTCTCTCCAAGTAAAATGTTATATTTTTCATTATATTTGCCCTGCTCTAGAGCTGACATAGAAAGATTATGTTTAATAATCGCAACGCGATACGCGTGTTTAAAACGCATAACGACCTTCTTAATGAGCAATGCTGCATCTGAGACAGCGGTTGTGCAACTTCCAGCTCCACCAGTATAAAATTCAAATGAACCAGAGATCTCATCACTTACGTTCTCCATGTTTTCCATGTTCTCCACGTTCTCCGTGTTTTCCATATTCTTCACGTTTTCGGCTGAATCATTATCCTCTATGTCAACATTCGAACTATCAGCGTCGTCATCCCCATCTTCATTGTCTTCACCGGCTCCATCTACAACAACTTCACCATCACCATCTTCATCGGCTCCATCTACAGCAACTTCACCATCTCTATCTTCATCGGCTCCATCTACAGCAACTTCATCACCATCACCATCTTCATTGGCACCATCCACATCTTCACGAGCACCGTATTCTTCGGCTCCATCATCAGCGTCATCAGCTTCGCCTTCATCGGCACCGTCAACTGGGTATCCTCCATCATCACCTCCACAACCACCACGCTTTCCACGCTTTCCACGCTTTCCACGCTTTCCTTTACCGCCAGATGTAGGCACAACTGATGTATATGTTTTAGTATATAGATCACTGTAATCATCAATCAACTGAATAATGTCATTTACTGACATTTTTACATCCTTGAATCCAGCAATTTTATCAGCCGCATTCGCGATATCTTTAAACTTTGTTATAGTAGAATTCTTGACCTCTTTTGTCGAAGCATGCCTCGTGTCCAATAACACCTCCGCTAATTCATCTCTTCCAGTTACCACATCATTATCCAATGATAATAGATGATGTTCAAATATATCAAGATCATCAGTAATCGGGATCTCACCACCAATTTTTTTGGTGACGCGTTCAATGTCAGCCAACAAGCGCTTCACGGCCTTATTGAAGCGTTGCGTAAAGTCAGTCTTGATAACTTTACGGTTTTCTTCAACCTTCTTATACCGAACATCAATTCTATTTTCGTGATCATCCACTGCATCGCCACCGTGTTTCATTCCGCCTAAATATTTGACTATATCTTTGTGACGATAATTATTTTTTCTTAATAATTCAGCAGCTCGCAAAAATTTTGTTAGCTCAGTGTAAGTTGGTTTGGACATACCCTTCATTTTTTTAAATAAAATATCATTTAGGTCATCAATATTGTCGGTTTTTTTGTATTCCGCAACATTCAATCCAACATCCTTCAAGGCATTCTGAATAATATTGGCGGTGTAAGTAACGACTTCAACGCCATCAAAAACATGCGCGAGCTTATCACCGAATTCACGGGTTCCCAATTTTTGTCTAATCTTCTCAAAGAACCCCTTGAGTGTTTTCTGCTTCTCGAGTGAAGCAACGAGACTTTTCTCGGTCGGCACGATATACACATTGAAGGCATTTGACAAAAGCGCCATCTGTTTCTCGGCTTCGGCCAAAATTTCATCCATTAAATACTTGATGTTCTGCGCTTCAAGTCTTGCTGGTTCATCACCGGTTTTCTCTACCATGTTGAGAACCTTCTCCTTGCCGGCTTTTAGCATATTAATCAACGTGGTAAGTGCATTGAATCGAACCTTAACATCATTCGCGATCATACGGAACTCGCTATGTAGTCCAATGAATAATGAGTTAAGTAATTCACCAGCCGCTTGACATTTATCTTCGGGGGCTAAATGCCTGCTAATTAACTCTCTCCCATAAACATTGTTGATACCGGCCGCCAATTTTTCACATGAAATGTTTTGATGTTTGGCGGCAACTGTCCAATTTGCGGGAATGTGTTTTTTGAATTCTTTATGAATCTCAGCTGGAGATTTCTTTTCCAGTCCCTTCAGATTGAAAAGAGGCCCCACTTCCTTAGCTAGTTTCTGGATTAACTCTTCTTTTTCGCGCGAATACACGCTGTTGTTGTATTTGTCCATTGCATCTAAGCCACCGAGCATGGCGCATCCGCAACCACCAATTCGCGGCAGTGTGGCGCCTTCAGCCGCACCGCTCACACCGCCATTCTCAATTCGCTCATATAATTCATTTGCTCCTGTAACGATATCCTTAATCTCGGGATTCGTCGCAGATCCATTTGAACTTTCAGTATTTCCCATTGTTATATACTTTTGCGAATAGAGTTTTTTAAAATAAAAAAAATATTTAATTTAATTTAAACAACAAAGTGTGATTATGTCATAAACAGAAACATAATCAGAATAAGAGTATAGATGAACGCATTTGAGGACTTTGTGAAGCGTGTAAATCCTGTATTATATCAATATCTCGATGAAGTTGAATTTTTGGACTTCCTAGCGAGATCAAAAAAAACAAAAGATGGATTTACCTTTTTAATGCCGACTGACGAATATATGACATTCATGAAAGAGAATTTGCAAGATGATGAAGAACTATTAGATGAGTTTAAATCAATGGTCATTTTAAAATATCTTAAGTCCCCTATGGATTGGAATATCCATACTAATGAACTGATTAATCTTCATGGGAGATTAATCACAGTTAAATCCATCACTGGCAGAGCGGTAACTATAGAAGGCGATCCTGATGTTGAGTTATCATTAGAAAAGAAGTTTAATGATGCGACAAATACGATTTCAATTTTCACTATCAATAAGGGACGTGTAGTTAAGGGTAAAACAAAAGCACGCAAACAAAAGGTATCAAATGATGTTAAGCCGGATATTATGTATAGGAGGCAAATATTCGTCGATGTAATTAATAAACAAAATGTTTATAAAGAATGTATGTCTGTTGTCGCATCATTCTTCAAATATTTAGCTACTTCGAATAGTAATTTATTAGAAGCTATCCTTCCATTTTTGGACCACTGTCCTATTACTAACTTTATTATCCTATTTGAACCCCTAAAAGGCGATTGTTTCTTCTTAGATGATGTTATAATCAATAATTGGTATCCACAGCGCTCGAAAATAACTAACTTCAAAAAGTTTTATACAAATACACTTGAATCAGTTAAAAATTTATCTTCGACCACATATACATCGCCAATCGTCTATAAAAATGTGGTGCAAGAAATACGAGAGAACTTACAAGACCTGGTGTCGCCGATTGAATTCATTAGAACAGTCCATAAAAAATATAACGAATTATGCAATACAAACAAATTATCCGCGGATGGGAATATTGATAATGTTCTTCCCCGAAAATCATTCGAATATATTAAATCCAGAAATAAATCAGGACATAATGTTAAACTCGTACAAGATGAAATTCGAACCATGGTGTGTTCTTTAAAGGAAGAAGGAATGACGTATAAAAACATATTAGTTGAAGTAACTGAGGAGTTAAATTTGTATCCGCAAGTTATGGACACTACAATATTAGAAACAACGAGCAAAATGCAAGCGATTGTGAATTTAACCATTTTTATTAATACAACACATTTTCTATATTTGCTACCTATCAAATGTGGCGACTTTGGGGGCAAACCTGGGAGATATGCTGATGTAAATCCCGATGATGAAGCAGATTTAGACAAACTCGTTATTGATCTAATGCCAAATAAAATCAAGGAATTTGATTTCGTGAAGATTAATAATGTTTCCCAAGATAGGATAGAGGAATCTATCCAGGATTTAATCGAAACAGGGAGTGTTCCAAGCGAATCGTTACTCCGCAGCGCGAAGCAATTGATTGCGGGATTCGAATAAATGTAATTTAAAAATTGAATATTAAATTATATAACACATAACACACAGCACACAGCACACAATCATGCTCGAATATGTTCTATGCCACACATGCGGTAATAATGTTGGTTCAGTGCATCTTGCATTTTCGGCCATTAAAACCGAACGCTATCGTAAATTTTTAATCGATAACAAAAATAGTATTAATATTTCTAATATTAATTTAATCGACCATCTAGGCGTTTCAATGGAAGACGTATTTGAAGACTTACATATAACGAATATTTGCTGCAAACAAATTTTGACTACAAATTCAACGTTTTGTGATGCAAAATATAACTAATATAACTAATATAACTAATATAAGCAATCCGTATTAGCTAATACAGATAGCCTGTATTAGCTATATTTTTACCGTGGTGTATTTAACAATTATCATATGATCATATTATCATATAATCATATAATCGCGTAGTTGAAACTCGGTTATATGGCGTATTTTTTTTATTAGCGATAAACTGTTGTTTATAAAAAAAAATTGAATTCCATATTAGAAGTATGTCCGATACTAGACAAAATGAGCAACCCCAGCAAGAAACAAAGCATTGATGCGTCTGTTGTGCTGAAATCGTATAACGAATATTTAGAAGACCCTAGTAAAGGATTTCTGAATATTAAATTTACGAATGCACGTTCAAATACCGATAAGACAGTTTACTACTACGAAACGACTATTCGCGTTGATGATAAATGGTTGCCGTGTTTAGTTAAATTACCATTTTGCAAGGCAAACAAGTGCAAACCACCTGAAGAGCGCGCTAAATTGGGTTCGAGAGCAAATGACAAAATTCCGCCGCCGACATTTTCTATTCATAAATCGACAGTTTCAACACCTGAAACGGGAAGCCAACCGATTGGTGAAGCTCTATATGTTATTAATGAAGAATATTATAAGATTTTAGATGCTAAAGTGTCAAGTGGCAAAAAGCCTCAGACAATTTATCAGTTTGTTCAACATTCATTTGGTAATGATGCAACTGAAATTCAGGATCCATTGATTCGTATTCGAGTTAAACCAAGAAAGATTGATACCAACAATCTGCCACAGGTTAAAATGATTGTTAATGGAAAACCAACTAATTGTTTAACATCTGGTGCTCCAATCACAACTGATAACGTTCATACTATTTTGCGTTCCGGCGCGATGGTTATGGGTGTAATCAACTTGTCGACTACTATGTTATCAAAACAGGGATATAGTAATGATATTAATGCTGATATGTTAATCGTCAAGCCTCCCGCTGAAGAACGTATCAGCATGGATGATGAATTCACAATTGATGAACTAAAGTTATTCAACATTAACCCTGATGACACTAACAAATCAGGAAATTTACTTGTGGCGCAAGAGCAGCCCGAGATGGAAGGTCCTGTTGCGCCTGGTGTTGCACTTAATGCTGATCCCGATTATGTTGAATATGAAGAGCATGGGGATCCCGAAGCAGATATGCTTGATAGTTTTGCTTAAATGTGGCACATTAGTCTAATGTGCTAATGTGTCAATGTGTCAATACGCTAATGCGCTAAGATATTGAGATAAATAAATATTTTTTTTTATCTCAATATAACATGAAAGCATCCGAACTTCTCACATGGATAGATTTTTTTATTAGTGATGCCGCGAAAGATTCAGTCGCAGTTAGAAAAATCGCGCGCATAAAGGCACTCACCGCAATCAAAAAACAAATACAATCGTTGCCAGAAAAAACAGATATTACAGCTGATGTATTAAATACGCTAAATATTAGCAACTACATGAAAGATAAAATATTAAAATTAGAAGGTGAGCCACCCAATACGGCACTAATTGATAAATTGGCTAATATACATGGCCTTGGCTATATTAAAGCAACGCAGTTATTGAAAGAACACAATATATCAAAAATATCTGACCTCAAGAAGAAATCTATTTATAATACACTTCCTATAGAAACACAAACTTGGCTTAAATACTCACCATTAGATAAAATCCCGCGCCAGCTAATAGATAGAGTAAAATCGATTATGCCACGCGGCGACATGTTTAAATGGGAAATCGCTGGCTCATATAGGCGAAACAAAGAGTTTTCGAGTGATATTGATATTGTATTAGTCGGCGATATTACATCATTTATAAAGTTAATACCGGTCGATAAACATATATATTCCATCGGCATCGATAAAGCTAGTTTATTGATTAAAATAAATCATAAATATGTGAAAATGGATATTATGAAAACGACACCGACCGAATATCCATTTCAGTTATTATACTTAACAGGCAGCCGCGAACATAATATTAAAATGCGTAAAATCGCAAAAGCCAAAGGTTTGCTATTAAACCAACGCGGTTTATTTAAGGATGGTAAAAGCATTAAATTAATGACTGAACAAAGTATATTTAAGCAACTAAATATGAGGTATGTTGAACCTAATCAACGATAATTTTAACTACCTACATGAATAATTTTAACTACTTACATGAATAATTTCAATTATCCATATGAATAATTAAAATATTTATGCAATAATATAATTATAAAAATGGCATATGTTAGAGCGAACAATGGTTATGGTCCAACCGCAAATAATGCGTTAGCGCGTAAATTCGATGTCACGCCAATGTATGAAAATGCGTCACAATTAAATAATTATCAACGAAATATGTTGATGCATCAAGGACCAGATCCAATTTTATTTGAAGAAGAAGCTAAACGCGACAATCAAAGCGAATCAAGACTCAATATCAGACATCATGGCTCGCGAAGCAAGTTTGTTCCATATCATCCCGAAATATTCACAGAATTAACTGAACGGGATCCGCGCGGAACATCTACGGATCCAGATATGCGAAAATTAGCCGATCAAGCTAAATTCCGTGTATCAAGATATACAAAATATTACAACGATAGCGATAATAGTGTTCCGGAGCAATCGCGAAGCGAAGCACGCATTATACGCGATAAGCGTGACATGTTTTATTGGATAAAAGATAGGATGAAATGGTTTAGTACAAGTAAAGACGGTCGTGCGGCGGGTCGAACAATGGGATATAAAAAAGGCAAGGATATCGAAAACATTACACTAGACGGTCAAATGATAGATTTGAATAATGCGCCATATACACATCGCGGCGACCACACTACAATTCTATCCAATTATACACAGGGGTGGTATAATAACACAACAGATCATATTTTTAGCATCGCGAAATATGGACCACTGTATTCGCATATGGATTTAAACAAAGTTGATTTGCGCGGTGCTCAAGATGCTGCGCGTCTTACCCATTCGGAGATTGTTGAATATCGCGGAAATTTACTTCCTAAATCCGTTGTTTATACGATGAAACGAATCGCCACCGAACGCACTGAAGAATTACCACCGCATTTCCAGTTATCACTTGAAGAAAAAATTCGACCAATGACAAGAGTCAATAAATTTACTGGTCAAACCACAAATGATTATGATTATGATCACGTAATCGTTGAGAACATCGTAAATGCCACAAGACGCAATGTGCAACATTCGGAACAATCAGGTATTGTTGTGCGCGCAAATGAAGAATCGGCGGATCGAGATGGTCGTGAAGATTTAAATGTTAATATCAAGCCATCTGAAACATTTTATGATAGACCAGATAATAAATTCAGACGAAATACAAATGTCCATACGCAAAAAGTAGAATACGAAATTTTGGACTATTCGGGCGTAACGCCTAAAGAACGCAATAATTATATGTCGAATCGAGAACAAAATAAGTTTCATGTGGAAAACAGAGTTTCTCAGCATCGCGTCGGATACGAACATCAAGTCGGCAAACGCCAAAAAAATTCAAATCGCAAACAATATCGAGGCGATTTAAACATTGATGAATTTAACACATTGGATAGACGAGTCGGTAAAATGGAAAATAAATCAACCTCTCGGCGAATGTTGTCGGCCGAATACGAGAATATGAATGATGCGCTATCCATATAACGCGTCATTGTGTGATATAATGGCGCGTCAGATGAAAACCAAGAAATCCATCTTTTTGTAGCATAAAACTTCAAATTCTTGAGTTTGCAGTCTATGTTTTTTTGGCACTTTTATCACAATAATGATTTTGGGATTCTTCTTCCTTATTTTTTTCACGATTTCTTCCATCGTTGGAGCATCGCTATTTACGTCATTTGTTAGTTGCATATTCTCGTTGAACAATCCACCAATGTACCACGGTGGATCAATAAACACAGCATCTACTCCGAAAGACGTGTCCAACAATAAATTGAAATCTGCACATCTTGCGCTGATGTTCTTATATCCACAAGCATCAATATTTTCAACCAATATTTCGTGTGTTATAGGAACGATTTCATATGCGATTACTCTATCAAAATATTTAGCAAATGAAAGTGTATTACCGCCCACATTTGCCGTAGCGTCTATTACGGTTTTGACACCATAATTCTTTAGGTAAAGCGACACTCCATCTGCTATATCATGCGGAGTAACAAGCCGAATGCTTTCCTTCGGCAGGATGATGTTTGCCGCATCAGAGCCAAATAAAAAGTGAGTAACTCGTTTGTGCATGCTTATCCTGTTGGATAATAATATTCAATATTATTTATCAATTTTATATTAAAATTGAATTTATTAATTATAATAAACGAAGAATGCATTGTCTTAACATTCTCAAAAACACTAAGAACGCTGAGGATGTAATTGACACATTCAAAAGATGCAATGTGTTAGTTAAAATGGAAGAAAATGGACCACGTGCTGTATTTTACCGGCATAAGTTTGATAGTATGGAAACTAATTTGGATCGCGAATGCAATGGTTTAGTCTGTGATTTAGATACGCAAACTGTATTATCGTATCCACCACCCCCATTGGCAATTAATAAATGGGTTAGCAGTGATAAAGCATGGGTTATTGATGTGCATGATGGCACAATGTTTACACTATATTATTACGATGATAACTGGTGCATGTCTACTAATAGAGCGTACGATATTACGAATATGTATCCATTCGGATATACTTATACATACGGGAAAATATTGGACTTTATTTTGGAGCAATGTTATCCAACATTTTCATATGACGCACTCAATAAAACACTCTCATATAGTATGTGTATGTGCAGTCAATTGCTACATCCATCAAATGAGCAAAATAAAATTTATTTAGTTGGTGTTTATACTAAAGATGGTAAATCAATGATGTTAAATGCGACAGGTGAAAGAATGTTTTATTTGTCTAATTCAGATAATGCAAATGTTTCAGATGATACAAATATTTCAGATGATGCAAATGTTTCAATCACTTCAAGTGTCCCGTCGAATGTTCCTAATGATTTATCGGAAGTGTCAATGTTCGAAAGACAAATAGCATTGCGAAAAGATACTAAAAACATATTTAGATGCAAGCACGATTATACCAAAGGAAAGTACGGTTATATCGTCTTTCATAATGGGCAAAATATCTATGTTGAATCCTATACAATGAAAATGATTCGTAATTCATATTATAGCAATGCACTTATTGCCACCCTTGCAACTGAACGAATTAATAACAAGCGATTATTCACAGTTCTCGCGAATATCCGCGACGAATATTCTTTCGGCGAACCAGTAACACCAATTACCAAGATTTTCCCATTGTTCGTGTCATTTTATAATTCAGTGTATGATGAAGTTATTCGAGTGAATAACATGTTATGCATGGAAATCGATGAAGGTAGTTCTATTGATACATTTCTCGATTTGATTGTAAAATCACACACAGGATGTCGTGATGGAGTCACACTTTTCACTTTAATGAAGAAGTTTGAAAATTTTATTAGCCTATATAATTATCTTAACCAATTTGAAAAATTCCATGAGGAACTTCATTGAAATCAATGCGAAATAATTCAAACATTTCCATAATGTTTGATTGATTATATAATGTTTGATTGATTACATAATATTTGATTGATTACATAATATTTGATTGATTACATAATAATTGATTAATTACAATAAACATTTTTTTTTATATATACAAAGATGGATGCGGTTCATTATGCATTAATTTTGGTGGTGTTGGTGTTGCTTTTATATCTACTTCGACCAAAAGAAAAGTTCATCAAGTCTATAGCGGATCATCCACAGCCATTTACGGAGCGATTTGTTAGCAATACCACATTAGAAAAATTTAGTGATGATCCTCATTTAAATCATTTCAAATCCCGTCGCCGCACGCCCATGAATGCGCGTCCAGCCCAGAATGAATTGCGCCATGCTAACATGATGGATTCGATAGATACATCTCATCATATGCGCCCACATGTGATGGCAACAAATCAAAATAAAAAAAATATGAGACGGTTGCAAGCTGAAGTTTGCGCCCGAAAAAACAATTAGGCGATATCTGGATACACAATATCACCTCAATGACAATTCAATCGAACCCAATTAGGTCAAAATGTAAATCAACCAAATAAGGACGACTGAACCGAGCCGAAATTGGGCTCTTGATTTAAAGCATTTCATCATCTTTGTTTTTTTCAATTGTTTCCACTATTTGTTGGAGACAGGTGTAGAGTTTCACAATATCGCTTTTCAGATTACCAATATCGACTTGGCACTGCGCGATTTCAGAACTATAATCTTTCCCTTCTTGTTGAGGGACATTTTCCAAGATGGTTATTCGTCTGCTGATATCTTTCAGGTATGCGATAACATCATTATTGCCTTCCGCAGAACGTCTGCGTTTCCATATGTGTTTAACACCGCTAAGCGATACTGTCCACTCAGGGCTTGCATGATCGGAAAGATCCTTTTTTAATCGGAAGACTTTTTGCTCATGTGATTTATTGATCAAGTATCCGCCGGATACAAGCTTCCCATCGATTTTTTCATATCTGATGAACGATTTGAGTTCAATATTCATCCATTCTGATTGTTCGATTGCATCATAATTTTTAAGGAAATCCCCGGATTCGCTGGTATGTATTGATTTCGGAATATTAATTGATTTTTCTCCTAAGTTGAACATTAGTAGATACCAATACCTTCAGCGGAATCAACAGGGTGTTCAATTTCACTGGTAAAAATATCCATACTATATACTAATTATACATACTTTATAATATAAATTCAATTTTTTTTGATTTAAAATTATATCGGTATCAATAAATTATTACATATCAACAATATGGCGCACACTTTCGAAAAACATAATGTACGAAATTATGTGGATATTATAACACGTAGATATATATCAGACGTAGAAACACCAGCTATAATTATACTTAAAGTTGATAAAGTGATACTATCAATCGGACATTTAACTCATTCTGGAGATATTATCTATTGCACATTAATCCCATCTTTTATATCTGCTGATGGAGAATATAGAAGATTTTTAGTGGATGTCCAATCGATAGTTCGAGTTTTTAGCATGTATCCGGACTTTTTTGATATTTTAGAAACAAAATTTCGATTGCCCGATATAACATTAACATATATTCCGTCAATTAATTATGAACATTCGCCAAACACAATTAAAAACATCGCAGATAGCACAATTATCAAAAAAATATATTACATTATTTTAATATTACATTTAGAGCGAGTTTATCACAAATCTATTGAAAATCATCAGAATAAATCATTTGATATCTTTGATTCCATGAATTTAGAATATCTTAAATTACGCGAATTACACCAGAAAACAATCACCGAGATTATATTAAATTTGTCGATTATCAAGGATGGTAATAAAACATGGATTAAAACAGAATACGGGCAAAAAATAGTTCCATTAACGATAAAAGAATTTGAAGAATATGGTAATATTTCACATCAGATTTGGCGAGAAATATTCTGTTATAATTTATTAAATGAACTTATGTTTAATTCTATTTTATTGGATGGACCGTTTATGATTGATGCTAAACTAATAAGGTCATCAAATAATCTATTTAGTAATCAAACAATGATAGATAAATTTCATAGAAGTGATATCATAAAAAAATCATTAGATGATATCAATGCATTAACGACTAAAATATCACTATTTGATACCTTAGTTGCCGCATTTGATAATCCAAAAGATATAGCGAAGGCGAATGAAATTTTATCAAACTATTCTGTAATTATCATAACAAAATATAATGGTAGACCGTTTGCCGATATTGAGCGATTATATAAATTACCAGTTTTTAAGGCATATTTCACAAATATCGAAAATGACGTCGAAGTTATTAAACAACTTATTTTCGATATTTTATATGAACTATATGTTTTTAATAAATTTGGAATAGTTCATGGCGATTTACATCTAAATAACTGCACAGTCAATAAATTATATTTTATTACATCGGACATCCATAACACATTTAATATAGGCAACAATAGATATATATATAAACATAGTATGATTGTCGGTTCGTTAATTGATTTCTCGCGAGCAGTAATTAGTCCAGTTGTGGATTCATTTAATTCAATAGAATCATTAAAAAATAACATCTTGCAATTAACGCAATTCTATTTCCCAGAATGGTTTGATAAGAATCGATTAAAATTAGAAATAGCATGTCTCGAAAAACCACATCAAGTATTCAGAATGTTTACTGTATTTGATGTTTACGTTTTTTCGATGAACTTGATTAAGATGGTTGAAACATTTGCGTCGCCAGAAATTGTTGATTTTGCTAGACAATTATTCGATATGTCGTCCAAACTATTTTACGAAATTGAAACATTATTCGACGAACCCGTCGATTTGGATGATATTAAATACCCAATCGAAAGAATAGTAGATAAATTTTACGAGCATCGCATATATGATGAATCACAGCATAAAGACACTGTAATATTTCATTGTCCGGATGTTAAACTCGAGAGCTTTAAATATTCCACCACCAGTTATGATTTTATGCCGCAAGTTATAAAAGATTATTTTGAAGCTGAAAAAATCGATCTTAAAGAGCACATGATCCAATACGCCGAAAGAGAAGAGAAGCTTATTAGCGATATTAAGTTCGGTCTATATAATTCGGACTCTGGTTCGGACACCAGCTCAGACACCAGTTCTGACTCAGACACCAGCTCAGATGTCGAATCGAATTCAAAAGTTAAGAAAAATTCACATTAAAAAATTGATTATACATTATATGTATAAGGATGTCTTTCTGCGAATGTGGCACGCTTTTAAGCATGGCAACAAAAACCGGAGAATTGAAATTTCAATGTCCGCAATGTCGAAACGAGTATAACAGCACGCCAGACGATGCATTAATTTATAGAACAGGTAACAGCTATAGCGATATTAATCCCAATGTAATTAAATTAGCACCTCATATTAAATCTATGCCTAAAGTAGAAAAAAAATGTCCAAAATGCCCAAATACAATTGTCACATATACGCGAACAAAAACCGGCCGTTTATTGTATATCTGTGGATGCGGAAATTATTGGTCGTAATGTAATCATGGTGCCGATATAATGTAAGAATGTGATTACATTATTTTTATTTGTCACAATGGGTTGTCATCACGATATCTACGAGGTAATTCCATTTCATTAATTGCCCAATCCTCGGCCACGTTGGGTGACAAAAATCTTCTTATTGTTAATGGTGATTTCCGCTCATAAATTTCCTTTAATGCCATTTTAACAACATCATTTAATCCAGTAATATCAACGTATGGCTGCGCTCCATTGTCAATTTGGGTTGCCCGGATACCTACAGCTCTAGTTATTTCGGCCAGAGTAATAATCGATGATGTGATCCGATCATTATCGGCCACAATAGTAATAACATCCGGGTCTTCTTTTTTTTCATCACCATCACTCACATCATCTGATTTATCAGATTCTTCTTCAGATTGTTCTGACACTTCATCCGCTGATGATTCATTGTCATCCATTTGTGCATATATTTTATAATTCAATTTTTAAATTAAATAAAATCGAATAAATAAAATAAACAATCCAACAATCCAACAATCCCCAACGTTCAACAACCGTATTCATATGTGGTCTGTGATATTCGTTGCATTGAAAGTAATCGATTGCATATTCTACATGATTAATTGTGCACGAGATGTTTATTTGTTATTATCCAATTTTTAAATTAAATAAAATCGAATAAATAAAATAACAATCCAATCATCCGACCATCCAAACATTCAACAACCGTATTCATATGTGGGCTTTATTATTTGTTGCGTTGAAAGTAATCGATTTTATATTCTACTTGATTGATTGTGCGCAAGATGTTTATGTTTATTTGGCAACAATATTTTATATCCCCGAATGTGAAGTCAGTGACTTCGTGATTGAAACCAACCTCGGAATTAATGACACGAAAAAAATTAAGTTTATTATAAGCAATTACGCATCTATACATCAACATAGCATAATCATCTCGGCCCGGAAGTTGCGACTATATTACAATAATATTACAATAACATGCAGTAAAATGACTAATAATGCGCCTCAAATATCTAAATTGGAATTGTCGCAAAATTTATGCAACGACAAGTGCATAATATCGGATGTGGTGTGGTTGTATGGCGCGCCATCTATTAGTATACTCGATTATACATCGTCTGATTCGGAATAACACCCCACAGAATATTAAAATGATTTTTTTATTTCATACGTCATCATTTCCGGAATATTAATTGTAAATAACCACAGGCGTTGTAACGGATAAAATTGAACTTATATTATATATATATGTATAGTGTATTATGTCAAATACTGAAATGGATTTCGCCGACGAATTACGGTCCGAATATTCCAATAGTGATTTATCGGATGTTGATAATGAATGGTCGTACCAGACTTACATTCAATCACACACAGAATATCTGAACTTAACAAAATTTTTGGATAACTCCCATTTCATCACAAGTCCGGGTGACAAAAATGTTAACATTTTCATCCCCGGAAAAAAAAGATATTTTGTTCCACCGAATAAAATTCACAAGTTTTTCCAGTTGCTCGAAGCATGCAGACGCAAAGGCATAAAAACACACTTCATGGAAAAACAAGCAGAATACAGTGGCATCATGTTGGATTTCGACATCGACCATTCATCTAACATAAATTTGTTAAATGAAAATGATATCAGTGACATGGTCGTAACCATATATCAAGAATTAGAAAAATTATTGCCGGAATTGGACGATACAGTTGATGCTGTCGTTATCAAATCAGAGAATCCAAAATTCAAAACAAAACCCGATGAAGAATTTTATCGAGAAAGTATGCATATTACGTTTCCGGGTGTAATATGCAAAAAATCAATTAAAGTGGCATTAATTAAATCACTGATTGAAACAAATGCATTCGCAGATGTGTTCAAAGGCATTGTGTTGAAACATCCAGATGTTCTTGATAAAAATTCGGCATCCGTTCCCGTTCATTTCATTGGATCATGTAAAATACAAAATGGTAAAACACCCGATCCACTTTACTGTGTAATTCGCGTGAGTAAAAAATCTCAGCGATATAAGGACATAAACATCACAAAATTATTCGAAAATGGGGATGTTAATCTGTGCTGGGAATTTTCTATTAATTTTCAACCAATATCGCCAATAATCAAAAGACGCAAATACGAAACATCCGATGATTCCAAGCTTGAAGAAGTAGATACTGAAGAACATGAAAAATTTTATTCAGATATGTCGACGTTATCGATTCACGATCACGATGCCGCAATCCTACATAAATTACTTGGGATTTTAGATGTGTCAAGAATTGATGATTATTTTAAAGGTCGTCGAGTTATTTGCACATTAGCGTCTAGAGAATCCTACAAACCACTGGCCATGTTCTTTAGTCAAAGAGCTCCCGGCAAGTGGGATAAAAAGGCATTCGAGAAATTATGGAGCGATTGCGTTATCGAAGCAAGAAGTAAGTCATATTCGACCGGGGCTATTTTTACATGGGCAAAGCAAGATAACCCAGTAAAATACATGCACATAATGTCAGAAAATGCATATACGTATATGTTATCAGTTATGTATAAGAAAGGTATTGATGGTGTAATCGGTCATTACCAATTTGCGTACATGCTTAAGCAAATGGTCCACAATAAATATGTGGTATCGCGCATTCGGGGCGAAAAAAAACCAACATGGTATGAATTTATATTGCCTGATGATAAACATCAAACTGGTCAGGTTTATAAATATGCCGCCTCCGAGTATCCAGATTCATTAGACATATATATCAGTAATGGTATTGATGTATTGATGGAAAAGGCATTTAATTCAATCGACAAACGTATTAAGGAAGGCGAGCATGACGAAAATCATGTCAAAATGTTAAAATCATTAATCAAGGGTCTATCGAAGTCGCGAAAAAATATCAATGATAGTAGCTTTAAGAAAGGTATCATTGACCAATGCATAAAGTTGTTTATGAATCCAAAATTTGGAGAAGAAGTTGACACATACGAGGAAATCTTGGGTGTTGGGAATGGAATCTTAATTCTTGGAAAAATTCCCGAGTTTATTGATTATCACCATACTTATCCCGTCACTAAATTCACAAAAACAAATTATCGTCCATATGATCCAAATGATCCGATTATTCAAGATTTAGAACGAATTATTCGCGATAGTTATCCGGAAGAGGAGCAAGATACATACGAATACATGATGTGTTTATACGCATCATCGCTAGATATGAGCAAAAAACCAGAAATTTTGACAATTGTCAAAGGGTATGGTTCAAATTGTAAATCAACAATTAAAGATGCGTATACAGCAACGTTCGGCGATGAATTTTCACCGAGTCATAGTTATTTATTGCTTACGGAAAAATCACGTGATGCCGAAAAGCCAACGCCGGCCATCATGAAAATGGAATTTGCACATATTAATTGGTATGATGAAATTGGTGTGGATGCTACGTTATTAGACGTTAATTTAAAGCGAATAGTAGGTGGCGTCGTTACTGGTCGTAAATTACATGAAGATACTAAACAAGTTTCAATTCGCGGAATTCACATCATGTTAACCAATCATGATATACGAGTCCCAACTAAAGATTACGGTACGTGGCGGCGGCTCAAAATCGTTAATCAGAAAATTTCATTCCTCATGGAGAATGATCCAAATAAGCCATATGATCCAAACAATAAGTATCATAAACTCAAAGATGACAAAGTCCGCACAAAATTAATTAATGATCCAAGATATCATGAGGCGTTCTTGAGCATTTTAGTTAAATGGTATAGTATATTCGCAACCATTTATGGTGGAAACATTAATAATGTTCCACATCCAACAATTCGAAAGGAAACCGAAGAGTATAGATGCAAGCAAGATACGCTAACGCGATGGATTAATTCGCGGGTTGTCAAATGTGTTGATCCCACCACATTAACTTCAATTGAGGAGTTCGCAAATATTTATAAAACATGGTTTTCACAAAACATTAGTGACACATATAAGTTATTACTCGCTGATATTATCTCGCAACTTAAAGAAAGTAAATTATCTGAGCTTAAATGTATTGATGATAATCAATACAATACACAAGTTAAAGGATATCGACCATTAGCAGTTGGAAGTCAGCCAGAGGATGGTGAGCTATGTATTGGCGAGTTAGAGCCGGATATTTACAATAAATTAATTAATAATTTCGTATCTGTCGATCATCGCATGACTATGGACGAATGGAATCGGCATATCCGCTCAAAAATGCACATCGAACCAACAAAAAGAAAGGGATTTGAATTCCAAAATAAACCCGATCCGTTTATGCAACTCAATACTGATGTGCCGAAGCCAAAAAAGAAAGAATATGTCAATGCTGAAAATATCGATAGCGTTCTCAACGAGATAGCGGAGATGTAGTGCAGGATGTCTAGCATAATCCATCGCGAATTATTTTTTTGTATTCTTTTTTTTGTGCGCGTTTGTGTATTTATGAGTTTATAAGTTTACGAGCTTATGAGCTACAGAAAGAATACTATTTTATGTTCTTGCTCAATGGTGGAATTATCGATACCTCCAGTTTTCTCGCCTTCGGTGAAAATTTCGCCAACGATTTTCATATTGACTTCGTGAAGATTTTCAATTGTGGGAAATAGGGGTTCTTGTTTGCCCATTTGTAATTTCACAAGTTGCTCATATAATTTTATTTTGTCCATATTCAACGTGAGTTCGTAAATAATCAGCGTGAGTGTAAATATTCAGCGTGAGTTCGTAAATATTCAGCGTGAGTTTATATATTAGCGTCTAAAATTATGCCACTTAAGATTAAAAAATGTCCCTAAATTAAATATGGATCATGAATAATATAATTATCAATTACAGAAAAATTATCAATCCGGTATTTATACTTTCCTTTGAACCCCATTAATACCATACTTCCAAATGTCAAATATTTCGGAGTGCCGATTACATCAGGCCGTTCTATTGCGCGCCCTAAATATTCGTAATAACCTGATTGAGAATTATATGTTGCAATATTCATTCTATAGCCGTCGTAAATACACCGTTTTATTTTTGCAACTTCGTCAATGCCAATATCACGCGAGTTCCTTAAGATATTAAAAAGCGAATATTTAGATGGTTCAAGTTGCAACCCATTATAAAGTGGGTCAAATCCCACAATCCCAACCATATCTTCTATTAATTCATCGCGCACATCAATGATATTTAATAGGGCCTCATAAGATACAAATCGATCTTCGCAAAATTTCTTCGCTTTGGCAATACCTTGGTTGAAAACGCAAGAACAAAAATCTTCAAACAAAAATATTAAATCAATAAATGAATCATTTAAATAAATTGCATCTTCGGCGCGGGTAAATACTTCTTTCATTTTATATCCGCGCCGTTTAATTTTATCGGAACTTATCAAGGCCGAAATTGTCACGAGATCCAAAATATTTGCGCCATAGTGATAACCAGCAAGTATCATTCGAATATTCTCGACCGAAACTTTGCGAAATCGATTGATCATCAGGCCCAATTCACTCGGAACAATGTCAGATCCTTCAAATTTAATTGCGCCGATCGTATATAATTTGCGCAAACTATAATGCAGAGAATCATTCGGAAGCGGATCCATTAGCGCGAATTCACCATATCTGCCATCACGTACAATCATAGATAGCAAACTTTGAGTTAATTCACCAGTAATCACATCCGGAAACTTGGCCTCCTGAAATTCATTATAGGTTTCTTCAGTATATATGGGATACCAATGGCCGGGAGCGACACGCCCAACGCGACCCTTTCGTTGTTTAGCCATATCCTGCGTTACACTTTTATTAACAATTGTGTGGAATCCATTGGGGTCAAATTCGACCGCTGTGCGAAATCCGCTATCAATTACATACTTTAGAGTTTCGATTGTGAGCGAGGTTTCGGCGACGTTTGTTGCAACAATCACTTTGCGTTTCGCGGCAACACCGTTTATTTTTAATTTGCTTATCGGCGATTCTAGTGATTGCAATGGCTTTCCGCCATTCTTATATACACCACTTGTAAATTTAGCAGGGTATATTTTATGGGTAAATTCTGCATTTAACCCACCCAAAATTTCAATCATTTTGTCAATTTGTGATTCGCTATGGAGGAAAATTAGGACGTCGCGCAGATCGGAATCGAAATCTTCTTCATTCTTATGAATTTCTTTCACAATTTCCACAATTTTCCACATATAATTTCCCGCGTCTGCAGGCAAGAAATGTTCGTCAATTGGATATGTTTTACCAACTACATTAATCACTTCCGGCGTTTTTGATTTCTCGCCCCAATATTTTGTGAAACGGTCAAGTTCAAGCGTCGCCGACATCAATATGATAAACGGGCAATATGGATCTTGCCAGTTTTCCACGAGAACTTTCTTTAAAAATCCCATCGTCATATCGGTTTCCAATGAACGTTCATGTGCTTCGTCAATGATTATAACTCCATATTTGCGCATAAACATTTCGGTTTCCATAATTTTAAGTTGTTGCAATAAAACACCAATTGTTGCGTAAAGAAGTCCCTTAATCGGTTTTTTTGTAATTGCGGA
>JACCDV010600813.1_pt1 | contig 37997 bp, 34 predicted proteins | sample 7446131 | NCBI WGS metagenome assembly JACCDV01 (sample SAMN15323448, study PRJNA562643) | freshwater metagenome | isolation source: river surface water | place: USA:Blue River Watershed | collected 2017-08-17
CCTGAGTAAAAGCTGGGATACGCTTCAAGACTCCACCCAGGTTTTACCGAACTGACAGTGACTTCGTTGAGTAGAATTTTGGACTCTTCGAATCCCCCATTCTCCGCCAGCAACTCCCTTGATTTAGGGCCTCCAAAGGCGCTTCTGAGAGGGAGTTTTTGTTTGGATACTTTTGAGTTGCGATGTCTTGCCTATCTATCGCTCGCTTGGTCAGTTAGCCTAAAGCCATGCAGCCAAGCAACTACGATCCGAGCAATCCGCATCCTCCTGGAAGGCGTCGCCCAAGGTCGAAAGTTCGTCCCGATGGCTATGAAACGTGGACTGTAAAAGAGTCGCAGTACTCTGCAATACGGGGAGTGATCGAAGACGGGATTATTTCATTAGACCAAGGGCAGGGTGTTCCAATGAGCGACCTAATCCTTCTGGCAGAACAACGACTTACCGGCCATCCAGATTTTGAATCCGGACGGTTTACCAACTGGATCCGCTGGGTAAAAGTAGACATGGAGGTCGAGGGTTGTCTTGTAGTCGTCAGCAAGAGCTCGCCTCAACGCTTACGCCTGAGGGATGTCGTTTGAACTAGAAGGCAGGACCAACGGCATTGAGGAAGAAGTACTCCCTATTTTGGGAAAAGGTCAGAATTACTTAGGCAATCAACTGTGGCTCTGGACTCGCCTGTTGTCCTTCGCCTCGTGAGCGGTCGCCTGGATTCTTTTTGCTCTGGTCTGTTCAGTTTTTGCGGAAGCTATCCACCTAAGGATATTGCGCTTGATGGAGATTGGGAAATCCTCAAAATATTTCAACGCCAAGCCATTACTCGACAATGCCGAATGGAGATCATCAGGGACTACAAGATCATCAACATCATTCATCTCATCCCACCCGCCAGTCTGAACTGCCTTTTCAATTTCAGTCATTCCTGTGGGTTTCATGAGTCCGGCTGCAATCAACTTTTGAGCTCTGAGCTTGTAGCTCTTTGCCCACGGCTTCGTTTTCCGGGGAGATATGAGCTGCATAGTTCGAATTTCATCCACCTGACTGCGTACGCCGTCAATCCAGCCGAATGCGATGAGTGCGTCTAAGACCTCATCTCTAGAAACGTAGTTCTCTGGCTTGGCTTTTTTGAAAGTAACTAGCCATACAGACTCAGGCTTCTGGCAGTTGGATTCGAGCCAATCCCATAACTCTTGGCGGCTAGAGACTTGCACTTTCTCAAACTTGTCAGGATTCAAGATCAAGCTCTTATTCCCGCGAGCACAAGATCTATGGCTCTCTCTATGGTTTCGTGAGATGTCGGGTTGCCGTGCATTAGGACTGAATGCGTAACCATCCCGCAGAGCATCAGTGTGAGGGCTTCTGTTTGCTCAGCATCGAATTTATTAGAGAGTGTTTCGCGGATCGGGCTCTCACCAGCTGCTACGAAAGAGTCTCGGATTGGCGTTATGGCCTGATCAACCTGGCTCTTCTCAGACAGCATTGCCAGTGCTCGATCCAGATGGTATTCAGTCATCGCGTTTACGAAGCTCGCCAACTCACCTTGGAGGTCTCGCTTCAAATCGCCGGTGGCTTCGAAGTGGGGCATTTTTTGGTAACTGCTAAATGCATCTCTCACTAAATCCAATTGACTCGGCCAGTGTGTATAAAGCGTGGCTCTGGAGTAACCAGAAGCCTTAGCAACTGCACTGTGCGTCACCCCCGACCAGCCTTCTCTCAGAAGTATGGTCAAGGCGACAGCAGTGACGTCTTTTCGGGTTCGTTGAACTCTTATGTCCTCAGACAAAACTCTCCCTCATTCAAGGAATTGATTTATTGAACAACTTGTTCAATAGTTAACATCCTGTATTAATTGTATTTGGAGGTTCGCTTTGTCTCAGATTTCTCAAACTTCATTTCGCATACTTTCCGAATTGAGTCAAAACAACAACAAGGAGTGGTTTGACACAAACAAAACTGCCTACCAAGAGCATGTGCGTAAGCCATTTGCGACGCTTTTGGAGAACTTGTCACGACAATTGGCTGACCACGGCATGACTTTTGTGGGGAACGAAAAAACCATGTTTCGAGTGAACCGAGATGTCAGGTTCTCGAACGATAAATCCCCTTACAGCACTCATGTTTCCGGAGTGCTGACGCCATCAGGGACAAAGTCTGAGGCCTCACCACTTATATATTTGCACATGGAGGCTCACGGGGGCTTCGCTGTAGCTGGGCTGTATCACCCTCCAACAGACCGCCTCGATGCACTAAGAGAAAGCATTTTGGAGAATTCAGAAGAGTTTTCTGAGATACTGAATTCGCTAGCCGAGTCCGGCTTAGTCCTTGACGCATCCGAAGCAACGAAAAACATGCCTCGCGCATTCACCTCGTTCGCAGAGCATCAGCTGGCAGATGTCATCAAGCTAAAAAACATGATGGTTCGAATCGAATTTCCGATGGAGGACTGGATAAGTCCCGATCTTGCATCAAAGCTTGCGACATTTGCCCAGGCTTCGAGTCCCCTCCTTGAATTCCTCAAAGCCTCCAAGTGAAGTTTGCTTGCAGCCTCGACCCTCTCTAACGCAGCAACCATGGCGACGTAGAACCTCAGCTGATCCAACGCGGCGACGTGTTGTCAGGGTGCCTGCACATTCTGGTTTGGCTAGCTTGCGTCCACCTCAGTTAGCTTGCTAGGTGCCAGCACTGCTATCAAAACCGCTCCAACAATGGCAGTCCAACCTGCAATCGTCAGTGAAGACTGCACGCCGGCATTGAAGGCTTCGAGTCCGGAGGTAACCAGGCCATCCCAAACTTTCGTCAATGGAGCCGGTGCATCCATTTGTGTGAATGCCACTGAGGATTGCAGCTTCTCTGCAATTTCGTCAGGCAATCCCTCGGTGACAGACTCCATCTCTGTCTTATAAGTGTCGGTTAGTGCCGCACCGAGAATGGCAATTCCGACCGCACTTCCTACTTCTCGAGATGTGTCATTTACTGCAGACGCGACTCCTTGCTTGCTGTTTGGAAGCGCGGATGTGATGGCTACGGTCGCAGGCGTTGCAGATAGGGACATGCCAATTCCAAACATCAAGATGCCGGCCGTGAAGTACCAGTAGTCAAATTCGACAGGTAGCTGAGAAAAGTGCAGGAGCGAGTAACCAAAAATGGCCAGACCAACCCCGCCAAGGATCTTCTGGGACACCTTCTTAGATAGCGAGCCTGCAAGTCTTGACCCAGGTAGCACAACCAGTGGCATCCAAAGCAAATGCAGGGCCGCCTCTAGCGGAGTAAAGCCAGCCACGAACTGCAGGTACTGCATGCCAACGAAAATGAAGCCAAATTGGGCAAAGAACTGAATTGTTATTGATAGCGCCCCTGAGCTAAAGCCACGAAGTTTGAACAACCTTGGATCTAATAGCGGATTCTTGGCCATTAGCTCCCAAATCACGAAGGCAACCAAGGCTAGCGACCCTGCGACTAGGCCTGAAATACTCTCAACTGAATCCCAGCCACGTTCTGGCCCCTCAATAATTCCAAACACGATTCCGCCGACTGCGGCCACGGACAAGACGCCACCAAACCAATCCAAACGGCCAATCTTCTCGTCAGAGGAGTTTGGAACGAACAGCGCTCCGAGGATTGAAGTGATTGCAAGACCGAAGTTCAAAGCAAAAAACGAATTCCACTCAAAGTATTCGAGCAAGAGGGCGGTAGCGAACAAACCAAGGACGGCTCCACCACCAGCTACACCGACCCAAACACCAATCGCCTTGCCGCGCTTTTCTGGTGGAAAGGAGGTTGTGATTACCGAAAGGGTTGTGGGCATGATCGCTGCGGCACCTACACCCATAATTAGGCGGGCGGCAATGAGTCCTTCTGGATCAGTTTGGTAGAAACCAAATAGTGCACCAGCCGCAAAAATCGCCAGGCCCCACACCAAAATTCGCTGCCTACCAAATCGGTCACCAATTGCTCCAGCGATTAGCAACAGCCCTGCGAAAACCACGGTGTAGGAATCGACAATCCAGGTGAGTTGCGTTTGAGTTGCTTCAGTTTCAACGGCAATGCCGGGTAACGCCATGTTGAGCCCGGCAACCGCGGACACCACCGTCATAAGCGAAAGCGCGATGGTTGGAAGAACAATTGGACTTACTTTTTGTGACATCTTCTCAGCTCCAGATGATTAGCAATTGGGTAATTAGTGAAATCAGGTTTAGGCCTAAGCCAATGTGGTGATCGCGACCTACTTTGCGAAGATCTTTGATTATCAGGTCGACATCAACAGATTCAGATTCGTTGCGTCGAATTGAAAAGACCGTCTTTGGGTTTCTGAAAACCAAAATTATGACCAGCAATCCGGTTACGTAAAAAGTCAGAAGACCAGCGGACCAGGCATCCCATGTCCGCTCCGAGGCTTGCCAGATCATTAGTGACAATGCCGAAACAATCACTAAACCATTGGATGCCGGCAACTTGGAGGTCATAAATCGAAGATTGCGATGGACGAACCTTAGGGTTTCGTCGGAAATCGCATGGTGGCTTCCAGTAAAAATCAAACGATAGACCGGGACTTCGAGCATCGACAAGAAAATGAAAATCGCAGTACCAAATGTGAATGTGGTAACTAGTAGTTCTTGCATCTGTAAACCTTTATTTCTACAAGCGTTGAATAACTAATTTCAAAAGATAGCATTAAAAATCAACGACCGTGGAATAATTTGAAAATGGTCAACAAGCTCTCGCCAGGTCGCCCAAAGGCATCAACTAATGATCGCGCTCAACTAATTTTGACTGCCGCCTCTAAATTGTTCGCAGATTTGGGATATGAAAAAACCACAATCAGACTCGTAGCGGAGTCAGCCATGGTCGATCCAAAACTCGTGATGCATTACTTCGGGAGCAAGCAACGCTTGTTTATGGCTACGGTTAGAGTCCCGAAAGAAGTCGGGTCTGCGATTAAGTTGCTCAGACTTGCCCCGCAAGACACTTGGGGAAGAAGGATTGCCGATGTGATCTGGCTGGCGCAGAAGTCGGGATCCCTCCAAACGCTTGTTGGCGTGATACGCGCGAGTGCTTCAGAACCAGAGGCGGCCGAAATGTTTCGTGAGTTCTACCTGGAGAATTTGCTACTCCCGATCGTCAGCGGTTTGGCTGTGGAGCAAAGGGAGCTCCGGGCAGTGATGCTGAGCTCTTTGATGGCTGGGTACACCTTCACTCACGAGATTGTAGGGGTGGAAGGTTTCGTTTCGACCAATGACAGAGCCAAGAAGAAGCTGTTTGCGGCGATAGTTCAAACAATCTTGACCCAAGACTTATAGCGGGCATCTGGCGCTAGGGTTCAGGCCCCCAGGCTCCGTGGAATCAAAAACGCTCCTTAAATCTATGTGACAGCGAGAAATCCTCTGAGAAATCAGAGGGTTTTGTCTTTTTAGATCTTGGCGTTCTGAGCAGACAAAAAGAGCGCCATGTCAAAAACTATGGCGCTCTTTTTGTTGCCCACTGCTAGTGGCTTAACGCAGGCTGCTTACCTAGTCGCTTGTCTAACCAGTTGGGGAGCCACCAGGCGCGCTCACCCAACAACGTGATTAGCGCTGGGGCCAGGATTAGTCGCACGATGGTGACGTCGACAATCACTGCGACCGCAAGGCCCAGGCCAATCATCTTGACCTCGGTTTCGGTGGTGATCATGAAGCCCATGAACACGAGAGCCATGATTACGCCGGCGACCGAGATCAGACTTGCAGTCTTACCCACACCACGAATTAGTGCAGCTTTTGCAGTGTCCCCTGCGTCCTTAGCCTCTCTGACTGCCGAGATCAGGAAAACGTTGTAGTCCATACTCAAACCAAACAGGATTGCGAACATCAGCATCGGGACGAATGAGACAACAGGCTGCTGGTCTACACCTAGAAGCTGGGTCCCCCACTCGGTTTGGAAAGCAAGAGTTACCACACCGTAGGCAGCGCCGATAGATAGCAAATTCATAAATGCGCTCGCGATTGGAAGTGCGATTGACCTAAAGAAGTAGGTCAAAAGCAATAGCGACAGCCCAACCACAACCAAGACCAACAGTACCAGGCTGTCGCTCACCTTGGTGGCGAGGTCATCGAAGGTTGCGGTCTGGCCACCAACGTAAGCATTGGCATCAGTGCCCTCAACAACCTTCGGAATCACAGTGCTGCGGATTTCAGCAACCAGATCGCTGGTCTCCTTGTCCTGCGGTGCGGTATCTGGGATCACGGTCACAACCGCGACATCGCCCCCATCGCTGAACTGAGCTGGGCTAACCACAGCAACACCATCCAGGGCAGTTAGCTCCTCGGTTAGCTGCGGGATTAGATCATCAGCGGCGGTGCTGTTTAGGTCGATGGCAACCATAAGTGGTCCATTGAAACCAACACCAAAGCCCTCATCCAGGCGGTCATATGCAACTCGCATGGTGTCGCCAACTGGTCGGTTGCCATCATCTGGCTGACCTAGCTGAAGATTCAAAGCTGGAGAAGCTGCGAAGAGGAGAAGCAGAGTTGAGGCAGTGGTCCACAGCCATGGTCGCTTTGCCACCGAGCTTGCGATCTTGCGGGATCGCTTACCCTCACTGGCTTCGCTTATCTCGACAGCCTGCTCCTGCTTGCGCTCCTTGCGTGGCAAGACGCGACGGCCAGCCAGCTTCAGTAGAGCAGGAACCAGGGTGACCGCGGTAATTGCAGTTACCGCAACCACGATGGCTGCAGCTAGGCCCATGCGGCCAATCACGTCGATGCCGGTCACGAAGAGACCAAGAATCGAAACCACAACAATTGCACCGGCGGTAATGATCGACTTACCAGTCGTGCTGTTGGCATTCGCGGCAGCGGTGATGCGATCATCGCCGGCACGCAATCTCGCGCGGTATCGAGCAACCATAAATAGCGCGTAGTCAATACCGGCACCCAGACCCAACATGATTGCGATGGTTGGCGCCACACTTGGAATGTCAGTGAATCCGGAAACCAATGCCAAAACCGAGTTGCCCAAAATTACACCGATTAGTGCCGCACCGATGGTGACCATGGTTGCGGTGAAGGAGCGGAACAGCATGGTGATCAAAATGAATGCTGCGAAGATGCCCAAGAACTCCCCAATCGGAGGTTCGCGGTCGCGCCAGCGGTCAACCACAGGTCCGCGCATGCTCGTCTCAACGTCTAGCTCTTGAACTTGCTCAACCGATAACTCGAGGCGCTCGAGATGACTGGCAGATAGTTCCGCAGCTGGCTTGTCGAAGATTACGTTCACAAATCCAGTCGACTTATCCTCGGAAACCTGAAGCGGCGTAACGCTGTTCACGTCTTCCTGATCGGATATTTCCTCAAAGGTCTCCGCTAGTCGAGCTTGAACGTCTGGGTCGGCGACTCCAGCATCAGCACCTGAGTAGAACACCAGTGTTGCGGTATCACCAGCGGCCTGCGGGAATTCGCTTGTGAGCAGGTCGGCGGCTTTTTGGGAATCGGTATTGCCGATTCGCACCTCGTTGGTAAAACCCGCCCCAACCGCCCCGGCAACACCGCCGAGAAGCACAATCGAGATGATGAAGGTTATTAGCACCCGCCATGGTCTTTTGGCAGATCGCTCGCCCAGGCGAGCTAGTAGCTGAAACATGAAACTCCTTCGTGATTGAAAATTCAAACAGTTGATTGAAACAGATGTTTGAATTTAAGTCAAATGTGGCACAATAGAAAAATGGCAATCAACACGGCAGCTGAAATTCTGGAGGCAACCCAGGAACTTTTGCTTGCCAAAGGCGAGGCAAAGACCACGCTCAGGGCAGTCACTGAACGCGCCAACGCGAACGTTGCTGCCGTCAACTATCACTTTGGTTCCCGAGATCAACTAATCCGGCAGGCATACCTATCAGCCCTAACCGAGGTAACCATGAGCCAAGGCGCTAGGCTGCAAGCCCTCCCTGCCGATGCCAATCTTGAGGCGTTTGTGAATGTTTGGCTGGGTCCAGTTTTGAATCCGGAGTCCGTGAGCAAGAGAGAGCGAGAGCTTTGGGCTTTGCTTCAAAAGGGTTCGGTCGAGAATGCACCGCAGCTCCAGGAGCTTATGCCTTCAATGCAGGAGATGGAAGTTAGCCCGCTTATTGCGATGTTGGCGACCAAACTCCCACACCTCGAGCAATCTGAGATTGTGTTTCGCCACAATGCTGTGATGCTTGGCTTGGGTGGATTACTTCGAGGCGCAGTTGAATCGGCGGCTGACTCACATGACCAAAGGGCATTCGTTTTGCGTTGGGTACTGGCCAGCCTGCAGGGCTAACGCTTAGCGACCAGAGCACAAAGTCGCATCGACACCACACCAATTTTTTGGGGAATACTTTTTTGTCTAGGGGTATTTACTTAAGTGATTGGAGAATCATGAACGTAAATCCACACGGTATTCACCACGTGACCGCGATTGCTGGCGACCCGCAGCGCAATGTTGACTTCTACACCAAAGCGCTGGGGCTAAGGCTTGTGAAACAAACCGTCAACTTTGACGCTCCGCATGTTTGGCATCTTTACTACGGAGACGAAAAGGGTTCTCCGGCTTCGATCCTGACCTTCTTCCCCTGGCCAGGGGTAGCCCGAGGTAAAGATGGTGCCGGGCTTACCACCGCCACCTCCTTCTCGGTGCCTAATGAGTCACTGGGTTTTTGGGGTAGCCACCTAGATTCGCTTTCCATCGAATATTCCAGGGGCTTGGACTCCGAGTCAAATGAGCTGATTGAACTTCGCGACTTTGATGGCATGAGACTGCAGCTGGTTGGCACCTCAGGTGATGGCAGATCTGGCTGGGATGGAGTTGGCAGCATTCCTGCCGAACACGCAGTTAAAGGTTTGCACTCAGTTGAACTCTCAGAGAGCGCGATTGATCCAACCGCTGCGATGCTCGAGAACTTGCTCGGCATGAACTACACCTCGGAGGCGGCAGGCCGAGCTAATTTCTCGATGGGCGCTGGCGAATCCGGTGCCAAGGTCGAGGTTATCGGGGGCGTGAAAGATCGTGGATTGCAGGCCGGTGGAACTGTTCATCACGTCGCTTTCAGCGCCCCAGATCTTCCAACCATGGAGCTATGGCAACAGGAGCTTCTCTCGCGCGGTGTCTCGGTTACCCAGATCATGGATCGGCAATACTTCAAGAGCATTTACTTCCGCGAGCCAGGCGGCGTGCTGTTTGAAATTGCTACCGATGACCCGGGGTTTATGACCGATGAACCACTTCTGGAGCTCGGCAAGAAACTAAAGTTGCCACCGTGGCTAGAACCAAGTCGCGCTCAAATCGAGGCTAGCTTGCCCCCAATCAAGGTTGATGCAGATGTCAAATAGTGACCTAACCAGACCGCACGTCTTTCAGCCTGGAACCAACAACCGAGTGCTACTGCTGCTGCACGGCACCGGTGCCGATGAGTACGACCTGCTTGGACTTGGCAGAGCGCTAGATCCAAACGCCAGCCTGCTCTCCCCCAGAGGAATGCATCTCGAGGCCGGAATGAACCGCTTTTTTGAACGCTATCCGGATGGCACGTTCAATGAAGCTTCGATTGATGTTGCCGTTGCGGAGCTGGCTGCATTTATAGCTGTCGCAACTGACCACTACGAACTGGCAGGTAAAAAGCTGGTCGGGGTTGGCTTTAGTAACGGCGCTAACACCGCAGCAGCTTTGATGGTCAAGCGACCCGAGCTGCTCGATGCTGCTGTGCTATTTGGGTCAACCAAGCCCTACCAAAGCCCAGCGCCAGCAGATCTAACCGGTAAGCGAATCTGGTTGGCAAATGGCGATCAAGATTCTTATGCGCCGGTAACTATCAGCGAGGACTGGGTAGCGATGCTAGCGAGCTTTGGGGCTTCGGTCAGCTGGCTTCGGCATCCCGGTGGTCACCAGATCTCCTCGGCTCACGTGAGTGAAATAGCTAAGGCCTTGAGCGAATAGAAAGTTCAATCATTCAGTCCCCCAAGTCCCTAGACTCAGGGGATGCTGAATCAAATCTTTCTAAATCTGCCGGTTGAAAACCTGAAAAGGTCGGTCGAGTTTTTCACCGAGCTGGGCTTTAGCTTCAACCCGCAATTCACAGACGAGACTTCAACCTGCATGATCGTCAACGATTCGATCTACGTGATGCTGATTGAGCACGAGAAATTCGCAGGGTTTATCGACAAGCCGATTGCACCCAAGGGAGTCACCGAGGCGATTTTTGCTTTTTCCTGCGACACCAAAGCTGCCGTTATTGAGCTCTCTGAAAAGGCTCATGGGCTTGGAGCTCGCAAGGTCAACGAACCGCAGGATCTCGGCTTTATGTTCAGCTGGGGATTTGAGGATCTAGATGGCCACCTCTGGGATATCTTCTGGATGGACCCTGACCACTTAGTTAGCTAACAGTTCTCGCAGTTTGGCTAGCAGTCCGTCAACGTCAGACTCAGTGGTGTCAAAGGCACACATCAACCTCACCTGACCAGTTGCCTGATTCCAAACATAGAAGCGATAGTGCTGCTGCAATTGCTCAGTTATGTGCGGCGGGAGAATTGGGAACACCGCATTCGCCTCAGCCCGGTTTGGCATTGAAACCTCAGGGTGAGATTTTGCAATTTCGGTTATGCCATCAAACAACCTAGCTGCCATGGCATTCGCGTGCTTTGCGTTTTCGATAGCAACCTTGGCACTATCTTCAAAGAGCGCATTGAGCTGGCAGGAGATGAAGCGCATCTTCGATGCCAACTGCATTGAAGTCTTTCTCAAGAACGGCAGGGCTGCCGAAAGTGCTTCGCCTACTGCTGTTGAGGTGTCGGTGACAATTACGGCTTCGGCTGCCAGCGCACCGATCTTGGTGCCACCAAGTGAAACGAGATCGACTCCGACATTGGTGGTGAAGTCAGCGAAGCCTAGACCTAGGGCAGCTGCGGCATTCGAGAGTCTCGCGCCATCAAGGTGAAGCAGCAGACCATTCTCATGAGCCAAATCTGCCAGGGCTCTAATCTCCTCGGGCTGGTAGAGGGTTCCCATTTCCGTGGTCTGGGTAATGCTGATTACTCCCGGCTGAGCTCGGTGCACAAACCCCAGGTCAAAGAGCTGGCTTTTGGCAAGTTCAACCGTGAGCTTGCCGGTCGGAGATGGCACGGTCCAGAGCTTTAGCCCTGCCATCTTCTCTGGAGCACCGCCCTCATCGGCGTGAATGTGTGCGCTTTCGACGCAAATGACTGCTTCCCAACGCTGAGTAGCCGCCTGCAGTGCAATCACGTTTGCGCCGGTGCCATTGAAAACCGGAAAGCCCTCGGCATTGGGACCAAAGAGTTCTTTTACGACTTCTTGGAAACGCGAAGTTTCGCTGTCCTCGCCATAGGCCACCTGGTGACCAACGTTTACCTTGCCGATTGCCTCAAGTACAGCCGGATGAATACCTGCGTAGTTGTCGCTGGCAAAACCTCTTTGATTACTCACGTCGCTCCCTGGCATAACTGGCTGGTTTGGCTGAGTATTAGCCGTTTAGGTAGGCGCGCTCCATGACGGCCAAATCAATCTTGGTCATTTCCAGCATTGCCTGGGTTGCCCGCTTGGCACCCTCTGGATCTGTGCCGTTTAGGTAGTTCACCATTTGCGGAGAGGTTACCTGCCAAGAAACACCAAACTTGTCCTTCAGCCAGCCGCACTGACTTTCTTCCCCGCCATCAGCGGTGAGCAGTGACCAGTACTTATCAATCTCAGCCTGATCGTTGCATGGGATTTGGAATGACACCGCTTGGGTGTGTGGGAACTGCGGGCCACCGTTTAGACCGATAAAGGGCTTTCCAAAAATCTTGAAGTTCACCACGACCTCATCGCCCTGAGCATTGCCCGGGGTGTCGGTTGGTGCCAGCCAGTTATCTTGCAGCGAGCTATCGGGAAAGATGCTGGTGTAAAAGGTGGCGGCCTCACGGGCGTTGCCGTTGAACCAGAGACAGGTTATTAATTCCATGGTCTGACTTTAGTGATATCTAGTAGCTCGCAACTATCGATTCCGAAGCCAAGCGAAAGCAACCGGGGCCACTTAGATTGACAGCAAGTCCGGTTCTTGCGGCACCAGAGTGAACCCCAAGGGAATGATTCGCTGACTGCAAGGCTTGAATCACTCAGGTACCGAGCGAGTAAGGGTGACAGATGGAGAATTCTTCAGTAAGCGATGACATTCGCGAGATCGTTGATGGCGTGCGCAGAGTAATCACCAAGTCTTTGGCCAACGCTCCATTTCCTAATTCCAAGCCTGCCCACAAACCAGACCTAGAGCTGGCGGTATTTGCCGGATTGAGCGAAGGTGCGAAAAACGGCGCTTCACTAGTGACACACATTCGTCTTGCCAGCGCCGGCACATACGCCCCCAGTCAAGCTCAGGTCCAGCAGGTACTGGAAAGTTTTATCGAAAAGCGCTGGGCCAAGATTGTCGTGGTTGAAGATGCCCGACTGCATGAACTCACCAAGGCAGGTAAGGCTGAGTTTGAAACCCGAAAGGTTCAGCCAGTTGAGCAAAGTGACATTCACGAACACACCGGTCAGTGCAGCACATGCACTCAAAAGAATTGGGCACTACACGCTGGAGTCCTGACGGCCGGGGCAAAGCTCGCTCAGACCGTGGCGGAAGCATCAGCAGCAAATCACGCCAGCAAGCATGAGGCGACAGTTCAACTTCTTGAAGAAACTCGTCGCAAGCTGCAGGAGCTTTTGGCAAAGAATCACTGAGCTAATTGACTAATCAAATTAACCGAAGCCCCGCGCTAAAAGCGCGGTATCGGAAAATCGTCAGCTTTGCTGCCTTAGCTTTGGCGCAATCTTGGTGGTATGAAATTGCACTGCCCCAAATCGGGCTCGGCAGTATTTCAAAAGCCACCAGAATCAAGCGCTTTCAAAAGATGGCCAGAAGATTTCACAAACTGGCGGCCGAACTCGGTGGCCTAATGATCAAAGCCGGGCAATTCCTCTCCTCTCGGCTCGATGTGTTGCCAAAGGAAATAACTAGCGAACTAGAGGGTCTGCAGGATGAAGTGGCACCTGAGCCGATTGATGCGATTCTGGCTCAGATATCGAGCGAGCTGGGCATGGATGTTTCACTGGCGTTCGAGAGCTTCGAAACCCAACCACTGGCAGCCGCCTCTCTGGGCCAAGCGCATCGGGCAAAGCTTCGGCCGAGGTTTGAATCAGAGCTTGGCTTCACAGACGTGGTGGTCAAGGTGCTTAGGCCAGGCATTGAAGAAATTGTCGAGGTTGACCTGGCTGCGCTTCGAAGGATTGGCAAGTGGCTTTCTAAGGTGAAGTTGGTTTCGCGCCGCACCGATGCTCCGAAATTGGTTGAAGAATTCGCCCAAACCAGCCTGGAGGAAATTGACTACCGCTTCGAAGCTGCAAACTTGGAGCGCTTCAAGGCAAACTTTGCTTCCGACCAAAGAGTTAGCACTCCGGAGATTGTCTGGGAGCGCTCCGCCAGACGAGTGCTGACCTTGAAAGATGTCACCGCGATAAAAATCACGGATGTTGCAACGTTGGATGCTCACGGCATCGACCCGAATGCGGTAGCGGCAGAACTTGCGCGAGTGACCTTTGAGCAATTCTTTGTGCACGGCTTTTTTCATGCCGACCCTCACCCGGGCAACATCTTTGTTACGCCCTCAGATCTTGAGGGCATCGACTTCACGTTGACGTTTATTGACTTTGGCATGATGGGTCAGATCAGCGACCTGCAGCGAATAAGACTGCAGAGCTTTATCTTTGCCGTGGTGGCAAGGGACGCCAGAGCCTGGGTGGCAGCCACCGAAGACTTAGGAGTGCTGCTCCCCTCAGCTGACACCGTGCAGTTGGAGCGGGCTATAGCCGAGCTATTCAAGCGGTTTGGAGGTGTTGGCGTTGCAGAACTTACCCAAACCGACCCGAAGGAAATTCGCGAGTTTGCACTGCGCTTTAGCGATTTGGTCCTTGCGCTGCCCTTCCAGCTTCCGGAGAATTACCTGCTTTTGGTGCGCAGCATCTCCGTTATATCAGGCGTTACAAGTGCTTTGAATAGAAACTTCAACATGTGGGATGCGGTTGATCCCTTTGCTCGCTCATTGCTAAGTGGCAGCGCCAATCAATCACTGGCTCGGATTGGCAAGGACGCACTTGGTTTACTAACCACGCTGGCTCGTTTGCCACAGCGTTTCGATTCGCTCGCTAGCCGCATCGAGCGTGGGGAACTCGTCTATCGCAACCCAGAGCTAGAAAAACGAGTCTCGAAAACTGATCGAAGCCTTCGTTCGTTAACCTCCGGGTTGGTGTTTGGCGCGCTGCTTTTCGCTGGAATCACCCTGCGCCAAAGTGGTGATCCGCTCGGAGACTGGCTGCTCGTTGGGTCAGTACTGCCCTTGGTGCACGCACTGGGGCTTTTTAGAATTCGCTAACGGGCTAATAACAACTTAACGCCTGTGGCGCAGCGCCTGGAACCCAGTCCTAATCTGGTCCCAAAGACGAATGGGCGACTAATGAAAAAACTCTTGGCAATTGTTGTGGCAATTAGCTTCTTGGCAGTTCCAACCGCAAGTTTGGGAGCTCCAACCTCCTATAAAAACTGCGCCGCTTTGAACAAGACCTTCCCCAACGGAGTTGCCCAAACAGCCAAATCTAAGAACCTTGGCAAAGGCCCAATCGCTTCTCCAAAGGTGGACGCCAAGGTCTATCTGGCGAATAAGAAATTAGATGTCGATAAAGACGGCATCGCCTGCGAGAAGATCAAGCCTGCTACGGGCAATGCAGCTCAGCCCACCCCAACCACCCCAGCTGGTGCCGGTTTTGCGAATATCGATAAGAACTCCTGGAAAGTTGCCCAGGCCGCGGTGCTGAATGCTGTCAGTGCTGGCGCCACGATTCCCGCCATCAGCTACCAAGTTGGACCAGCACTAATTCCAACCCGACTCGAAACCAGAAAGACCGCTCTGGAAAATGCGGCCAAGCTTTGGTCTAGATGGTTCAGCCCGATTAGCGTCGAAGCCATCTACTGGAGTGAAAACGATGCCGTTTGGGCAGAGGAGAAGCTGCTGAAAGGCTGGAACTACCGCACCAACTTGCAACAGATTGCGAATGGTGAACGTGGCAACTGCGGATCGGCTGGAGCCAATGGCGACCCGAGAATCGTTAGCTTCCACGAATGTGTCGGCACCAACCTGGAAAACGTTCCAAGCTCAGTGCAGACCACCCCGCACGAATACACCCACCTGTTCCAAAACCAATACGGTGGCTGCGCGCGTTACGACTGGTACTGCGAAGGTGGTGCAGCGTATTTTGGATCCACCATCGGTAATACCAATGACGCCGACGGATATAAGCGCTTGGCTCAACTAAGAACCTGGTCGGGAAACCTAGTGGCAAACAAAGCACTGGTTGCCGCCGGCGATAAGGCAACCGTGATTCGCCTGCTCACCGAATGGCAGGGTGGTTCTCACACCCGTGATGCCATCGCGGGTAGCTATTTCCTCGGCAACCTAGCGACCGAGGTATTAGTGGCAGCAAAGGGTGTTGATACCTGGGCAAGCTTCACAATTGCCATGGCAACCGAATCTGACTTCGAGGCAAACTTCAAAAAGCACTACGGCATCGATCTGGCCACCTTCTACAAAATCGTTGCCGATTACGTGGTTTCGCAGCCTGAAATTTTCAATTAGGTGACCATCAGAAAAGTTCCAAACCGCGAAATTCTGAGTCTGCTTCAGGAGTAATGTGGTCTGCGCATCATTAGACAGGCTCAAATGAAGAAACAGAAAAAGAAGAGCGGTTTCAAGCGCACTTCAGCCCTAACTCTCGGAGCTATGGGAGTCGTATACGGCGACATCGGAACCAGCCCCATCTACGCATTCAACGAGGCGGTGAGAGCCGGTGGTGACACCAGGGACGAGATTCTAGGTGTGCTGTCGCTGGTGTTTTGGACCCTCACCGCAGTTGTTTCTATCAAGTACCTAATCTTCGTGCTGCACGCCGATAACAAAGGTGAGGGCGGAACACTTGCGATGTTCTCTCAGCTCTCCGCCAAGATTCGCAGTGGTAAAAAAGGCATCTTAGGTTTCACGGTCTTTCTGTTCCTGATGGCCGCAGCCATGGAGTTCTCCGATGGCATTCTCACACCGGCGATCTCGGTGATCTCGGCGGTTGAAGGCATTAAGACCATCAATCCAGAGCTCGAGTACCTAGTGGTTCCAATTACGGTTTTGATCCTCGCGCTGCTATTTACCTTCCAGTTCAAGGGCACTCACAACCTGGGCAAGGTGTTTGGTCCGGTCATGGTGACCTGGTTCATCACGCTCTCAGTGATCGGGGTCTACCAAATCGCCCAGAACCCAGAGTCGCTGGTTGCCCTAAACCCGATCTACGCGGCCAACTTCGTAATTGACCACGGCTTCCAGACGCTGTTCGTGATGGCATCGGTAATCCTTGCCGTTACCGGCGCAGAGGCCTTGTTTGCCGACCTCGGCCACTTCGGTCGCGGACCGATTCGCATCGGCTGGTTTGGCCTTGCCGGTATCGCGTTGCCACTTAGCTACTTCGGCCAAGGCGCGCTGCTGCTTCGTGATCCCAGCAAGATTGGCAACAGTTTCTTTGGCATGGTGCCCGCAGGCATTCCAGCCCTGCTGCTACTGCTGATCACCACGTTGGCAACCATCATTGCCTCACAGGCGCTGATTAGCGCGGTGGCATCCCTTGCCAGCCAGGCATCCCAACTTGGGCTTTTGCCAAGACTTCGCATCAAGCACACCAACCACGAAGAGCGTGGCCAGATTTTCGTGCCATTTGTAAACACCGTGGTTGGCCTAGGTTCAATTGCTCTGGTAATTGTCTTCGGTTCATCCACGGCGCTTGCCGGGGCCTACAGCTTTGCGATCGCCTTCACCATGCTGGTCTCCACCGTCGGGTTGATTTTGCTTGCGGTCAGCAAGTGGAGTCGTGCCAGATTCATCCTGCTGCCAATCTTTGGGCTCTTTTTACTTCTCGATCTAACCCTTTTCACCGCGAGTGCCACCAAGTTGATCACCGGTGCTTGGTTGCCACTATTGGCTGGTTTCTGCCTGGCATCGATGATGTGGATCTGGCGCAAGGGACGATTTGAACTGGATAAGCGCCTGAGCGAAACCTCAATGAGCTGGGCTCAGGTGACGCGCATGCGCAAGAGCGGCAAGGTTGTCATCACCGACAACGTTGGCATCTACCCATCGGCAGTTACCGGCTTGGTGCCACAAGCTCTGGAGCAGCAGATTAGAGTGCTGGGCAGCATGCCAAAGGAAATCTTGGTGGTGACGGTAGAGTCCATCGACACCCCGTTCTGCCACAAGCCACCGGTTTACGAAAAGATCAACGACTACCTAGCATCGGTGACTGTGCCATCAGGATTCATGGAGCAGCGAAACGTGCCAAGGGCACTTCGTTCGCACTCGGTTTCCGAGCACTTTGATGAGCGCGATGCTATCTACTTTGTGACCGACCGAACTCTGATCCCTGCGGATAAGACTGGACTTAACAAAGCAGAGGAACTTATCTTCACGACCCTGCACCGCAACGCCACTACCCCGGCGCACTACTACCACCTACCTGAGCGCAGGGTTATCACCTTCGACATCTCAATCGAGGTTTAGCCCCAAGCTAAAGGCACTAGTCCGCTAGCACTCCAAGCGCCTTGGCAAGATTCAGAATCTTCTCGGCGCGCTTGATTCTTGGTGGGTCAGAGCCATCTCTAACCATGCCGCCGGATGCTGCAAAGTCTTCGAAGAACTCTTGGGCCCAAACGATATCTGATTCAGTTGGGCAAATGGTCTCGTTGATAACCACGGTTTGCTTCTCGTCCAGGCAAAGCTTGCCGGTTAATCCCAGTGTTACTGCGAGCGCCGCCTGCTGACGCAGGGCTGAGTGGTTCGGCCCTACCGTTGGACCGTCGATGGGACCAGGAAGATCTCCGATTCGACTTGCCAGCACCAGCTTGGTTCTTGGGTAGCTCATCGCAAGATCGTCGGCACTGGTGCCGGTATCTCTGCGGTAATCACCAGAGCCGAATGCCAAACGGAAGGCACCCTTGGCCCTTGCGATCTCAACCGCATTCTCGATACCAAGTGCTGACTCCACTAAAGGAATGATCGGTAGGTGTGAGCCTAGAAGTTTGTAGGTTTGCTCAACGCTCTGACCGTCTTCGGTCTTGGCTAGCATCACGCCCTTGAGCCCAGGTGCGCGGCTCAGGGCAATCAAATCATCACGCCAGAACTCAGTGCTGGCATCGTTCACCCGCACCCAAGCCGATCCTGACTGCAGCCAATAGACCACGGCATCGCGGGCTCGCTCTTTGTTTAGGGGGTCAACGGCATCTTCGATGTCGATGACAATCTGGTCTGCCCTGGATTCACCGATGGCATCAAGCTGATCAGTCTTCAGGCTATTCACCAGCAACCATGACCTGGAAATCTCAGGCTGAATTGACATCTCTAGCTCCGTTACTAAAAGTCGTAAGCAAAACCCTATTGCAACCGACCGCCCTTGACCTTGGATTGCGGAAAAGTTGACTCGCGTTTGCCCAAAGCTTCCCTATTATGAAGGCGGAGTAAGGAGCACTAATGAGCGATACCAATCCATACGCGAGCAAAGAGCTATCCCCTGATAATGAGAAGCTGCTTGCCGTTGCCATTCACCTACTGGCAATCCCATTTGAGTTCTTCGCTCCGGTGATTGGTTACTTTGTGCTCAAGGGCAAGGGTCCATTTATTAGCCACCACGTCAAGGAATCTTTGAACTTCGGCATCACCATGCTTTTGGTAATGGTCGTGCTGTTGATCTCAGTGATTGGTTGGCTACTGCTGTGGCTGCCACCGATTTACTGGACCATCATGCGCATCATCGCTGGTTTTAAAGCCGCCCAGGGTGAGTTCTACAACTACCCGCTGACGCTGAGATTCATCACCAAGTAAAGCTGTTAGCTAAGAGTTCTTTCCCCTGCGGAAGATGGACTTTATTTTCGCCACCAGGCGCTCTAAGCCCTGAAGCCCCTGTTTGTTCAGCTCTCTCGCCCACTCAATCTCCAGTGCAAGGATCGAGAGTCCGAAGAAGATGAATAGCAGTCCGGGTCCCGGAGTTACCATCATGATTAGACCCAAAAGCAAAAGCACAAATCCAACCACCATCGTCAACACCCAGCGCACCGGGTGAGGCAACTTGGCAAGGATTGCTTTTATCTTTTCCACTTCAAAAACCTTCTGGTCAGTCCCAATAATCTAACCCGAGAACTTGGGAATCGGCTGGGATTGCCGCTAACCGAGCTTGAGGGCCAGCACCACCTGGCCACCACCTGCGGTGATCTGTGTCGATAGCTTGAGCTCAGGAGCTAGTCGACTGATGCGATCCAGCAACCACTCCGATGCCGCTTCGGCATCTTGCTGATCTGGACAGCGAGCGATGATCTCTCGACCACCTTTTTTGCGCAATCGCTCAACGGTCTCAAAGATTGGCGATGGGTCAACAACTAACAGTTCTTTTGGCCATGGCACAACCGGCGAAATTTTGCCCTTCATGGTGTTGCACTGGCGATGCGCCAAACGCTCAACGAAGGCTGCGCCCTTCTTGACGCGGATGGCTCCGTAGCTGTCGACACTCGGGCCGAGATCGTTGTTAACCGATAGGTCTGGATCGACTGGTTTATCGCATAACCAACAGGTCCAGTTGTCCTGCTCTCCAACTGCGTTGAGATCACTCATGCCAAGAGCCTAGAGCAGGTCTGAGTCAGTCGTGCTCTTCTCCTTCTTCTTCCTCTTCACCTTCTTCATCGCCAACCTGAGCCGGGGCGGGCTGGAGGGTTGTGGTGCCAGCGGAAGAGCTGGCGAGCGTTCCCAGCAAGAAGCCATCGAGGGTGTTGTTGGGTCGTGCTGCCCCAGCATGCTGACCCGAGAAGGCGGCGGTGCCATCCTTGCCGCAAATTGCCTTGATGACAGAAGATCCGCCCGGGTGGCTAGAGACGTAAGAGGTTAGGTCGTAGACCTTGCCATTCACCACCGACCAGCAGTTAGTTGCGCTGTTGTGTTTTGCAACCTCGGCAGCACTAAAGCTGCTGGCCTGAGCGGTGGCACTTGGGGTTGGGGTTGGTTCTGTGGCTGGGTCAGTAGCCGAAGCATCGGTGGCAACCGCTCCGGCGTAGACACCGATCGCAAGCGAGGCTAGCTCAGTGGCCGGTCGCTGCTCAGACCCGTGCTGACCCTTGAATGCGGAAGTTCCGTCAATGCCGCACAGCCAAGCCAGCGAACCGGCACCACCCGGGTGCTGCTGCATGTAGGGAGTCAGGTCATAAACCGTGCTGTCGATTGCGGTCCAGCAATCCTCGCGAGTAGCGTGCTGGGCAATTTCCGCGAGCGAGATTCCCTCTGCACCGGTCACTGATTCGGCGGGTGCGGTCTCCTGCGCCGCAGGAGCTTCATAAGGCGCAATCCGGCTGGCCCAGGTCGCCTCGGCTCCAGAATGACCAACAAAATAAGTCAGCGTCGATACCGAGACGATGCCGGCAAGAGCCAAACCAGCAGCAACCTGCAATTGCCACTTGGGTCGCTCACCGCGCTGCAAAAAGAAGAAGGCGACGCCAAGTGCCAAAAGCCCCACCGATGCTGGGAAGAGAATTTCACCGAGTGACTCGTGGGTTTGTGGCTCCCCAACCCGCTCCCCCAAAGCCTCACCTGATTCTTTGGCAATGAAGGTGAAGATGGTCGATAGCCCAAGACCTATCAGCGTGAGTGGGAAAAAGCTTTTGCGCCACTTGGGCACGAAGATCATCAGCGCCAGAGCTAGTGCCGAGAGCGGAAGCAGCACCACTGCACCGTGCACAGCAAGTGGGTGCAGCGGTAATCCGCCAAAGGTGTCAAACAGTTCAGTTCTGATGGAGTTGAGAGCCATAAGGTCAGACTATTCCTCTTTCTATGCCTTAGCAGTTTGACACAAAGCGGGCGATCGATCTGCCCACCGGGTTCGGCGCAGCTCGACATGGATACAAACCCTAAACTTGAAATCTAAAAGCGATTGGTGATAGATGTTTCCAAAGGACTTCGTCTGGGGTGTTGCCACCTCCAGCTACCAAATTGAAGGTGCTGCCTATGAGGATGGCAAGGGCAAATCGATCTGGGACAGCTTCTGCGAACAGCCTGGTCGAGTAAACAACGGCGACCACGGGTTGGTGGCAAATGACCACTACCACCGCTATGTCGAAGATGTTGCTCTCATGAAATCACTCGGCGCTCAGGCCTACCGGTTCTCGATCTCCTGGCCCAGGCTTTTCCCAAATGGAGACGAAGTTCGTGAGGATCGCGGTTTCGCTTTTTACCACAAGCTAATTGATGAGCTGGAGCAGGCCGGCATCGAGCCGGTGCTCACCCTTTACCACTGGGATTTGCCCCAGGCACTGCAGGACAAGGGCGGCTGGGCAAATCGCGATATCGTGAGAGCCTTTGAGTATTACGCCCAGGAGGTGGCCAAGGAGTTTGGTCACCGAGTAAAGCGCTTCTCCCCAATCAACGAACCTTGGGTGGTGGCCTGGCTCGGCTATGGCATGGGCGTGCACGCTCCCGGCATCCAGGATGTCGCGCAGGCAGTTGCCGCCTCCCACCACACCGTGATGGCCCACAACGCAGCCCTAAAAGCAATCAAGCGGGTCGTGCCGAATGCACTGGTTGGTCCCGTTTTGAACCAGGCCATGCCTGATGTTGACGACATCTTCGACCCCGAGCAGATTCACGCCGCGAAGGTGATGGACGCCCAGCAGAACCTGTTCTGGATGGATGGCATCTTCCGCGGCGAATACCCACAGCTGGCCTGGGAGATTTATGGCGATCACCTCAAGAATGTGGTGCAGCCTGAAGATCTCGAGGTGGTTGATAATGACTGGCTCGGCATCAACTACTACTTCAATGCCCGCATCGGTCACCGCGTTCCGCAAGATCACTTCTCGCGGGCCAGAGTAATTGACCAGCTGATGGACTATGCGGTTGAGGCTCAGTCTCAGGGCCCACTTACCGATATGGGTTGGCCGGTAACGCCAAATGGCATCGGCGACCTACTTGTTCGCTGGACCAGGGAATACGGCGACAAAGTCCCGCAGATGTTCATCACCGAAAATGGCTGCGCCTACGAAACCGGACCAGATTCTCTGGGTGTCGTGAACGACACCCAGAGAATCGAGTACCTAAACGATCACCTCTACAACGTTCAAGATGCAATGAATCGCGGGGCGAATGTTGGCGGCTACTTCCAGTGGTCACTAATGGACAACTTTGAATGGGCAGAGGGCTACTCGAAGCGTTTTGGCATCGTTTACGTTAACTTTGAGACCCAGCAGCGAATTCCAAAGGAATCAGCCAAGTTCTACTCCGAGGTCATCAGGACTTCGGGAGCGAACCTAACCGTTAGAAGAAGCAAGGTCTCCTAAACCCTTACGGCTTTAGGTCGTAGCGATCTGCATTCATAACCTTGGTCCAGGCTGCAACGAAGTCATGCACGAACTTCTCTTTTCCATCGTCCTGAGCGTAGACCTCGGCGTAAGCACGAAGGATCGAGTTTGAACCAAAGACCAAATCTGCCCTGGTAGCGGTGAACTTTGCCTCACCGGTGTTGCGATTGCGCAGCACATACGAGTTCTCACCTCTGGGCTCCCAGACATAGGTCATGTCGGTTAGGGTCACAAAGAAGTCGGTGGTCAGAGCACCCTCGTTATCGGTAAAGACTCCGTGCTTTCTGCCTTGGTAGTTGGCTCCGATCGCTCGCATTCCACCAACCAGGGCAGTCATCTCGATTGCGGTAAGGCCCAGTAGCTGAGCGCGGTCTAGCAGCAACTCTTCGGCAGGGACTTGATAGTCCTGCTTTAGCCAGTTTCGGAAACCGTCGGCTACCGGCTCAAGAGGAGCAAAGGAGTTCTGGTCGGTCCACTCCTGGGTGGCATCTCCACGACCCGGGGTGAATGGCACGCTGACCTCCACACCTGCAGCTCTGGCAGCCTGCTCAACGGCAAAACTTCCCGCCAGCACAATGATGTCGGCAACACTGGCCCCGACCTCTGCGGCAATTGGCTCGAGCACCGCGAGCACCTTGTTCAGGCGCTCCGGTTCGTTACCCACCCAGGAGCGCTGTGGCTCTAGGCGAATACGTGCGCCGTTTGCACCACCGCGCATATCGCTGCCGCGGAAAGTTCTGGCCGAGTCCCATGCGGTGGCAACCAATTCGCTAACGCTCAATCCAGACGCTGCAATCTTGGCCTTTGCGGCGGCAACGTCAAAGTTTTGATTACCGGCAGGAATTGGGTCCTGCCAAATCAGATCTTCGACTGGTGCGTCGGGGCCGATGTAGCGGGTGCGCGGTCCCATGTCACGGTGAGTGAGCTTGAACCAAGCTTTGGCAAAGACCTCGGAGAAATAGTCTGGGTTGGCATAGAACTTTTCCGAAATCTCTCGATAGATCGGGTCCTTGACCATGGCCATATCGGCATCAGTCATTGCGGGCTTCACCTTGATGCTTGGGTCTTCAACATCGACGGGCATGTCTGCCTCTTCGATGTTGATTGGCTCGTACTGCCAAGCCCCGGCAGGGCTCTTGGTGAGCTGCCACTCATACTTGAAAAGCAAGTAGAAGTAACCGTTGTCCCAAACAGTTGGGTTGGTGGTCCAAGCACCTTCGATACCGGAAGACACCGTGTCCCGCCCGATGCCTCTGCTGGTGTGGTTCATCCAACCCAGTCCGGCGTCTGAAATGTCGGCACCCTCGGGGCTGGGGCCTAAGTTCTCGGCACGGCCGTTGCCGTGCATTTTTCCGACGGTGTGACCACCGGCGGTCAGGGCAACAGTTTCTTCGTCATTCATCGCCATGCGAGCAAAGGTCTCACGAATCTGCTTGGCAGTTTTCAGTGGATCCGGCTGACCGTTCACACCCTCAGGATTCACATAGATCAGCCCCATGTGAGTGGCAGCTAGCGGATCTTCCAAAGTTGAGGGGTCTTCTAGGTTGCTGTAGCGGTTCTCAGAAGGTGCCAAGAACTCTTTCTCGCTGCCCCAGTAGATGTCCTTTTCTGGGTGCCAGATATCTGGGCGTCCGAAGGCAAATCCGTAGGTCTTTAGACCCATGGACTCGTAGGCAATGGTGCCGGCAAGAATCATTAGGTCTGCCCAGGACAGCTGGTTGCCGTACTTCTTCTTTACCGGCCACAGCAGCCTGCGCGCCTTATCAAGATTGACGTTGTCAGGCCAGGAGTTCAAGGGTGCAAATCTTTGGTTACCGGTGCCACCGCCACCGCGACCATCCGAGGTGCGATAGGAGCCGGCTGAGTGCCAAGCCATGCGAATCATCAGGCCACCGTAGTGGCCCCAGTCTGCTGGCCACCAGCTCTGGCTGTCTTTCAATAGCGCGTGAACATCTGCTTTGACGGAATCAAAATCAAGCTTGCGAACCGCCTCGCGGTAGTCAAAGTCAGCTAGCGGGTTGGTCTTGGCATCATGCTGATGCAGGATGTCTAGGTTTAGGGCGTTTGGCCACCAATCCATGTTGCTGGTTCCAACGGTGGTCAAACCACCGTGCTGCACTGGGCACTTTGCGCTACTGTCCATTGACTTGCTCCCCTGATCGGATTACCTAAATCAGTACAAGCCAAATTGCTGGCAATTACTTCCCGAGGCTAATCGCTAGCTGGACGCAGTATTGGGATAGAAGTTCACAGAACCGCGAACCCAAACCGTCACCCGCATTCCAACCGCGGGGGCGAATGGGCCATTAGACCTGGCCCGAATCTTCTGACCGGGGGTCTGCACCTCAACCACGGCATCGTGACCAAAAAACACTCTGCCGATTACCTCTGAATCACCATTGGGATTAGGTTGCAGATAGAAATTCTCACTGCGAACCGCAACCACACCTTTTTGGCCATTCTCGATGTGGTTCAAGGCGGTGAGCTTGCCTAGTGAGGTGTGGACTTTGCTGTCGATTACCTCACCGTCAATCAACACAGAATCTCCCAGGAAAGTTGCGATGCCTAGGTCCGCCGGAGCGTTGTAGATTTCGCTCGGAGTGCCAACCTGGATGATGGTTCCAGAGCGCATCACCGCAACTCGGTCTGCCAGCGATAGCGCTTCTTCTTGATCGTGGGTAACCAAAAGCGCGGTGGCACCCTCGGCCTTCAACACTGCCTTGACCTCCGCCCGAATCGCATCTCTGAGTTCGGCATCTAAGGCACTAAATGGCTCATCTAGTAAAACCAGGGAAGGCTTTTTAGCCAGTGCCCGAGCCAGTGCGACTCGCTGTGCCTGGCCTCCGGAGAGTTGGTCTGGTTTGCGATCGGCAAACTCTTCCATGCGAATAAGTTTCAACAGCTCGTTCACTCGCGCGCTCTTTTGAGCCTTGTCGACACCGAGCAGCCCGAATTCAATGTTGCCGCGAACGCTTAGGTGCGGAAAAAGGGCAGCATCCTGCGGCACGATACCGATGCCGCGCTTTTCCGGTGACACTATGTCTTGAGTGCCAGAAACCTGCTTGCCCGCAAGCCAGATTTCCCCCGCGGTCGGGGTTTCAAAACCGGCAATTAGCCGCAGTAACGTGGACTTACCAGCTCCGCTGGAACCCAAAATGGCGATTAGTTCGCCTTGAGATACCTCTAGATTCAGATTGTGCAAAATCTCTTGATTGCCGAATGCGACCGCGAGATTCCTAATCGAAAGTAGCGTCATTTGACGTTTACCTCCGAGATCAATTTGCGAGCTTGAGCATTCAGCACCAGGGCCGGCACTCCCGCAATGATAATCAACAGCAGCGCATAGGGTGCCGCCTGCGAATAAGACAGCGTTTCAGTTGCGGCCCAAAGCTCGGTTGCCAAGGTGTCTATCGAGTTCGGTCTTAGCAACAACGTGGCCGGTAATTCCTTTAGAACCGCTAGGGCGGCCAGTGCTATTGCAGCCCAAATGCCAGCCTTGGACATCGGGAGCACCAACTTGAAAATTGCACCAAGCTTTCCAAGCCCGAGCGATCTTGCCACCTGCTCTTGAGCAGTTGAAACCTGAGCGATCGGAGTGGAAACCACAGACAGTGCGTTGGGCAAAAACAGAATCAAATAGGCAAAGATCAAAAGCCAAATGGTTTGGTATACCCCGGGCGTGAGATTGGCTCCAAAAAACACCAGCGCGAGTGCAACCACAATTGCGGGGAGTGCGTGGGAAGACCAGATGGTCAGCTCAACCCCAGAAGAGAATTTGCTCTGAAAGCGCACGTTCCATAGCGCTACCGCAACCGCAAAGATGCCAATCACAAGCCCAGAGCTAATTGCAATCCCTAGCGATGCCACCAAAGCACCCGATATCGCTGTCAAGTCCCAGTCATCAGCTGCCAAACTCCAACCCAGTAGCGCTGAGATCGGCAGCACACTCGAGCCCAAAGCCAACAGCCCCAGAAGACCTGACGCTAGAAAGCGCCAAGCACCGAGGTTGATTTTCAGCTGTCTGGTTTGCTTTTCAACTTTGGTGTAGCCGGTACGATAGCGCTTCTCGAAGTACAGCACAATCAAAGTCAGCAGCACCAAAACCACCGCCAGCGCGGCCGCAGCAGTTCGGTCAAAAGATCCTCGGTAAGCGTTGTAGATGGCGCGGGTGAAGGTGTCAAAGCGCAGTATCGAAACCGCGCCAAACTCGCTCAGGGTATAAAGCGCAACCAATAGGCCAGCGGCCATCGCGGCTGGCCTGACCTGCGGCCAAGTCACCTTTACCAACACCTGCAGGCTATTCATACCAAGCGATCGAGCTACTTCTTCTTGGTTGGCATTTGAGCGAATTAGCGCCGCCGACACCGCCAGAAATACATACGGTGCCATGGCCAGGCTCAAAGTGAGCCAGGCAGCGAAAAAGCCATTGAACCAAGGAAAGATTGAGGTGTAGGAAAGTGCCAAGACATAGCTTGGGATTGCAAGCGGCAGGGTGCCCGCGACGGCAAAGAAGGTTGCTGCGAACAGGTTGGTTTTGGTTGTTAGCCAAGCCTGAAAAAAGCCAATTGCAACCGCGGAAACGGTAACTGTCACTGTGAGCAACAGGGTGTTTCCCAATAGCTCTAAGGTTCGAACCCGAAGTAATTCCCCAAGCGCTTTTTCCGCACCTGCCACCAATCTGATCAGGAGGTAACCCAGTGGCAAAAGCGCGGCCAGAGCAGCAAAAACCCCCAACGCCGTAATTGCGATTGGGGGCCTTTGCATAGTCTGCCTAGATTAGCCCAGCTTGGCGGATTAGCTCCAGGGTCTGCTCCAAGCTGTCGAGGTCACTGAGATCAACCTTTGGTGCCGGAATCTCTGACAGCGGGGTCAGGTCATCGGCGGCAGGGATTCCTGGAACCAATGGATACTCTCTGGTTTGTTCGGCGAAGTAGTTCTGTCCGGTTTCTGAGAGCAAGAACTCAACGAACTTCTGAGCGGCAGAGGAATCCTTCAAGATTCCAACACCGGCAGCGTTGATGAGATTGCCAACATCCGCGGTCTCAAACTGAGCAATCTTCGAGGTCAGGTTCGCTGCACCTTTTTCCTGTGCCAGCGCATACCAGTAGTAGTGGTTGATCAATCCGGCATCGACCTGTCCGGCCTCGACTGCCTCCAAAATCGCTCCGTTCTTTTCAAAAATCACGGCGTTCTGCTTCATGCCCTCAAGCCATGCCAAGGTCTTTTCATCGCCCTCGACCACTCTCATGGCGGTAACAAAAGCCTGGAATGAGGCATTAGATGGAGCGATTCCGATTCTGCCCTGCCACTTAGGTTCTGCCAGTTCAAAAACTGACTTTGGTAGCTCGGTTACGGTCTTGGGGTTGTAGCTCAAAACTCGAACTCGGCCTGAGACACCAACCCATGCCCCATCGGCTGCTGAATATGCCGTGGGTACCAAGTCGTAGATGCTGGCAGGAAGCTTGGTAAATAACCCGGCCTTAGAAACTGCACCGAGCGCACCGGCGTCCTGCGCAAAAAATACATCGGCTGGAGAGTTCTCGCCCTCCTCCAGTAGCTGCGCCGCTAGCTCAGCACTGCTGGCGTAGCGAACCTCAACCTCGATACCGCTCTCCTGCTCGAACTGCTCAACCAAAGGAGCCACCAGCTCCTCGTCACGACCGGCGTAAACGACGATCGAGGTTTGCTCGGCGGCCTGCGGCTGCGCGGCGCAGCCAGCGAGTGCGGCTAATGGGATCAGAGTCAGTGCGAGGATTTTAGATAACTTCAAGATGTTCCTAACTAAAAAGAGTTCTGAAATCGAACTTCCTGAATAGGTTAGGTTTACCTAACTAGTTTGTCAAGAACAAGTATTTCCGCTGACTGCAGGGGTGGATTAGACTGCAACTTGCTCGGTCTGATGATTCATGCCGCTTAGGAAAGATTTAGATTGATAGCGGTTCAAGACCTCGAAATTCAAATCGGTGCCAGGACTTTGATGTCCGGCGTAAACTTCCGCGTTCAAAAGGGCGACAAGGTCGGTTTGGTAGGCCGCAACGGAGCTGGCAAAACCACCCTCACCAAGATTCTCGCCGGCGATGGCCAACCCACCCTTGGCTCAGTTTCGGTGCAGGGGCAAATCGGTTACCTCCCCCAGGATCCAAGATCAGGCGATCCTAAAGAATTGGTTCGAACCAGAATTCTCAATGCTCGCGGACTGGGAGACATTTCGCAGCGCATGCTCAAGGCCACCATCGATATGGCTAGCAGTGACCCCAAGATTCACGATGCTGCAATGAAGAAATATGCACGTGCCGAAGAGGAGTTCAATGCCGCCGGTGGCTATGCAGCCGAGGCGGAAGCCTCGTCAATCGCCTCGAATCTAGGTATCAGCGAGACCACTTTGAATGAGGAGCTGGGCACGCTATCTGGTGGCCAGCGGCGCAGGATTGAGCTGGCTCGGATTCTATTTTCAAATGCCGAAACCATGCTGTTGGATGAGCCAACCAACCACCTGGATGCTGACCGAGTGGTTTGGCTGAGGAACTTTCTCAAAAACTATTCCGGCGGCCTGATCGTGATCAGCCACGATGTTGACCTTGTCGAAGAAACTGTAAACCGAGTCTTCTACCTCGATGCCAATCGCCAGGTGATCGACATCTACAACATGGGTTGGAAAAACTACCTAAAGCAGCGTGAGGCAGACGAAGAACGTCGTAAGCGCGAGCGAGCCGGAGCCGAAAAGAAAGCTGCCGTGCTGCAGTTGCAGGCAGCCAAGTTTGGAGCCAAGGCAACCAAGGCGGCAGCTGCCCACCAGATGCAGCGCCGCGCCGAGAAGCTACTCAGTGGTCTTGACGCAGTGCGCGAGCAAGACAAGGTCGCCAAAATCAAATTCCCAGACCCGGCCCCCTGCGGCAAGACTCCGCTGATGGCGTCAAATCTGTCCAAGAGCTATGGCTCGTTGGAAATCTTCACAGCTGTTGATCTCGCGATTGACCGCGGTAGCAAGGTTGTGGTGATTGGCCTAAACGGAGCTGGAAAGACCACGCTGCTGAGAATGTTGGCAGGGGTCGATAAGCCCGACACCGGAATCATCGAACCTGGTCACGGCCTCAAAATCGGCTACTTTGCCCAGGAGCACGAGACCCTGGATGTGAAAAAGACTGTGCTGCAGAACATGCAGGCTTCCGCACCTCAGCTAAATGACACTGACTGCCGCAAGGTGCTTGGTTCATTCCTGTTCTCGGGTGACGATGTGTCCAAACCAGCTGGAGTGCTCTCCGGTGGTGAAAAGACTCGATTGGCACTTGCTGCACTGGTGGTTTCAAGTGCAAACGTCCTGCTTCTAGATGAGCCAACCAACAACCTTGATCCAGCCAGCCGTGAAGAAATTCTTCGAGCCCTAGCCTCGTTCACCGGTGCCGTGGTTTTGGTCAGTCACGATGTTGGGGCAGTTGAAGCCCTGAACCCAGAGCGAGTGTTGATCCTCCCCGACGGTGTCGAAGACCACTGGAACCAGGGCTACGCGGATCTAATTTCGCTGAGTTAGTTCAACAATCCCTTCGCCCGTGACTGCGGTAACTGGAATCGGATTGCAAATCTCACCGACAAATTCGCCGTCCACGATATTTCTAAAACCGAGCAAGAACCATTTACCGGCTGGGTTTTGAACCAGGCGACCGGCATACAGCGTGACGTCTGGAAATTGCACCGCTTGGCTCACATCTATGCCACTTAGGTCTGGATTGCAGGTGAGCGAGAAGATCCCGTCGTTTTGACCGTGAAGCGCTAGGCGATCTTTATCAAACTCCCGATAACCGCAACAAAATAGAATCACCGGCACACCGTCAACCACTTCAAACTGCAACACCTCGAGTTGACCAAAGCCAGATCCAGGCAGCGACAGTGGCGGCTGAGCCTCCCAGTTCAGCATGTCTTTTGAAACCGCATGTCCGACGACGCCGCGTGACACCGGAGCTCCTTGATTGGCTCTGGCGGTGATCAACATGTGCCAAAGTTCGTCATCCGGATTCAGCTTGAAAACCCATGGGTCGCGCCAGGCTTCGTCATTCCAGACCGTTTTGTCGTAAGTTTCGTAGTAGCGTCCATCGGCCCGGAGCAGGGCTTGACTGGAGGCCTTGGTCCAGTTGACCAGGTCGTTGGAATGAGCGACACCGATTGATTGAATGTCTCCTCCGTCCTCGCGCGATGTGCCGGTGTAAAACATCCACCAGCGACCGTCGTCGCCCTTCACAGTGGAACCGGTCCAGGTGGTCCAGGAATCAAACGCATTGCTGTCACTTGGAGAGATTGCGTCAGGCAGAATCTCCCAATTCACAAGATCTTTAGAAACCGCATGGCCAACATTTGTGTTGCGATGACGACGGTTTGGATCTACCAGCCCCCTTGATGCGGTCAGATAAAAGGCGTGACAAACATCGCCGTCCCAGACATACCAGCTGTCCCAGATCCAGCGGTCAGGCAATCGAATGGTCATGTTTCTCCTTACTAAACCTCAAGGGCCTTCTTGATTCGTTGGATGGACACCGGGTCTTTGGTGCCAAGGGTTTGAGCAAACAGGCTGATCCGCAGTTCCTCTAAAAGCCAACGAGCTCGCAGCAAGTTGGCTGGCGCAGTTATTGACAACGGCAACTCTCCGCCGGCAGCCGCATAAATCTGCAGCGCCTGGATCAGCTCGGCCTGGGCAGACCTATCCTTCAATGGGTTTTCCTGCATCTTGGTTATGCGAATTGTGATTGCCCTTAGATACACCGGCAGTCGCTTTAGTCGCTCTGGTGGTGTGAGCGAAATAAAGTTTTGGCAAACCAGCTGTGCGATGTGGGCTTTCTCATCGCTTAGCTCATTTAGGAAATCCATGGCTCGAGCACCAGAGATCGCTTTACCGGCTTCTCTAGCAGCATCCGAAATGTCGGTGGCTAGCGCCACCGACTCAAAGCAATACTCCAACACCCTGGCCTGAACACTGTCTCGAATCGATTCGAACTGCTTGCGACTAAAGATCAATCCATCGCTCGAAACCTTGTGTATTTCCTCGAAGGCTAAAGCAGTAATTACATCGTCCACAAACGCTGCGATGCCCTGATAGGGAAGCGCTGCCAGCGCGAGCTTCTCCTGCGGCTTTAGGTGAGATTCAACATATTTGGCAGGAGTTGGGATGGCCATTCGAACCAGCTGCGCCACCGCAGTCGGATGCTTCGCTAGCCGATCTGCTTCGGTAGCCAGCACTTCGACATCTACCGCCTTTCCCCGAGAGACAAGTGACGGGTAAGCCTTGATGCTGCTTTGACCACTCACGGTCTCAACCAGTTGAGTCAGTTGATCAAAATCCCAGCTGGTAAGTCCCTGCCGCTCCAGATCCTTATGCAGCTTGGTGGCAACCTGGGCAACTGCCTTCTGCCCCTCGGCCTTGAACTTGGTTTGCAACTCCAGCAGGTTTGTTGCGGTGGCAAGCGACTTGCCCTTTTGATCCACCACTCGGTAGGTCATTTTCAGTCCCGCACCAATGCGATCAAGGTCAAAATCTGCCGCGGTTACCTTCACTCCAGCGACTTTCTGAATGGTCTGCGCCACAGTTTCGGTGAGCAGACCCTGAATTGGCAGCTCGGCGAGAATCTTCTTTGCCCAATCTGCTGCCGGCACCACTGACTTTCTAATCGCCTTCGGTAGAGCTCGAATCAGTTCGGTCACCAGCTCCAACCTCAGCCCCGGCACCAACCAGTCAAATTCCTCCGACTGCAAACTGGGCAATACCTCGACTGGGATCGATATCGTCACTCCATCTTCAATATCCCCCGGAGCAAAGCGGTACTGAAGATTGAACTGATGACCGTGGGTAATCCAGCTGCCCGGGAATACATTTTCATCCGGTGCAACCAGCTCCACCTCTTTGAGGTTTTCGCGGGTCATGTTTAGAAGCTGTGGTTTTTCAACCCTGGCCTTTCGCCACCAGCCCTCAAAGGACCTGGTCGAAAAGACATCGAGTGGGATGCGGTTATTGAAGAACCTAAACTGATCCTGCTCATCCGGGATCAGCTCTGGGCGCCTGGCTCGCTCAGCCTCGGCCTCCAGTTCGCCAAGCAGCTTGCGATTCTCACGCTCGAAGGCCTGCTTAGAATCCCACTCGCCATCAACTAGCGCATGACGAATAAATAGTTCTCGAGCGTGCATCGGGTCGATGCGCGAGTACTGCACTTTCTGACCTGCGATTATCACCAGACCAAAGAGCGTCACCCTCTCAAGAGCTATCGCAGCCCCCATCTTCTTCTCCCAGTGCGGGTCAGAGATCTGGCGCTTGCAAAGCTCTCCAGCAATCTCGGCCGCCCAGGCCGGTTCAACCGCGGCATTCATTCGGGCAAATAGCCTGCTGGTTTCAACCAGCTCTGCCGACATCAAGGCCTCGGGGGGCTTCTTCGCGAGCGCCGACCCCGGAAACACCACAAACTTCTTACCGTTGGAGCCTAGATATTCACGGGAGCTCTTTTGCTTCACCGGCTTACCGTTCACGAACTTCGGCTTTTGCTCAGTTAGCAATCCGAGCTGACTCAATAGCCCAGCAAGAAGCGATTTGTGGATGCCATCCGGGTTTACCCGAGCCGGCCCACACTCCAGGCCAAGCGGCTTGGAAACTAATTTGAGCTGCTTCACCAAGTCTTGCCACTCGCGAATCCGAAGGAAATTGAGGTGCTCGGATTTGCAAAGTCTTCTGAATGCGCTGGAGGAGAGCTTGCCCTGCTGCTGCTCGAGATAGTTCCAAAGATTTATCAGAGTCAAAAAGTCTGAGCTTGGGTCAGTGAATCTGGCGTGAAGCAAGTCTGCTTTTTCTCGCTTTTCAATGGGTCGCTCTCGCGGGTCCTGGATGGTAAGACCGGCAACCACAATCATCACCTCGCGAGTGATGCCATGTTTTTTAGATTCCACCAGCATGCGAGCAAAACGCGGTTCGATCGGCAATCTCGCCAACTGCTTACCCAGTGGGGTGAGCTCCAACTGTCCCTCCCCGGGCGCCAGCGCTCCCAGCTCAATAAGCAGATTGTTGCCATCTTTGATGCCCTTGTTATCAGGTGCCTGCAGGAACGGGAACTTGCCCAACTCGCCAAGCCCAAGACTGGCAGCCTGCAAGATGACCGATGCCAGGTTGGTGCGCAGGATCTCCGGGTCGGTGAATTCCGGCCTGGAGTTGAAATCCTCCTGCGAGTAAAGCCTGATCACCGTTCCCGGTGATGTTCTACCAGCGCGACCAGCGCGCTGATTGGCACTGGCTTGACTGATCGCTTCGATCGGAAGCCTCTGCACCTTCAACTTGGTGCTGTAGCGCGAGATACGTGCGGTGCCGGCATCTATTACATATTTGATGTTCGGAATGGTCAACGAGGTCTCAGCAACGTTGGTGGCCAGAATCACCCGCTGCTGAATGCCGGCCGACTTCGAGGGTTCAAATACCCGGTGCTGTTCCGAAGAACTAAGTCGACCGTAAAGCGGTAGCACTTCCAGTCGTTTGGTGAGCTGGCCTGCGGTTACTGCCCCCACTATTGCTTCTTGCGCATCGCGAATCTCGGATTCTCCAGAGAGAAACACCAAGACGTCGCCAGCTTCTTCACGCTCGAGTTCTTTCAGCGCTGAAATCACTCCGTCGATGTAGTCATCCGCCGTGGTCTCAGCATCGGGATCAGACTCCCCCTGCCTTTCCGAAACCACCGGGCGGTAACGGATCTCGATCGGAAAGGTTCGACCGCTCACCTCAATGATCGGAGCGTTATCAAAGTGACGGCTGAAGGAGCCCGGATCAATCGTTGCCGAGGTGATGATTACCTTTAGGTCTTTGCGCCTGGGCAACAGCTGCTTTAGATAACCGAGCAGAAAGTCGATGTTCAAACTGCGCTCGTGAGCCTCGTCAATGATGATGGTGTCGTATTGCCGAAGTTCTCGATCGTTCTGCATGGCGTTCAGCAAAATGCCATCGGTCATTACCTTGACCAAAGTCTTTTTCGAAGAGGTGTCTGTGAAGCGAACCTGGTAACCCACCTCTTGCCCGAGTTCGACCGCCAGCTCCTCGGCAATGCGCTCGGCAACCGACCGAGCGGCGATTCTTCTGGGCTGGGTGTGAGCAATGGATTTGCGACCAAGCTCTAGGCACATCTTGGGAATCTGGGTGGTCTTTCCAGAACCGGTGGCGCCAGCGATAACCACTACCTGGTGGCTCTTTATGGCAGTAAGAATCTCTTCCCGAAGCAATGAGACCGGGAGATCCTCGGGGTAGTGCAGCTTCAGTGATGTCGCATTCACTTTGCCATCAGCCCCTTAGTTTGGTTCGAGATTACCAAACCAGCGGATTCGACCCGCTTGAAGACGTTACCTAAACGTTACCTAGCAGGTGAATAACAGCTACCAAGTTGCTGTTAATCCTCTGTGAGTCGAGCAATGTGGCCGACTCGCCTGAGCGCTCCTTGGCTCGACGAGTGGACTTCTGACTTGCAGAAAAAGTACTAAAAGTCATCGAAAGGACTTTCGAAATGGAATCAACAATCAGCGAGGGTGGATACCTAATCGTATTCAACATGCTCTCCATGGGCATCGCAGCGATGCTTTTCACCACCATCTTCTTGGTGATGGCAAAGGATCGTGTACTACCGCGTTACCGCATGGCGGTAATGGTTTCGGCAACCGTAACCGGTATCGCCGCTTACCACTACTTCAGAATGTTTGACAGCTTCAACCACGCATTCGGACCAGACGCCATTGAAGGCACTGTCTACAACGTGGGCTACCGTTACGTGGACTGGCTACTAACCGTGCCACTGCTATTGGTGGAGACTGTTGCCGTTCTAGGTCTAGCACGTGCACTACAGAGCTCACTACTAGTTCGACTAGTACCAGCATCTGCACTGATGATCGCACTGGGTTACCCAGGTGACGCTCAGCTAGACATCATGGGCATTCCAGCATCTGTCTGGGGTCTACTATCTACCATCCCATTCCTATACATCCTCTACGTATTGTTCGTTGAGCTAGGCAAGTCGCTAGAGCGTCAGTCTGCCGCCGTACAGCGCAAGGTGAAGGAACTACGTTTGCTTCTTCTAGCAACCTGGGGCGTTTACCCAATCGCATTCATTGCGAACATGAACGCAACTGGCTTCGACGAGGGTGGCTTTGTACTACGCGAGGTCGGCTACTCAGTAGCTGACATCTTGGCCAAGTGTCTATTCGGCCTAGTGATCTTCACCATCGCTCGCATCAAGAGCGCTGAGGACGACGCAACCTTCGCGAAGACCGAGTTCAAGGACTAAGGAAAGGTGGTGACTCTGATGAAGAAAATCAATTGGGACATCGTGCAGGCCATCGTGCTAGTGGGAATGCTTCCAGCGATGCTAATCGTCGGAGCTATCTTTCCAGCGTTCTTCGCTAAGTACTAAAAGCTAAAGAAAAATCCCCCCGGACCGTCTGGTCCGGGGGGATTTTTTTACTCTTAATCAAACCATTCGGTAGGTGGACCCAAGAAAAGCAGAAATGCGAATACCGCGGGGATTGCCACCAGCAAAACCGCCAGCAAAACAATGGGGCGCGCGATAAACCAACGGAAGGTCCCGTCAATAAAGGACTTATCCCTAGGGTCTTCGCTCTTGCTGGTGCGCCAAGCGCCATCAAGAGCCGAGGTTGCCACAAGCCTGCGCTCAAATGGAATGGTGGCAAATGGCACAATCGCCAATCCAATCGCCAATGCCAACTTGCCAATCTTCCAGCGCTGATTGATGCCCACCAGCAGCGCGGTAACCGCATAACCCAAAAAGACAGCACCGTGAATGCTTCCGGCGATTGTCACAATCGGTGGAAATGGGTCGCCCGCGGCACGAATGATTAGGGCTGAGATCAGCAGGGTCCAGGTGATTGCCTCACCTTTTGCGAAGGTAAGAAATAGTTGCTTTGGTTGCACGAAGGCTCCTTTGGTTTCCCAAAAGAGTCTAGGCGCGCAGGGCCTTAGCCAACTCCCTGAAGTGCTCAACCATCTTGTCCATGTCCTTCTGAGTGTGCATCAGAGATACCAACCACTGCTCATCGAGTCCCGGAGGGGTGATGATGCCACGGTTGATGCCCCAGAGCCAGCTCAGCTCGGCAACGCCAAAGTCAACGTTTTTGAAGTCGCGGTAGTTTCGCACCGGAGCCTTGGACCAGGTAATTGCACCCTTGAGACCCAAACCGATGGTGTGAGCAGGCAGCTCATACTCATTGATGATCTCGTTGATCTTGTTCAGGGTGTTTACGTTGATCTGCTCGGCCTTCTGCATCGCCTTTGGAGTTACCAACTCTTCGACGGCCATAATCGCTGCCATCACAAGTGGGTTTCCGTTGTAGGTTCCGTAGTGCGCCATGCGACCATCGACCACGGCAGCCATGTACTTTTGCTTGCCGCCAAAGGCAGCGACTGGCAATCCGCCACCGATGCTCTTGGCCAGGGTGATTAGGTCTGGCTCTACTCCGGTTCTACCAGCAGCACCGGCTTCACCAGCGGTCAGACCGGTCTTTACCTCATCAAAGATCAGAGCAATGTCGTACTTATCGCACAGTGCCCGCACTCCAGGAAGGTAGCCCTCGTCCGGCAGCACGATGGAGATGTTCTCCATTACCGGTTCAAGCACAAAGGCTGCGATCTTGTGAGCGTGCTCGCTCATAATCTTTTCTAGGTATTCGAGGTTGTTGTAGGGAACAACAAAGACCTCACCGGGCTCAACCTCGAATGGCACCTCAGGGGTTGGAGCATTGGCATCCCCGATGTTCTCAAGCTTTGGCTTTACCGATACCTGCAGTGGGTCGTAACCACCGTGGTAACCGCCCTCGAGCTTGATGATTGCCTTTTTGCCATTGGCGGCTCTCGCGGTGCGAATCGCATACATCAGCGATTCGGTACCGGAGTTGGTAAAGCGAATCATGTCTAGGTTGAAGCGCTTCTTGAACAGCTCGGCAGCCTCGGTCGCAGTAGGCGACGGGGTGACGAACAAGGTTCCGGTGCGGTTCAGTGCGCGCTTTACAAAGCGCACCACCTTTGGGTTTAGGTGTCCGACCATCATCGCTCCAAAGCCCATGGAGAGATCCAGAAGCTTCCGGCCGTCGACGTCCTTGACGTAAGCGCCTTTAGCGCTGGCTACCGAAATCGGGTATGGGTCCCAGTGTTGAAAGCTGGAGGTAACTCCAAGCGGTAGGGACTTGCTGGCTTTTACGTTCTCTTTGCCAGATAGTTTTGTGGTCTTTTGAAATAGCTCCCACTCTTTGGCGAGTAGCTCTTTAACTCTGTCTTGATTTAGTTCTCTAGTGGTCGTCGGAACCACTCGGTATCCAGCAGGGTCGTGTTTTGGGTTATTCACTTGTGACACGAGTATCACTCCTTTGTGTCCTCCCACTCTCCCACACAGTTTGAAAAAACGCCAATTCGCGCCACGCGAGTTCGCTAATGGGTGAAGAAGGGCTTGTTTTAGGCGATTGGAAATGATTTCACTAGCTTTTGGCATATACCTTGAAAGGCAATTGCACCTCGTCGACGAAAGGGCTGACTATGCAGCTTCTGCTCGCCGACCAA
>JACCDV010825217.1_pt1 | contig 37969 bp, 38 predicted proteins | sample 7446131 | NCBI WGS metagenome assembly JACCDV01 (sample SAMN15323448, study PRJNA562643) | freshwater metagenome | isolation source: river surface water | place: USA:Blue River Watershed | collected 2017-08-17
GTAATGTAGATTACGAGGTTCCTACTATTGGATTCATTTCCCATTTTGATACTTCACCAGATTTTTCGGGAGCTAATGTAAAACCTCAGGTTATACCTAATTATGATGGAGGAGATATCGTATTAAATACAGCACAAAATATCGTTTTATCACCAAAGTATTTCAAAGATTTATTGCAATATAAAGGACAAACTTTAATTACTACCGACGGAACTACTTTACTAGGTGCAGATGACAAAGCCGGAATTACAGAAATTGTAACCGCTATGGAATACCTCATTCAACATCCTGAAATCAAACACGGAAAAATTAGAGTTGGGTTCACTCCCGATGAAGAAATAGGACGTGGTGCGCATCATTTTGATGTAGCTAATTTTGGTGCTGATTGGGCATACACTATGGATGGAAGTCAGGTAGGCGAATTAGAATATGAAAATTTTAATGCAGCTGGAGCCAAAATTACCTTCAAAGGAAAAAGTGTACATCCTGGTTATGCCAAAGGGAAAATGATCAACTCCATGCTTATTGCTAACGAATTTATTAATGCATTACCAAAAGGTGAAACCCCAGAAGAAACTAGAGGATATGAAGGATTTTTTCATGTGCATCATCTTAGTGGAAGCATTGAAGAAAGCGTAGTAGAATTGATTATTCGAGATCACAATAAATCAAAGTTTGAAAAGCGTAAAGTACTCATTGAAAAAATCACAAAAAAAATCAATAAAAAATTTGCCAAACAATTTGGTGAAGATATAGCCATTGCTGAAATCAACGACCAATACTATAATATGAAAGAAAAAGTATTGCCTGTCAAACACATTGTCGATATTGCCGAAAAAGCAATGAAAGAAGTGGGTATTAAACCACTAATTAAGCCTATACGTGGCGGAACAGATGGTTCTCAATTATCTTACATGGGATTGCCTTGTCCCAATATTTTTGCTGGTGGGCATAACTTTCATGGAAAGTACGAATATGTTCCAGTAGAAAGCATGCAAAAAGCAATTGAAGTCATTGTTAAAATTGCCGAATTGACCGCTTCTAAAAATTAAGCCATAAAAAAACTCCCAATTCAATGAATTGGGAGTTTTTTTATTTTTTCTTTGAAACTATTTCTTATTCAAAGCAGCACTCATTTCCATTGAAATAGCTGAACGCTCCATTTTCAATTTCCCTGACATTGTTTCCACCACTACTGTAGTTTCAGCTAATTCAGCAATTTTACCATGAAGACCACTTTTAGTGATAATTTTATCTCCAACTTTCAAACTGTTTTCAAATTCTTTTTCAGCTTTCGCTCTTTTTTGTTGTGGTCTAATCATAAAGAAATAGATTACTACAAACATTAATAAGAACGGCGCAAATTGACTTAGTTGTCCCATAATTTTATTTTATTTTTTTGTTAAACGTATTACATCAAGCCTCTTCCTGCTTTGATCATTTTTTTATTCGATTGGAACTCTTTGACTAAATTATCTAAAATTCCGTTGATAAAAATACTACTTTTTGGAGTAGAATATTCTTTAGCCAACTCTAAATATTCATTCAAAGTTACCTTTACTGGAATTGATGGGAATTTCAACAATTCGCAAATAGCCATTTTAAGAATAATGGTGTCTATTTCAGCAATTCGATCCATATCCCAATTAGGTGTTTTAGAATCAAATTCTTTAGCCAATTCTTTTTCGTTTAAAACTGTTTTTCTAAACAAATCTTTCGCAAAATCTTTATCATCAGCATCTTTAAACAATTTTGGCACTCTAAAACTATCATCCTCAGCTGATTTGATTGCTTTTAATTGCTTAACAATATGCGTATTCACTACTGGAATATCGTCAATCCAAGTTAGTTTGTCATCCTCTAAATACTCGTATAATTTTTCATTTGGAACAATAATTTCCGAGAAAAGATCAATAACAAACTGCTTATCTTCTTCAAATGTATTGACAGTAGTACTCATGTATTTAGCATACAATTTACTTTCTTTCAAAGAAGTTAAAAGTAAATTAATATAATCATCATGAATATTCCAATTGGTTATTTTTCTGTTTTCCAAAGCAATACTCAACGAATTATTGTCTTCCAATAATTGAAAAATAGTATTCTTAACAAATTTATTGTTTGGATTGCGTTCTTCAGGGGTTGCCAAATGTTTTTGACTTGATAAGTGTAAGAAGATTTTTTCCTTTTTAGCCATTTCAATTAAAGAAGAAAGCATGATAAGGTATAAATCTTGAATAGCATCGATGCTGTAAAATAGAAATTTTTCTTGGCCTTCTAAATTATCCGAACCGTTTTGGTGCATGGCATAAATGGATTGCATAACCTTAACGCGAATGTGTCTTCTATTTACCACTTTGTAAGAACTTTTAATAAATTAGACTGCAAAAGTAGGCATTTCATACCTTAAAATAAAATTTAAAATCTATTTTTTGAGAATAAAAAACCTATTCTTAAGTAACTTATTTATTTGAATCGACTCCTTTTTAACACTTATTTATTCTTCAAATTACTGTATATTTGCGATGCAAAAAAGCACACTATAATGAAAGAATTAGGTTATTTAAATAAATATTTCATTAAATACAAGTTTAGTTTTTTACTTGGAATTGCAATTACCATTATTGCACAATTTTTCTCATTATATACTCCTAAATTAATCAGTAAATCACTAGAAGCTATTGAACAATTTGACAAACTTTCAGATACTAAAAAAGCTTCTGAAATAATACTCTCGCAGTTCAAAGAAGAATTAGTTCACAATATTCTATTGATAATTGGAACCACCATTATCGCTGGTTTTTTGACATTTTTAATGCGCCAGACACTAATAGTAATGTCACGCCATATCGAATTTGATTTAAAAAATGAAGTCTTTAAACAATACGAAAATCTATCACAACAATTTTACAAGCAAAATAGAACGGGCGATTTAATGAGCCGAATCAGTGAAGATGTTTCAAAAGTACGAATGTATGTTGGTCCAGCAGTAATGTACACCATCAATACATTTATCCGATTTGCTATTGTAATTGCTTATATGTACAATGTATCACCAAGATTAACATTATATACATTATTACCTTTACCTATTTTGTCCTACACTATTTTCAAACTTAGTTCTGAAATTAACAAAAGGAGCACCACTTTTCAGCAATACCTATCTAAAGTTTCTAGTTTTACTCAGGAAATATTCTCTGGAATTCGAGTAATCAAAGCCTATTCTTTAGAAAATCAACACCAAAACAACATGATAGATTTGGCTAATGAAAGTAAAAGTAAGAGCTTAGATTTAGCCCGTGTACAATCTTTATTTGGTCCACTCATGATGGCACTAATAGGAATAAGTAACTTGGTCGTAATCTATTTTGGAGGACTAATGTACATGGAGGGTACTATCAAAAGTATTGGTACTATTGCCGAATTTATTTTGTACGTTAACATGCTTACTTGGCCTGTAGCCTCTTTGGGATGGGTATCCTCTATGGTACAAGAAGCAGAAGCCTCACAAAAAAGATTGAACGAATTTTTAAAAATAAAACCAAAGATTAAAAATTCCAATCCGGAACATTCTATTATTGAAGGTGAAATTAGCTTTAATAATGTAAGCTATACGTATGAAGATACTAATATTAAAGCGATTCAAAATATCTCTTTTAGCATAAAAAAAGGGCAAACTTTAGCTATATTAGGAAAAACTGGAGCAGGAAAATCAACAATTCTTTCATTGATTTCTAGACTAGACGATGTATCAGAAGGTCAAATCAATATTGATGGAAATCCAATTGATACACTCAATTTATATGACCTACGAAATAGTATTGGCATCGTACCTCAAGATGCGTTTTTATTTTCCGATAGTATAAAAAATAATATCAAATTTGGTAAAGAAAATGCCACTGATAGTGAAATAGAAAAAGCTGCAAAAAATGCTTTGGTTCATGACAATATCATTGGGTTCAAAAACAAATACGACACCATTTTAGGTGAAAGAGGAATCACATTGTCAGGCGGACAAAAACAACGCGTTTCAATTGCACGTGCCATAATTAAAAATCCGCCTATTTTACTATTCGATGATTGTTTATCGGCTGTTGATACTGAAACCGAAGAAGGAATACTAAACAACTTAAATACCATTTGCAAAGATAAAACAACAATTATTGTTAGTCATAGAGTTTCCTCTGCTAAAAATGCTGACCAAATTATTGTTATTGATGAAGGCAAGATTATACAACAAGGCTCTCATAATCAATTACTAAATCAAGACGGATACTATGCTGACTTATATTTAAAACAACTTTCAGAAAAAGAATTGCTATAATTTTTTGTTTTATCAATTTATTTTTTCATTTTTGAATACCATATAAACCCTAAAATGAAGAAAGGATTATGAGAGAAAATGACTTATTAGAAAAAGAAGAAATATTTTCAAAAGTTTTAAGAGCTGGAAGAAGAACCTATTTCTTTGATGTAAGAGCTACCAAAGCCGATGATTATTACATCACAATCACCGAAAGTAAAAAGTTTACCGAAGAGGATGGTTCTTTCCACTTCAAGAAACATAAGATTTATTTGTATAAAGAAGATTTTGCTTCTTTTACCGAAATTCTTGGCGAAATGACATCTTATGTACTAAATCACAAAGGAGAAGAAGTGATTTCAGAAAGACATCAAAAAGACTACAAAAAAGAACATACTGAGGATACTGATGAAGCTATTACTACTAAAGTAACAAACTTCACAGACATCGACTTCGATGATATTTAATCCTCCGATAATTCTATAAAATAATAAAGCCCAAAATCAGTTCATTTTGGGCTTTATGTTTATAATGTGTTTTTACTTCACTTCCATTAATTCTACATCAAATATCAAAGTAGCATTTGGTGGAATTACACCTCCGGCTCCTCGTGAACCATATCCTAAATGCGATGGAATTACAAATCGAGCCTTATCACCCACTTGCAACAAAGCAATTCCTTCGTCCCAACCTTCTATTACGTGGCCTTTTCCTAAAGGAAATTCAATAGGTTTTTTACGAGCATAAGAACTGTCGAATACTTTTCCATCAGCTAACTGTCCTGAATAATGAACCGAAACTGTTTTTCCGTTTTCAGCCTTTTTACCAGAACCTCTTTGAATAAATTGGTAACGTAACCCACTTTCTGTTTTTTCAAAACCAGCCGCTAATTTTTCCATCTCCGCCTCAGCAGCAGCACGCTCTGCCTCAATGCGTTTTGCACGAGCTCCTTCAAAAGTTCTAAAAGCTTCTACAGCATTCCATTGTTCTGCCTCAGCCCCTACTCTAATAATTTCTAAAGTTTCTAAAACATCACCTTGTGCAACCGTATCCACAACCTCTTGTCCTTCAACAACGTGTCCAAAAACAGTATGTTTTCCATCCAACCAAGAAGTAGGTACATGAGTAATATAAAATTGTGACCCATTAGTTCCTGGGCCTGCATTAGCCATAGCCAAAACTCCCGGACGATCATGTTTTAAACTTGGATGAAATTCATCGTCAAATTTATAACCTGCATCTCCCGTTCCTGTTCCTTGAGGACAACCACCCTGAATCATAAAATCAGGAATTACTCTATGAAAAGTTAATCCGTCATAATATTTAGTCCCTTGAGGTTTTACTTTATTTTCTAAATTTCCCTCGGCTAAAGCCACAAAGTTTCCTACAGTCCCAGGAGTTAAATCATGTGTTAATTTTACTAAAATTGAACCTTTAGCGGTATTGAATTTAGCGTATATTCCGTTTTCCATTGTTAAACTTTATTAAATTGAAATGCAAATTTAAAATAATATTATTGATAAACCTTAAATTAATATATTTGAATTCACTATAAAACAAAAAAACTATGACTTCCATTTTTGACAAATCAAGTAGTGATTCCATCATTTCAAGGATAAACAATTTAAAACCAGACACTCAACCTTTATGGGGAAAAATGACGGTTGATCAAATGCTACTTCATTGCAAACTAGCAACAGATGTAGCGTTTGGAAAGCAAGATTTGAAAATTAATTTTGCAATGAAAATATTAGGAAAATTACTTAAGAAAAAAGTTTTTTATGGAGGAGCTATGAAAAAAAACACTCCTACCGCACAAGAATTTATAGTAACTGAGCGTTATGATTTCGAAAAAACAAAAAAAGAACTAATTTCAAATTTCACTAGATTTGCTTCAGAAGGTAAATCCTCAATTCAATTAAAAAGCCATCCGTTTTGGGGAAAAATGACCTCTGAAGAATGGGATATTTTACTTTGGAAACACACCAACCACCATTTAGAACAGTTTGGAGTATAATAGAAAAACTCAATTCTTTAAATCAAATATAGCTGTTACAAGATCTAAATGAACCTAATAAATCTTGTATATTTGCCGTTCTAAATTCTCACTATGCGTATAGACATTATCACCGTCCTTCCGGAATTATTGCGAAGCCCTTTTGAAGCTTCTATCATGAAACGCGCCATCGACAAAGGTTTGGTAGAAGTGCATATTCATAATTTACGGGATTACACCACTAATAAACAAAAAAGTGTGGATGATTACCCTTTTGGTGGTGGCGCAGGAATGGTTATGACAGTGCAGCCTATTGATGATTGTATCACACATTTAAAAAATCAAAGAACGTATGACGAAATAATCTATATGTCACCAGACGGAGAAACGCTAAATCAGAAAATGGCCAATACGATGTCGTTGTATGAGAATATTATCATCTTGTGCGGACATTATAAAGGAGTCGATCAACGAGTGCGAGATCATTTTATAACCAAAGAAATTTCTATTGGCGATTATGTTTTGAGTGGTGGCGAGTTAGGTGCTTTAGTTTTATCTGATGCTTTAATTCGGTTAATTCCCGGAGTTTTAAGTGACGAAACCTCTGCCTTAACCGACAGTTTTCAAGACGGATTATTATCAGGGCCTATTTACACTCGCCCAGCCGACTACAAAGGATGGAAAGTGCCTGAAGTATTAACTAGTGGCAACTTTGCAAAAATTGACAAATGGCGTGAAGACATGGCATACGAACATACTAAAAATCGTCGCCCTGACTTATTGGAAGAATAATATTTTATTTTTTTTACATTTTAATTCAAAAATCAAAAAAATATAATTAATTTCGCACCCGCATTAGACCAACCTCTGGCGAGAACCGTGAATGTTGCTCTATATTAAACCATAATTAAAATTATCATGGCAGATTTAATGAAATTCGTTAAAGACGAATTTGTAACAAGAAAAGATTTCCCTGAATTTGGAGCTGGTGATACAATCACTGTGTACTACGAAATCAAAGAGGGTGAAAAAACAAGAACTCAGTTCTTTAAAGGAGTAGTTATTCAAAGAAGAGGTTCTGGAACAACAGAAACTTTTACCATCCGAAAAATGTCTGGAGCTATTGGAGTAGAGCGTATCTTCCCAGTAAACTTGCCAGCATTACAAAAAATTGAAATCAACAAGAAAGGTGCTGTACGTAGAGCTAGAATTTTCTACTTCAGAGAACTTACTGGTAAAAAAGCAAAAATTAAAGATAAAAGAAGATAGTATTTTATCAATTAATCATAAAAGTCTCAACGATGTTGAGACTTTTTTTTTCAATTATTGAAGATAAAATTTAAGAATTACGAATTTTATAGATATAAAAATAACAATTTAGAAATAAGGTATTCAATCGCTAAAATTATTCGTTTTTATGAGTTAGTCCTAAGCGTTTTTAAAGCTGATTTTCATATATTTGCCACGCTCAAAAATAATCTAATAACGTTTGAGTACTAAACCACAACATAGATTCTATTATAAAAATAAAACAATGGCACAGAAATCCAAAATTTTTTATACGCTTACAGACGAGGCACCGTTATTAGCAACTTATTCTTTTTTACCTATCGTTAAAGCCTTTACAGGAACTTCTGATATCGAAATTGAAACAAGAGACATTTCCTTAGCAGGAAGAATTTTAGCTAATTTCCCTGAATATTTGACAGAAAACCAAAAGACAGGAGATGCTTTAGCTGAATTAGGTCAATTAGCGACAACACCTGAGGCAAATATTATTAAATTACCAAATGTTTCTGCCTCAGTACCTCAACTAAAAGCTGCTATTGCCGAATTACAATCTCATGGATATGCTTTGCCTAACTATCCTGAAGAACCACAAAATGAGGAAGAAAAAAACACAAAAGCAAAATATGCTAAAATATTAGGCTCTGCTGTAAATCCAGTACTACGCGAAGGAAACTCTGATCGTAGAGCTCCAAAAGCAGTAAAAAATTACGCCAAAGCTAACCCACACTCTATGGGAGCTTGGTCATCCACTTCAAAAACACATGTAGCTTCAATGGAAACGGGTGATTTTTACGGAAGTGAAAAATCAGTTACTGTTGCCGATGCTACTGACGTTAAAATAGAATTTGTTGGAAAAGACGGCAGCACTTCAGTTTTAAAAGCAAGCACACCGCTTAAAGCAGGAGAAATCATTGATAGTTCTGTTATGAACTTAAAATCTTTAAAATCTTTTGTTGCCAAAACTATCCAAGAAGCTAGAGAACAAGGAATTTTGCTTTCTGTACACTTGAAAGCAACCATGATGAAAGTATCAGACCCAATTATTTTTGGTGCCATTGTTGAAGTTTATTTCAAAGATGTATTTGAAAAATACGCTACCTTATTTAATGAATTAAATATTGACACACGAAATGGTCTAGGTGATGTATATGCTAAAATTGCAGGACATGCACAACAAACCGAAATAGAGGCTGCTATCAATCAAGCTATCGAAAATGGACCTGCTTTAGCTATGGTAAATTCTGAAAGAGGAATTACCAATCTTCACGTTCCTTCTGATGTAATCGTAGATGCTTCTATGCCAGCTATGATTCGTACTTCAGGACAAATGTGGAATGCAGCTGGAAAACAACAAGATACTGTAGCTATTATTCCAGACCGTTGTTATGCTGGTGTTTATACCGCCACTATCGATTTTTGTAAACAAAATGGAGCGTTTGATCCAACAACAATGGGAAGTGTTCCTAACGTAGGTTTAATGGCTCAAAAAGCAGAAGAATATGGTTCTCACGATAAAACGTTCCAAATTCAAGCAGACGGATTGGTTCGTGTAATTGATTCTAATGGAACCATTTTGATGGAACAAACTGTTGAAGCCAAAGATATTTTTAGAATGTGTCAAGCTAAAGATGCTCCAATTCAAGACTGGGTTAAATTAGCCGTAAATAGAGCACGTTTATCAAATACACCTGCTATATTTTGGTTAGACGAAAACAGAGCACACGATAGAGAACTAATACTAAAAGTTCAAAAATATTTAAAAGACCACGATACAACTGGCTTAGATATTCAAATTTTATCCCCTGTAGCGGCTACTAAAGCTACTTTGGAAAGAATTGTAAAAGGATTCGACACTATCTCTGTTACAGGAAACGTATTGCGTGATTACTTAACTGATTTATTTCCAATATTAGAAGTAGGAACTTCTGCAAAAATGCTTTCCATTGTTCCTTTAATGAATGGAGGAGGATTGTTTGAAACAGGTGCAGGTGGATCAGCTCCAAAACACGTTGAACAATTCATTGAAGAAGGCTATTTGCGTTGGGATTCTCTAGGAGAGTTTTTAGCATTAGGTGCCTCTTTAGAGCATTTAAGTCAAACGCTAAACAACCCAAAAGCATTGGTTTTAGCCGAAACTCTAGATGTAGCTACTGAAAAATTCTTAGCTAATGATAAATCTCCTGCTCGTAAAGTAGGGCAAATAGACAATCGTGGTTCTCATTTTTATTTGACTATGTATTGGGCTGAAGCATTAGCTGCGCAAGATAAAGATGCTAACTTAAAAGCTATTTTTACTCCTATAGCTACTGCTTTTATAGAAAACGAAGCTAAAATCAATTCAGAATTAATAGGTGCACAAGGAAAATCTCAAAACATAGGCGGGTATTATCAACCTAATCCTGAGTTAACTAGTAAAGCGATGAGACCAAGTGAAACTTTCAATAGCATTTTAGCTCAAATCGCTTAATAAACTAAATCCTACTATCCTAAAAGGCAACTCTATATAGTTGCCTTTTTATTTTTAACGTTTGTTTGAAATATTTCTCCTTACTTTTGAAAAAAAATTGCACCAATTACTATTGAAAAACAAAACCATGATTTCAAAAAATTATTTTTTATTTTGTTTACTTCTGCTGAGTGGAATTTTGGCTTCAGCCCAAGAAAAATTTACCCTTAGCGGAACTATTAGCGACAACAATAGCAATGAAACATTAATTGGTGTCAATCTCTTTATTCCTGAACTAAAGACCGAAGTAACAACAAATGAATATGGCTTTTATTCAATAACTATTCCTAAAGGCAATTATAGTATCCGAATCAGCTACATGGGTTATCAAACCCTTGAAGAGCAATTACAATTAAACCAGAATACCAAAACGAATTTCAAATTAATAACCAATGAAAATACACTAAAAGAGGTTATTATTACCGATACTAAAACCCGAACCGATATTCGTAAACCCGAAATGAGTGTCAACAAACTTTCTATTGCTGCTGTTAAAAAAATGCCTGTAGTACTTGGAGAAGTTGATGTTTTAAAATCTATTTTACTACTACCAGGAGTTACTAATGCAGGAGAAGGTGCTTCTGGATTTAATGTGCGAGGTGGTGGTGCTGATCAAAACTTAATCTTACTCGATGAGGCTACTATATTCAACTCGTCCCATGTATTTGGTTTTTTCTCTGTATTTAATCCCGATGCCATCAAAGATTTAAAATTATACAAAGGAGGAATTCCAGCCCGTTTTGGAGGTAGAGCTTCAGCAGTTTTAGATATTTACCAAAAAGACGGGAATAGCAAAGAGTTTCAAGCAAATGGTGGAATTGGACTCATTTCTAGTCGCCTTTTGCTAGAAGGTCCTCTAACCAAGGAAAAGGGCTCTTTTCTAATTGGTGGACGTAGCTCTTATGCTCATTTGTTTATGAAACTATCCAAAGATCAAAAAAATAATGCCGCTTATTTTTACGATTTGAATACCAAAGTAAGTTACAAACTTAACTCTAACAATAATTTATATCTATCTGGTTATTTTGGGCGCGATGTATTCCGATTAGCCAATAGTTTTACTAATATGTACGGAAATTCCACACTCAATTTACGTTGGAACCACCTATTTTCAGATAAATTATTCTCGAATTTATCGCTTATTTATTCTGATTACTATTATGGTCTAAATCTAGATTTTGTTGGATTTCAATGGGATTCAGGAATTAAAAACTATACTGTAAAATACGATTTCAAAAACTACATCACAGATCGTTTTAAATTAAACTATGGAGTGAATGCCATTTATTATGACTTTAATCCTGGAAGTATTCAACCCTCTCGAGCTGATTCTGGAATTAATTTCTCACAACTAGACAAAAAATATGCATTTGAACCTGCCCTCTATATCAATGCTGATCAAGAAATGTCTAAGAAATTCTCTGTTTCTTATGGATTACGATACAGCTTTTTTTACCGCTTGGGGCAATCCAATGTAAACGTTTATGCAAACAACAGTCCTGTAACTTTCAATACTAATATGCAGATTTATGAAAAAGCAACTCCAATTGGAACACAAAATTTTCAAAAAAATGAGATATTAAAAAGTTACAATTATTTAGAGCCCCGTTTATCTTTGGCTTACCAATTAAATGAAAAACAATCATTTAAAGCAAGTTACAACCGCATGGTGCAATATCTCCAGTTAATTTCCAACACATCTTCCCCAACCCCCTTAGACGTATGGACACCTAGCGATAGTTTTATCAAACCTCAAATTGCTAATCAAATTGCTATAGGGTATTTCAAAAATTTCAAAAATGAGAGTTATTCTTTAGAAATAGAAACATATTTTAAAAAGATAGACAATCGAATTGACTACATCGATGGTGCTGATTTAATTGCCAACAATGCTTTAGAACAAATTATTCTTAATGGAAAAATGAGAGCTTATGGATTAGAAGTACTACTCAAAAAAAATGAAGGTCGTCTCAATGGTTGGGTAAGCTATACCTTATCTAAATCTGAACAGCAAACACCAGGAAGGAATTCTTTGGAAATAGGAATAAATCAAGGAAAATGGTACAACTCTGCCTATGACAAAACACATAATTTAGCCATAACCAGTAGTTTTCTATACAATGAGAAATGGACTTTTGGAACTAATTTTACTCTACAATCAGGACAGCCTGTAACCTATCCAAATGGCCAATACCAATACCTTGGGATCACAATTCCTAGCTATGGACTCAGAAATAAAAATAGACTTCCTGCTTACCATCATCTTGACATTTCTGCTACTTTAACCCCTAGAAAAAACAATTATCGCAATTGGAAAAACGAATGGGTTTTTAGCATTTATAATATATACAATAGGAAAAATGCTGCTGCAATTAATTTTAGACAAAATAGTGAAAGCCGAGATAATGAAGCTGTTAAAACGTCCATCTTTGGAATGGTTCCTGCAGTGAGCTATAACTTTAAATTTTAAAATCATGAAAAAAATATATTGCTTTTTAGTTTGGTTTTTGAGTTTCTTATTCCTTAGTTGTGAAGAAGTAATCCCTTTACATCTTGAAACCGCACCTCCAAAATTAGTTATTGAAGCAGCTATCGTTTGGAAAAAAGGCAGCAGTGGTTCTACACAAAAAATAAAATTGAGTACAACAACTAGTTTTTATACGAATACTCCTAGTAAGGTTTCAGGTGCTACCGTTTTTATAAAAAATAGCACTAATACAATTTTTAATTTTATAGAAGTGCCAACCACGGGAGAATATAAATGTTCGAATTTTGTTCCCGTAATTGGTGAAAATTACACCCTAACAATAATCGCTAATGGAAATACTTATGTTGCCTCTGAAACATTACTCCCAGTCGCTCCAATTACTAGAGTAACACAAAACAACCAAGGTGGGTTTAATGGCAAAAACATTGAGTTAAAAGCATTCTACAATGACCCTTCAAACACCAGTAATTATTATCTGTATCGCTATACATATTCCAATCAAGTTACTTCAAATTTTTATGCAGATAATGATAGCTTTTTTAATGGGAATGAATTTTTTAGCATATCTCAAAATGACAATTTAAAACCTGGAGATAAAGTTGAAATTAATCATTATGGCATTTCAAAAACGTATTACAATTACATGAATATTATTGTGAATATTGCAGGTAATAGTGGCGGAAGTCCATTCCAATCTCCCCCAGCTACTGTACGTGGAAACATTACTAATAGTACACATCCAGAAAATTTCCCATTAGGTTATTTCTCCTTAAGCGAATACGACACCGCGAACTATACCGTACAATAATTTATATCCCATTTCTTATCCCAATTATGACCCAAAAACCGCGATTAATTTTTCTCTTAGCAGCAGTTATAGTAACCGCTTGTCATCCTTCTTCTTTACAAACAATTGAAAAAAGTGAGGCTACTACATTGCCAGAAATCATTACTACAACTTGGAAAATAACACTCATAAATTCTGAGTCAATCAAAGGAGACTCTTCAAACTATTATCTCAAGTTAGACGCCACTTCAGGACGATTTGAATCAAAAGCAGGTTGTAATCAAATTATAGGAGAATTCAAAATAAATAATGGCTTTATTTCTTTTTCAAAAGTAGCTTCCACTAAGATGTATTGCTTAGATACAATGCAAACGGAAGAATTGTATCTTTCTATTTTAGCAACTCCTAGTACCTATCGTATGAGCAATTCTTCTAAATTACTATTTCTTAAAGATGGTATTGTCGTTGCTCAATTTGATGCATTATAATAAATTGCAATTCAAGGAGGACATTTTAATAGTAACTAATTTTGTCTTTATAAAATCGATAATTTTAATACATTTACATCACTAAAACACATCAAAATGTCTTCACATCACATCGTTAGAGATGACCAAGAACCTGCTTTAATAATTGCGAATGGTAGCTCATGTCAACCCGAATTAATAGGGCAATTATTAGAATGGTCTCCACTTGTTATCGTTCTTGATGCTGCTATGGAACGCGTGATGGAATTAGATATCAAAGTAGATGTATTACTGGGAGATTTTGACCGTGAATTTAATCCAGAAGAATACCAAACCAAACAATTTCCTATTGAGATTATTCATTCTCCCGATCAAGATAAAACAGATTTAGAAAAAGCTTTTGATTATTTGATTTCAAGAAATATAACTGCAGTAAATGTGATTTGGGCCACTGGCAAAAGAGCTGATCATACCATTGCTAATATAACCAACATCATTCGATACCGTGATACTTTAAAAATTGTGATTTTAGACGACCATTCCAAAATATTTTTACTTCCGAAAAAATTCAAAAAATGGTATCCTGCTCATACCCCAATTTCTCTCATTCCAATAGGTCACGTTACCGGTATTCATTCAACTAATTTATATTACCCCTTAAAGGGCGATAGCCTCACTATAGGATATCGATCAGGAAATAGTAATCATGTTGCTCAAGATGGTATTGTAACCATTGAACATGATGAAGGGGACTTATTACTTATGGAATGTATAGATTGATTTTCTAAATCAGAATTCCTTACTTTTACTTACAACAAAAAAACAAAAACTATGACAGTTCTTTTTCCCATTCTAATTACATTTAGTATTGCACTAGCACTGGGTGTTTATATTGGAAAACTTATTTTTTCTTCTAAAATGCAAGCCGAAAAAATCAGTTTAGAAGAAAAAATACGAGCTAATCAAATTCAAATACAAGACCTTAAAACCTTTATAGAAAAGGAACTGAAGGAAAAAGAAGTCATTCGAAATGAGAAAGATAGTTTGGCCATCCGACTGTCTAAAAAAGAAGTCGATTTTGATAATCTTTGGGAACGCAATAGAGAACAAAAACAAGAAGTAGAACAACTTCAAGAAAAATTCGCAAAAGAATTTGAAAACTTAGCTAATAAAATTCTAGACGAAAAGTCGAATAAATTTACCGAACAGAATAAAGAAAATTTACAAAATATCTTATCGCCACTACAAGATAAAATTCAATTATTTGAGAAAAAAGTCGAAGACACCCATAAAGAAAGTATTGACTATCATGCTGCGCTACGACAACAAATAATAGGTTTACGAGAAATGAATCTCCAAATGAGCAAAGAAACCATCAACCTTACAAAAGCACTGAAAGGAGATAGTAAAATGCAAGGAAACTGGGGCGAGTTAGTTTTAGAGCGTGTTTTAGAAAAATCAGGTTTAGAAAAAGGACGTGAATACGAAGTACAACAAGCCTTTACGAATGAAGAAGGTAACAGAGTATTTCCAGATGTAGTCATCAATTTACCCGATGGTAAAAAAATGATTGTAGATTCAAAAGTATCGCTTACTGCTTATGAAAAACTCATTAATGAAGATGATGAAGAAGTAAAATCTAGTTATTTAAAAGAACACCTCAACTCTATAAAACGCCACGTAGAACAATTAGGCAATAAAAATTACCATGACTTATACCAAATAGAAAGTCCTGATTTTGTATTATTATTTATTCCTATTGAACCCGCTTTTGCTATGGCTCTAAACGAAGACGCCTCTTTGTATAACAAAGCCTTTGAAAAAAATATCGTTATTGTAACTCCTGCTACACTATTAGCTACTTTACGCACTATAGATAGTATGTGGACCAATCAGAAACAACAAGAAAACGCAATAGAAATTGCCCGACAAGCAGGGGCATTATACGATAAATTTGAAGGATTTGTAGCTGATTTAATTAAAATTGGTAAAAAAATAGACGAAAGCAAAACAGAATATGCTGGAGCAATGAATAAATTAGTGGAAGGAAAAGGCAATCTTATTAGTAGTGTAGAACGTTTGAAAAAAATGGGAGCCAAAGCCAAAAAAGCACTACCAGATACTATTTTAAACAGAGCTGATAAAGATCTAAATAATCTAGAATAAACCATGAAAACAATCTTCAAAACAGTACCCTCTTCTTATATTAGTATTTCAGAGTTAATGTTGCCGTCACATACTAATTTTAGTGGAAAAATTCATGGAGGTTATATTTTATCTTTATTAGATCAAGTGGCCTTTGCTTGTGCCTCAAAATTTTCTGGCAATTATTGTGTAACCGCCTCGGTTGACACAGTTGATTTCCTAAAACCAATTGAAGTTGGAGAACTTGTTACAATGAAAGCTAGCGTGAACTATGTAGGAAGGAGTTCGATGATAATTGGTATTCGAGTCGAAGCCGAAAATATTCAAACTGGAATAATCAAACATTGCAATTCATCATACTTTACAATGGTAGCTAAAGACAAAGAAGGCAACAGTGTAGACGTACCGGGACTCATTATATCAAATTTAGAGGAAGTTCGCCGATTTTGTAATTGCTTAAAACAAATTGCACTTAAGAAAGAAAAAGATTTTCACGAAGAAGCTTTTGACTACAGTTCGATTGAAACTATAGAAAGCCTAAAAAAATACAATGTGTCTATTGAATTAAAGTAATCGCAGTACTATTTTTATAATTATAATTCGTAACTTTAGGTAATAACTACCCCTAGCTATGAAAAAAATTGTATCCCTCTTAATATTGAGTATAAATTGTATCTCATGGTCTCAGGTAAAATGGACTACACAATCTGGAAGCGTTCATTTTGAAGCTTCTGTTCCTTTGTTTGAAGAAGTAAAAGCAATAAATCATTCGGTTAAATGCGTAATAAACACCGAAGAAAAAACAATTTCCTGCACCCTAAAAATCAAAGACTTTCATTTTCAACGCAGTTTAATGGAAACGCATTTCAATGAAATTTATATGGAAAGTGATCGTTATCCAAAAGCTTCTTTCAAAGGTAGTATTCCAGATTTGGATGTAACCCAATTGAGTACTGGAGGCAATCGTTTTACAATCAATGGAAAAATAAAAATTCATGGCGTTTCCCAATCTATCAGTGTAAAAGCTACAATTAGAAAAATTGCCAATAGTATACAACTCATTGCTGATTTTGATTTAAACACAGATGATTTTAATATTAAAATTCCAAGTATGATTTTACCAAAAATTTCAAAAACAGTACACACTCACTTGAATTATACTTTACAGTAAATTAGATATTCAGACAATGCCGCAATGCTTTTTCTAAATCAACATATTGGAATTGAAAACCTGTCTGTACGATTTTATCAGAAGCCACTCTCCTACCTTTTAAAACTAATTGAGCCATTTCTCCAAAAACAAATTGCAAAACGAAAGCTGGAACATTAGGCAACCAGATCGTATATCCCATAACTTTAGCCAATGTTTTCGAAAAAGTAGTATTATTGGTTCCATCATTGACAGCTGCGTTATACGACCCTTCCATCTCTGGATTTACAATGGCATGAAAATACATATTACATAAATCATCAATATGAATCCAAGGCATATATTGCTTACCAGAACCTATTGCACTCCCTAATCGGTAACGGAATAAAGGAACTAATTGTTTCAAAACCCCCTCTTCCTTACCTAAAACCAATCCTGTTCTGATTTGCACTGTTCGTATACCTAAATCTTTAATAGGCAACGTAGCTGCTTCCCATTTTTGGCAAACCGTTCCTAAAAAATCCGAAGCCGCCGGAGTGGCTTCTGTGCAAATTACCTCATCAGTGATAGCTCCATAAATTCCAACTCCAGAAGCCGAAATAAAAGCATCTAATTTTTTATTCGTTTTTAACAAAGTAGTATATACTAATTGAGTCGATTTTTCGCGGCTATCCAAAATTGCCTGCTTACGAGCCGTTGTCCATCGTTTAACGCCAATATTTTCACCCGCTAAATGCACTACATAATCGGCATTTAAAATGGCTTGTTCATCTATTTTTCCAGCATTCACATCCCATTGATAATAAGTAATTGCTGCAGAACTCTTTTTAACAGTACGACTTAAAATCGAGACCGAAAAACCCTTTTCTACTAATAGCGATGTTAGTTTTTTACCAATAAAACCTGTTCCTCCCGTTACTAACACATTTTTTCTCATAGCACAAGTATTTTCTTAATTTGAATCTATAACAAATATACATAAATATTTTGTTTAACTTTTTACTATTTTTGTTAAACATTTTATATCTTTATACTCTAATTCGAAAATAAATTAAAGATGGCTATTAAAAAATCGACTTTAACAAAGGATAAAATAGTGACAATGTTCATGCAGAATACGCTTGAAAATGACGCAAAACCTAAATCAGTGTACCATTTTGCAAAAGCAAACAATATAACTGAATCTGATTTTTATACTTTTTTTGGAGGTATTGAAGGAGTAGAAAAAGAGATTTTCAACATCTTTTTAAAAAATACACTAGAGTTATTAGAAAAAGACAAAGATTACGAGTACTATGATATGAAAAGTAAAATGTTAAGCTTTTACTTTACTTTTTTTGAATTACTAGCAGCAAATCGTAGCTATGTTGTGTTGAGTTTAAAAGAAGACAAAAACCCTTTACAAGGATTAATGCAGTTATCTAGCTTGCGAAATGGATTTAAAGATTTTGTAAGTGAAATAATTTCTGATGAATACCGATTAAAACAAGAGAGAGCTCAAAAAATACAAGAAAAAGCTATTCAAGAATCAGCATGGTTTCAATTGTTAATAACCTTGAAATTCTGGTTGGATGACACTTCTGCCTCTTTTGAAAAAACAGATCTTTTTATCGAAAAATCAGTTAAAGCCTCTTTTGAATTAATGAATACTGCACCATTGGAAAGCCTAATGGATTTTGGAAAATTCCTATTCAAAGAAAAAATACAACACAACTAAATGAAAACCATCGACTATATTCCTACTTCAAAAATTGAACGCGCTAGTAAATTAGTGCAAACGGGTGCCAAAGTAGGAGTCAATTATTTAAAATACTATGGCGAAAAAGTGGTCAATCCAACCCTGAATCGCGACAAATTAAATGAAAACAATGCCGAAGACATTTATGATGGTCTCAAAAGTTTAAAAGGAAGTGCTTTAAAAGTGGCGCAAATGTTAAGCATGGACAAAAGTTTTCTGCCACAAGCCTACGTGGAGAAATTTTCATTATCTCAGTTTTCAGTCCCACCACTTTCAGCTCCTTTGGTTTTGAAAACATTCAAATCTAATTTAGGTAAAACCCCTTATGAAATTTTTGACGAATTCAATCCTAATTCGGTTAATGCAGCTAGTATTGGACAAGTCCATTTGGCGGTAAAAAATGGTAAAAAACTTGCAGTAAAAATCCAGTATCCTGGCGTAGCCAATAGCATTTCATCCGACCTGGCTTTGGTTAAACCCATTGCCATTCGAATGTTTAACTTGCAAGGCAAAGACTCCGATAAATATTTCAAAGAGGTTGAAGACAAGTTAATTGAAGAGACCAACTATTTATTAGAACTACAACAAAGCCAGGAAGTAGTTGCCGCTTGTTCAAAAATAGAAAATCTAGTTTTCCCAAATTACTATCCTGAGTATTCTTCTGAAAGAATCATCACGATGGATTGGATGACAGGCTTACATTTATCTGAATTTACTAAAGAAAATAACAATCCTGAAATTGGTAACCAATTAGGGCAGGCGCTTTGGGATTTTTATATGTACCAAATTCATGTGTTGCGCAAAGTACATGCCGACCCACATCCAGGAAATTTCTTGGTCAACGAAAAAAATCAACTAGTGGCTTTAGACTTTGGATGCATGAAAGCCATTCCGAATGACTTTTACATTCCCTATTTTGAATTGGTCAAAAAAGAAATTATCGATAACAAAGTATTATTTAGCAATAAATTATTCGAATTAGAAATCTTACGAAACGATGATACTGCTGAAGAAATAGCCTATTTCACGGAAATGTTCTATGATTTATTATCGCTATTTACGCAACCTTTTCAATCGGAAACTTTCGATTTTTCAGATGAAGTGTTTTTTCAGAACATCGCTCAATTAGGCGAACGTTTTGCTAATGACACCAACTTACGAAAAATGAATGGCAATAGAGGTTCTAAACATTTTATTTATATGAACAGAACCTTCTTTGGTTTATACAATTTATTATTTGATTTGAAAGCCAATATTGTAGTGCATCAGTTTCAAAAATACCAATAATGAGAAAGGAACTAACCGACATAGAAAAAGATCGTATCATAGAAATGGCCTGGGAAGACCGAACCACATTTGATGCCATTCTGCTACAATTTGGATTAAAAGAACAAGAAGTAATTGACCTAATGCGTGCCGAAATGAAGCCGTCAAGTTTCAGAATGTGGCGTGCAAGAGTACAAGGTAGAAAAACCAAACACGAAAAATTGAGAGATTTTAGAGAAGGTCGTTTCAAATGCAGTCGTCAACGACAAATCAACAACAATAAAATAGCGAAACGCTAAATACTATACAAATGAAAAAAATACTCATCATTGGTGGGAGCAAAGGAATTGGCAATGCCATATTGTTACAACAATTAGACAATAACATCGTTTACTCCATTAGCCGTACTACACCCGAAATCTCACATCCAAACCTAACTCATTTCTCATTAGACGTGTTACAAGATACACTTCCTGAAATTGAGACCTTGGACAGCTTAATTTATTGCCCAGGTTCGATTACCTTAAAACCTATCGGAAGTTTGAACATTGACGATTTTAGAAATGATTTTGAAATCAACGTCATTGGAGCTGTAAAAGCCATCCAAAAATACTTGCCCGCTTTGAAAAAAGGCAACCAACCTTCCATCCTATTATTTAGTACGGTAGCAGCAAAATTAGGGATGCCTTTTCATGCCAGTATTGCTACTGCCAAAGCGGGTGTGGAAGGTTTAGTTAAATCCCTTGGTGCTGAATTAGCTTCCAACATTCGCATTAACGCTATTGCGCCAACTATTACTGAAACTACTTTGGCTTCGGGAATTTTAAGAAACGACCGAATGAAAGAAAATATGGTAGAACGCCACCCCATGAAAGGCTACTTACAACCACAAGAAGTGGCTGAAATGGCTGACTTCTTAATTTCTGAAAAAGCAAAATCCATCTCAGGGCAAATATTCGAGATGGATTATGGTATTGTCAGCTTTAAAATTTAATAAAAAACACCTCAAAAAAACTCAATGAAAAACTACGAAAAGATTGACCAATACAATACCGAAGTAACTAAAGTACTTTCTAATAATTACAAAACCATTATTGAAAATTTAGGCGAAGATGTCACTCGTGAAGGACTCGAAAAAACACCAGAAAGAGTCGCTAAAGCCATGCAATATTTAACACATGGTTACGAAATCAATCCGTTAGAAATACTAACATCAGCGATGTTTACTGAAGACCATAAACAAATGATTGTAGTAAAAGACATTGAAGTATATTCGATGTGCGAACATCACATGTTACCTTTTTTCGGGAAAGCACACGTGGCATATATTCCTAATGGAAAAATTGTGGGACTCAGTAAAATTCCTCGTATTGTAGATGCTTTTGCTCGTAGAATGCAAGTGCAAGAACGATTGACAGACCAAATCAAAGATTGTATTCAAGAGGCGCTAGAACCACTAGGTGTAGCTGTTGTGATAGAAGCCCAACACATGTGTATGCAAATGCGTGGGATTCAAAAGCAAAACTCTGTGACAACTACTTCCTCATTTACAGGTGCTTTTGAAAAAGACAAAACACGTAAAGAATTTATTAGTTTAATTTCAAATAAACTAAGTTAAAAATAATAATTGTAAGGTTTGGCTAAAACTCCCGATTTACTATTCAGTTATCGGGAGTCTTTTTATGAAATTATTTTAGAATACCTGCTTTATAAGTAGCAATCGCTCTATCTCTGGCCATAGCGTGTTCTACCATCGGTTGGTCGTAACCCAAATCAAATTCTTTAATCCATTGACGAATGTAAATTCCTTTTTCGTCAAATTTTTTCAGTTGAATATCTGGGTTGAATACTCTAAAATAAGGTGCTGCATCACAGCCTGTTCCTGCTGCCCATTGCCAATTCCCGACGTTCGCCGCCATTTCATAATCCAACAACTTTTCAGCAAAATAAGCTTCACCCCACTGCCATTCGATTAACAAATGTTTGCAAAGAAAACTAGCCACCACCATTCGCACTCGGTTGTGCATATAGCCCGTTTCATTCAGCTGACGCATTCCAGCATCTACCATTGGGTAACCCGTTTTTCCTTCGCACCAACGTTTAAAATCGGCTTCATCATTTCGCCATTGAATCCCATCATACGCCGATTTAAAATTCTTATTTTGCACTTTTGGAAAATGAAAAAGGATTTGCATAAAGAATTCTCTCCAAATCAATTCACTCAAGAATACAGGATTCTTACGCACTGCCCAATTGACTAATTTGCGAATGCTAACAGTACCAAAACGCAAATGAGGGGACAAATACGAAGTGCTATCTAAAGCCGGAAAATCACGTGTTTCGTGATAATTTGCAATTAATTTTAAATTATGAGGTTTTACTTTCATTGGGCTTGCAGTGAAACCAATTTGTTCCAAAGAAGGAAAAGCAAAATCACTTTTAAAAAAATTAGAAAAATAAGGTGAGGCATCCAATTCTTGAACAGGCGCTATCGATTGGTACTTTTCCAACCATTTATTTTTATAAGGCGTATATACCGTATAAGGTAAACCGTCTGATTTTACAATCTCGTTCTCCTCAAAAATAACTTGGTCTTTGGTAGCCAAAACTTTAATTGCTTTGGATTGTAACATTTCAGCAACCGCCGCATCACGTTGAATAGCCGAAGGCTCATAATCTTTGTTCCAAAAGACTTCTCGAATGGTATATTCTTTGAGTAAATTAGCCCAAACTTCTTGAGGTTTTCCTTTTTTGATTAAAACCGAACTTCCTGATTCTTTCAGTTGGATGTTTATTTTAGAAAGTGATTCGTGAATAAAACCTACTCTAGGATCGTTATTAGGTAATCGTTCTAAAATAGTTTCATCAAAAATAAATATCGGAATCACTGGATATTGGGATTGCAAAGATTGATACAATCCTACATTATCTTCTAGTCGCAAATCACGTCGGTACCAAAAAAAAGCAACCTCTTGTTTAGTCATTATTTTTATTAAATAATTCGTCTACTTTAACTTTTCTATAATCAAAAATTGCTTTCAATTTATTTTTAACTATCAAAGTATTCATTATTCGGCCGATAAAACCTAAAGGCAATGCATAATGAACCAAATCAGTCATTAAAACACCCTTTTCAGTAGCTTCAAAAAAGTGTTTGTGATGCCATAAGGTATAGGGACCAAAACGTTGTTCATCGATAAAATAACTATTCTCTTTCACGAAAGTAATTTCGGTTACCCATGTCAGTTTAATTCCGAAAAGAGGCGAAACTTTATACTGAATAATTTGCCCCGCATACATGTTTTTTTCATCAAAATCAGTAATCTGAAATCCCATTGACTCTGGGGTAATCTTTTGTAAATTTCTAGGGCTGGAAAAGAAAGCCCAACATTCTTCTAAGCTAGCATTAACATGCTGCTCTGTTTTTTTAGTATAAACTTTCATCTTAAATTTTATAATATTTGAATGGAACAAACAACATCCCAAAACATTCTCCGTGTTCTTTTCCTAGGTGTTTGTGGTGTACTTTATGGGCTTTACGCAAACCAATTAAATACTTGTTAGTGGTGTTTTTAAACCATTTGAAACGTTGGTGAATCAACACATCATGAATCAAGAAATAGCACATACCATAAAACATGATACCTAAACCAATAAAGAATTTATAATTCAATCCACCTTCCACTCCAAAATAAAAAAGAACAATACTAGGTATGGCAAAAATGACAAAGAAAACATCGTTTCGTTCAAAAATACCTGCATATTTCGGCTGATGATGATCTTCATGAAAATACCACATAAAACCATGCATCACATATTTATGAGTACACCAAGTAACACATTCCATTAGTAAAAAAGTAACTAGGAAAATCAGAAAAAACTCGATTTCATTCATTGTTGTAGCAATTAAATTTTAAACTAATTTTAATTTATAAGTCACAAAAGATTGTGCCAATAAACCTGCTTTAGTATAATTAGAAACACGTATACGGGCCGTTCCAATTTTATGACTTGGTGTTTTTTCTAACTTTTTCAAAAGTTTTTTATAATAGACATAAGCCGTATATACGCCAAATTTAGCTTCCATAGGCAACTTAGTAATTCCCTGAAAAGCTACTCTAAAATCTTCTTGAATCTCATTAATAATAGCACGTTTTGCTTTCTCGTCAAAAGAATTTAAATCTACCCCTGGAAAATACGTACGATTCAAAACTAGATTATCATTTTTCAAATCACGTAAAAAATTTACTTTTTGGAATGCCGATCCCAACCGCATGGCCTCATCTTTCAATAAATTGTATTTTTCGGTATCGCCATTCACAAAAACTTTCAAACACATTAAACCTACCACATCAGCTGAACCATAAATATATTCTTCGTATTCTGCCTTATTATGGTATTCTGTTTTCACCAAATCTAATTTCATACTTTTTAAGAAAGCCTGAATCAAATCATCCGAAATATCATAGCGTTTTACAGTAATCTGGAACGAATTCAAAATAGGATTTAAACTAATTCCTGAATTGTAGGCTTTATAATATTCTGTTTCAAAATCATTAATTAAAGTTTCTTTGTCATAACCATGAAAAGAATCTACAATCTCATCCGCAAAACGAACAAAACCATAAATACTATAAATCGCTTCTCTAATACTTGGCGAAAGCATATATACTGCTAACGAAAATGAAGTACTGTAACTTTTAGTCACTAGTTTACTACATTTAAAGGATACGGTGTCAAATAACTGTTTCATGGTTAAGCTTTTGAAAATTGTTTATTAATTAATTCTGACACTAATTTACCTGAAATTAAAGCGGGTGGCACCCCAGGTCCAGGGACTGTCAATTGTCCTGTGAAATATAAATTTGCTACTTTTTTACTTTTTAACTTTGGTCGCAAGAAAGCAGTTTGTAAAAGCGTATTAGCCATACCATAGGCATTTCCTTTATAGGAATTATAGTCTTGTACAAAATCATTTTTGCAAAATGATTGTTTAAAGATAATGTTTTTTCGAACGTCTTGTTGTGTCAATGATTCAAATCGATCCATAATTTTATGGAAATAGGCTTCACGCAAGGCTTCTGTGTCTTCAATTCCAGGCGCTAATGGGATTAAAAAAAAGGCCGACTCCATTCCGTCAGGGGCAGCAGAAGGATCTGTTAGAGAAGGAAAATTGGCGTAAAACAAAGGTTCTGCAGGCCATTTAGGAGTATCATAAATATCCTTGGCATGCTGATTAAAATCGGTATCAAAAAACAAGGCATGATGCGAAATGTTTTCAATCTTTTTATTAAACCCAACATAAAATAACAATGCAGAAGGAGCAAACACACGGCTATTCCAATATTTTTCAGAATAAGCACGATATTGTTCTTCTAACAATGTTTCTGTATGATGGTAATCAGCACCACTCAACACCACATCTGCATAAATAGATTCCCCATTAACTACAATCCCTTTAGCTATTTTGTTTTTTACAATTATTTTTTCAATCGCTGCATTCGTCACAAATTGAACTCCTAATTCAGCTGCCAAACTTTCCATGCCTTTAACTACATCAAACATTCCGGTTTTAGGATGCCAAGTACCTAAACCAAAGTCAGCATAATTCATAAAACTATAAAAAGAAGGCGTATCAGAGGGTTTTGCACCTAAAAATAAAACTGGAAATTCTAGAATTTGGATTAATTTCTCATTTTTGAATTTCTTACGAACATCTCGGCTGATGTTACTAAAGAATTGCCCTATTTTCCTAGTCGTTTCCAAAGTAATTAATTCCAAAGGAGAAACACCTGGACGATACACTAAGTCTTTTATAGCAATTTCATAATTACTTTGGGCAGCAGCCATAAATTCTTCCAAAGTAGGACCACTACCTTTTTCAATAGATTCAAATGTAGCTACAATCTCAGGCAAATTATCCGCAATCGAAATAAACTCATTGATACCAAAATATACTCGATAAGCAGGAGACAATTTAATCAACTCATAATAATCCGTTGTTTTCTTACCAAAATCAGCAAAAAAACGATCAAAAACATCGGGCATCCAATACCAACTTGGTCCCATATCAAACGTAAAACCATCTTGTTTTAACTGACGTGAACGACCTCCAATTGATGCATTTTTTTCATAAACAGTCACTTTATGTCCACTTTTTGCTAAATAACATGCAGCTGCTAAGGAAGAAAATCCCGATCCGATAATTGCTATTGTTTTTGATAATTTCATTAACTATATATTTTTTTGTGACTATTTTTATACTGCTGCTACTAATGATTCTATAGCATTAAACACCAATAATTTTTCTGAAATTTTTGCCTGATCAATATAAGTTGCCATTCGACCTATAAACCATAATTGCGTTGTATTGTCTTCTAACTCTAGCTTCATTTGATCAACATAGTCGTTTACTAATTCCCGACTAGGCTCTACAGTCAAATACGAGACAAACACAATCGAATCAAAATGTTTCTTCAAGTCTTTCAAGTTGATAATCGGCATACTTTCTCCTAAATAAATACACTTATACCCCTTTGAAAGTATTTCATAATTCAAATACATCAATCCTAATTCATGAATTTCATTCATTGGTAAAGACAAAACAAAAACTTTATCTGTTTTAGTAGGTTTCAATACCTGCAACTGTTCTGTTTGAATGAGTAATTTTTGTTTAATCAAAAAAGTAATAAAATGCTCGTGTGCTGGCGAAATTGTATCAGTTTGCCACAACATACCTAATTCTTGCATCAAAGGAATTAAAACCTCATAAAAAATCTCACGAAAAGATTTTTCATTCATTAGCCAATTGTATGTTTTAAAAAATAATTCTTGGTCAAAATGCATCATTGCAATTTTGAATTCACTCAAGGCATGATTTTTAGCAGTCTTATTTGTTACAATTTCACGGACAAGATTAGGAATATCTTCAGGAGCATAAGTTGCTATTTTAGATATTTTATATCCGTAATTATGCAATAAAGTAATATTTAGTAGCTTTTGTAAACTGGCTAAATCATACAAGCGTATATTAGTGTCTGTTCTCATAGGATGTAAGATATTGTATCTTTTTTCCCAAATACGAATAGTATGCGCTTTAATCCCTGATAAATTTTCGAGATCCTTGATACTGAATACGTTTTTAACGTTGTTCATTATTTTTTATTTTTTGTTAAACAAATGTAAAATAAAAAATCTTACAAAGCTAATCTCGACTAATAACTTTTATAAATTTATATTAAACAGTTGAAAATTAACATTTTAAATACTATAATTACAAAATATAAACCTTACATTTATACTACCCATCACAACAACCTACAAGTAATTATTTAAATCACTTGTATGTACCACGAAAGAATAACAAACAGAACCGAAGCCGGACAATTACTAGCAGATAAACTAAAACAATATCAAAATACTACCGCTATTGTGCTTGCTATTCCAAGAGGAGGATTGGTTATTGGCTATGAAATAGCAAAAAAATTACATCTCCCCTTAGATGTACTAATTTCAAAAAAAATAGAACATCCAAACAATCGAGAATATGCTATTGGTGCAGTCTCCGAAGATACTGTACTAATTGACTATCATCCCGAAGTTTCAAGAGAATACATCCGGTCTACAGTTAAAAAACTCCAAAAAACAATTCTCGAAAAAACACAGCTTTACCGTAACAATAGAAAACCCATTGCAGTAGAATCTAAAAATGTAATTATTGTAGACGATGGAATTGCTACAGGGAATACCCTTTTAGCCTGTCTAGAGGTGGTACGAAAAAAAAATCCTGCCAAAATTATCATAGCGGTGCCCGTTCTACCTATGAATTCCGTTACTGTTTTTAAAGAAAAGGCTGATGAATTAGTGTACCTAATAGCTTCTAATGACTTCGGAAGTATTGGGAGTTTTTACGACCATTTTGAACAGGTAAAAGACGAAGAAGCAATTGAAATGCTACAAAATATACCATTCACTAAATAATTCATTTTAAAATTTGATCATTATGGAAAAATTAGATTTAAATATCCCAATAGATTCAGTTATTCTAAAAGGAGACTTAATCATTCCTGAAAAAGCCATTGGAATTGTAGTTTTCAGTCATGGAAGTGGAAGTAGCCGTTTCAGTACCAGAAACAAAATGGTTGCAGAGTTACTTCGAAAAGAGAACATTGGAACATTTCTTTTCGATTTACTCACTGAAGAAGAAGATCGAATCTACGAAAATCGATTTAACATTGATTTATTAACTAGTCGTTTAATTGAAGTTACCGAATGGCTCCTTGAAAATAAAGAAACTAAAAAAATCCCCCTTGCCTATTTTGGAGCAAGTACTGGCGCAGCTGCTGCACTAAAGGCAGCTGCTTTTTTTGAAAATTCAATCAAGGCAATTGTGTCGCGTGGCGGACGATCTGATTTAGCCATTCAAGATTTACCAATGGTCAAAGCACCTACGCTACTTATTGTTGGAGGACTAGATATCCCTGTTATTAGCATGAATAAGATGGCACTCGAAAAATTAGATTCTGTCAAAGAGATGCAAATTGTTTATGGAGCAACACATCTCTTTGAAGAACCTGGAAAATTAATTGAAGTAGCCCATTTGGCTATTAACTGGTATAAAAAATATTTAGTCAAACCCAAAACAATAAAAAAAATTAAAAGCCTCTAAAAGAGGCTTTTAATTTTTTAAATATTTTAAATAATTATTTACTCAAATACATTTTTCTTCGAGAGTACAATTCATAAAATTGATCGTCTTTTAAATCATCAATAAACAAGATACTCTCTCCTGTTGATTTCATCTCTGGACCTAAAGCTTTGTTTACATTATGAAATTTACTGAAAGAAAAAACAGGTTGTTTGATAGCAAACCCTTTCAATTGTGGATTATAGTTAAAATCCGTTACTTTATTTGCTCCTAACATCACTTTCGTTGCATAATTCACATAAGGTTCTCCATAGGCCTTAGCAATAAATGGGACTGTTCTAGACGCCCTTGGATTAGCCTCAATGATATAAACAATATCATTTTTAATTGCAAACTGAATATTAATTAGACCGACTGTCTTTAGAGCTACTGCAATTTTATGCGTATGGTCTTTTATTTGTTGCATCACAAATTCGCCCAAATTAAATGGAGGTAGAGTAGCATTACTATCCCCTGAGTGTACTCCACATGGTTCAATATGCTCCATGATTCCAATGATATACACATTACCATCAGCATCGCAAATTGCATCTGCCTCTGCCTCAATAGCTCCATCCAAATAATGATCTAACAATAACTTATTCCCAGGAATTGATTTCAACAAGCTAATTACATGTTCTTCTAATTCCTGTTTATTAATTACAATTTTCATCCCTTGTCCTCCTAACACATACGAAGGACGAATTAATAATGGAAAGTCAAGTTGATCAGCTAAAGCTGATGCTTCTTCTGCAGTCTCTGCAATTCCAAATTTAGGGAAAGGAATATCTAATTCAGTCAACAAATCTGAAAAACGTCCTCTGTCTTCAGCTAAATCCAAAGCATCAAAGCTAGTTCCTAAGATTTTTACTCCATATTTTGATAATTTCTCTGCTAACTTCAATGCAGTTTGCCCTCCCAACTGTACAATAACACCTTCAGGCTTTTCGTGTTGGATGATATCATAAATATGTTCCCAAAAAACAGGTTCGAAATACAATTTATCAGCCGTATCAAAATCGGTTGAAACCGTCTCAGGATTACAGTTAATCATAATCGTTTCGTACCCACATTCTTTTGCAGCAAGCACCCCGTGAACACAAGAATAATCAAACTCAATTCCTTGTCCAATTCTATTTGGGCCTGACCCTAATACAATAATTTTCTTTTTATCCGATACAATACTTTCATTATGAACATATCGGTCTCCGTTTGGCTTTTCAATTTCAGCCTCAAAAGTAGAATAGTAATACGGTGTTTGTGCTTTAAATTCAGCCGCACAAGTATCCACTAATTTGAACACACGGTTGATTTTCATATCCATACGTAATGTATGCACTTGGCTTTCCAAAGCCCCCATCATGTGCGCAATTTGTCTGTCAGAGAATCCTTTTTGTTTGGCTTCCAATAGCAATTCTCTTGGTAAAGAATCTACTTTATACGATGCAATTTCTTTTTCTAAAGTAAATAATTCTTCGTATTGTTTCAAGAACCACATATCAATTTTAGTGATTTCGTGAATACGGCTCAACGGAATTCCCATAGCAATCGCATCATAAATCACAAAAACACGATCCCAACTTGCATAAGTTAGTTTCTCGATAATTTGTTCGTAATTCGTATATCCTTTTCCGTCAGCACCTAAACCATTTCTTTTAATTTCCAAAGACTGAGTAGCTTTATGTAAGGCTTCTTGGAACGAACGTCCAATACCCATAACCTCTCCTACTGATTTCATTTGAAGTCCTAATGTTTTATCAGCACCTTCAAATTTATCAAAGTTCCAACGTGGAATTTTTACAATCACATAATCTAAGGTTGGCTCAAATAAAGCCGAAGTTGATTTTGTAATTTGATTTTGCAATTCATCTAAGTTATATCCTAAAGCTAATTTTGAAGCAATTTTAGCAATTGGATACCCCGTAGCCTTAGAAGCCAATGCCGATGAACGAGACACACGTGGATTGATTTCTATGGCAACAATATCTTCTTTTTCGTCTGGTGAAACTGCAAACTGAACATTACAACCTCCTGCAAAATTTCCAATACTACGCATCATTAAGATGGCCATATCGCGCAATTTTTGAAAAGTAGTATCTGATAAAGTCATAGCAGGAGCTACAGTAATAGAATCTCCCGTATGAATTCCCATTGGATCCATGTTTTCAATAGAACAAATAATAACTACATTATCATTTTTATCTCTTAAAAGCTCTAATTCATACTCTTTCCAACCTAACAATGCCTTATCAATCAATACCTCATGAATTGGAGACGCTTCTAAACCTCTAGTCAATAACTCATCAAAGTCTTCTTTCTTATGTACAAAAGCAGCTCCTGTTCCTCCCAATGTAAATGATGGACGAATTACTAATGGAAAACCAAATTCTTGTGCAATTTCTTTTCCTTGTAAAAAAGAAGTGGCTGTTTTAGCTGGTGCATAAGGCACTCCTATTTTATTTAACAATTGTTTGAATTGCTCTCTATCCTCAGTAATATTAATGGCATTCACATCAACCCCAATTAATCTTACCCCAAAGTCTTCCCAAATTCCCTTTTCTTCTGCCTCTAAACACAAATTCAAAGCTGTTTGACCTCCCATTGTTGGTAAAACGGCATCAATTTGCGGATGTGCTTTTAAGATTTCGATAATTGACTTCGTTGTCAAAGGCTTCAAGTAAATATGATCAGCCATTGAGGGATCAGTCATAATCGTAGCTGGATTAGAGTTGATTAAAATGACTTCAATTCCTTCTTCACGAATAGAACGTGCTGATTGCGAACCAGCATAATCAAATTCACAGGCTTGACCAATTACAATAGGACCTGAACCTATTATCAATACAGATTTAATGGATGTGTCTTTTGGCATTGTAGTATAATTTGTGTGTATGTTTAATGTTTTATTAGATAGGCTAAAATTCTAAAACACTTTAACCTTAGGCATTTAAATTTAAACTAAACAAAATTAGTTTAAATTTTCAAAAAAAAGCCGTTACTAAAAAATAGTAACGGCTTAATGTTGATTATAGAATAACCATTATTTTTTGTGTCTAGGTTCGCTAGAAACAGTCAATTTATGTCTTCCTTTAGCTCTTCTTCTTGCAAGAACTTTTCTTCCATTAGCAGAAGCCATTCTGTCCATAAATCCGTGTTTATTTCTTCTTTTTCTTTTCGATGGTTGAAACGTTCTTTTGCTCATTGGTTTGTATCTTTATAATCTTAAATTTATATGTCTTTTAGTTATTTGAATAATGCTTATTCGAAAACCGAGTGCAAATATACAAAGACTTTTTTTTCTAGCAAGTAGTTTTATAAAAATATTTTTAAATCCTTTTACTATCTTTGCACCCACAAATAAACTCTATTATGTTTCACAAAAATATCAAACTTATTATTGCTGTACTTATTATAGCTACAAGCATTTGGCAATTTACCGAAAGTAATATTGGAAACGGCATCTTTCTTATTCTAATGACCGCCATTCCAGTTTTTCTATATTTTAAAAATGAATTCATTTTAATGGCTTTCTTAAAGTTAAGAAAACAAGATTTTGAAGGTGCTAAAAAATGGTTAGACAAAATTAAAAACCCTGAAGGTGCTTTAGTTCAAAAGCAACAAGGATATTTCAATTATCTTCACGGAATTATGCTTTCGCAAACCAACATCAATCAAGCTGAGAAATTTTTCAAAAAAGCCATTGAGTTAGGATTGTCAATGGATATGGATTTGGCTGTAGCCAAATTAAACCTAGCTGGTATTGCTATGTCTAAAAGAAGAAAATTAGAAGCTACCTCTCTATTAAATGAAGCAAAGAAATTGGACAAACAAAACATGCTGAAAGATCAAATCAGTATGATGAAAGACCAAATGAAGAAGATATAGGTATTTAGACCTAAAACAAAAAACAAGTTCAGGTTGACAAATAAACTTATATAAGTTAAACGTTTGTCATTCTGAACTTGTTTGCTTCGCCTATTCACTATCGCTCGAGTCAGAATCTAATTGTTTCCAATAAATTAATCCAATTTGGATTAGACCCTTCTATCAAATTTATCTTCCACTCTCTGTGCCAATTTTTCAATTGTTTTTCCCTTGCAATTGCATCATTAATATATTGAAATTCTTCATAATAGACCAGGATTTTTAACTTATACTTGGCTGTAAACTTCGATCCTTCTCCAATCACATGCCTTTCCATTCTATCATCTATACCTCCTGTAACTCCAATATAAAGAGTCCCTTTAGGTTTATTTGTTAAAATATATACCCAATATTTATGATATGCTCTATTAGCCATAATTAAATCCTGTTAATTTAGAACCTGAAACAAGTTCAGATTGACAGATAACTTTATAATGAAAACGTTTGTCATTCTGAACTTGTTTCAGAATCTACTTGTTTGCTTCACCTATACGCTATCTCTCGAATCAGAATCTCAATCAATTAATATCCTTCCAAAGGAATTTCCAGTTGGTATTTTTTATTCGTTGGATTGACAATCTTAGTGGTTCGCAACCACGGATTGTGAATTTTTAAAATTTTGTAGTTAATCCCTTGTTGAATTGCTAAAGTGGCCAAATCAGTTACAGAACTATCTATCGCAATTTTTTTTGTAGCTACAATTTTATATTGCTCCTCTTCAGTAATTGGAAAACCATATTGTTCTGGATGTTCCATAATTTGTTTCAACGCTAAAATTCTGAATACATAACGTGATGTCTCATCATTGAGTAGCAAATCATAATAATTTGCTACTTTTTGAATATCCAATTGCTTTTTGATTCCTGTCCCACCAGCATTATAAGATGCTGCCACTAAAGTCCAATTTCCAAATTTCTCTTTGGCTTTCAAAAAATAAGCACAAGCTGCCTCAGTCGCTTTTTCTAAATGATAGCGCTCATCTATATTTTCATTTACCTCAAGTCCGATTTCCTTAGCCGTATCAGGCATAAATTGCCAAATTCCTTTGGCTCCAGCCGGAGAAACTACATTCACCAAACCACTTTCTATCACCGCTACATATTTAAAATCGTCTGGAATTCCGTTTTTCTTTAAAATCGGTTCAATGACAGCAAAAGCACGATGCGCTCTTTTTAAAATCAAAAGTGTTGACGCATTCAAGTGCTTGTTCACTAATAACTCTCTATCCAAACGTTCTTGAACATCGGCAATTTGCAATGGTACTGCTTCTCCTGCAAAATCAATCTTGGCAGGAAAATAATTCGGATTAAAACGAGCAATCCAGTTTGCAGGTAATTCTAATTTGGAAGCAAAAATAAACAGACCACTAATTAGCACTACCCCAATCAAAAGGCTCCATTTACGAATGTTGTTGGTTACTTTTTTCATTTATTCAATTTTTATTTTATACTATATCCTGAAAAAGTTCCAGCTATAATAGCGGGTAAATTCTCATTCAACCATTTGTATTTACTTAAAATCATAATGTGCGTTCCTCCTTTTACCACAATACAATCCGATATATACTGTATTGGAAATACCTCATCAGCATCGCCATGAATATGAACTACACTTTTATCTACTTGGGTTCTATCCCACAATACAATGCGTTCAATCGCCCAATCTAAATACTTTACATTTCGAACCGAAAGGTATCTCTCGTACAATTTCAATCGCTGTGCTATGGATTTACCAAAAGAAAAAGCGCTCATTTTTTCCATATTCGAAAAAATTGACGTTGGAATCAATTTGTAGGCTTTGGTTGTCTTAGCAATTTTCATTCGGCGAGGAAACTCTTTGTTGGTTTTCACACTCGAAATAATAATCACTTTTTGGGGATTCAAAAAAGCAGCCATTTCCTGTACTAAGATTCCGCCAAAAGAAACACCAATCAAAACGGGATTTGCGGCTGTTATTTTTTGAGCCATTCGCTGAGCATAGTGCTTTAAAGACTCATCCTCTAAAGGTAATTCCCAATCCAAAAAATGTACTTCAAAAAAATCTGGAGGTAAAGTAATGCGCTCAAAGATCAACGAACTAGCCGCTAATCCAGGCATGAAATAAACTGAAGTCTTTGTATTATCCATTATTCAGAACCCTATTACTTTAGGGTAAAAATAAGGATAATTTGTATACGTAGCCTTTAAAATTAGAGGCAAAGGAGTTTAATATAACAAGATGTCATCTCTTAAATAACTTATTCTTGTCAAACAGAACTCCTTTTTTTGTCATGCTGAACTCGTTTACTTCGTCAATTCGTTATCACTCGGGGCAGCATCTTTCACTTTAGATTTTTTTTTAGATTCTGAAATATCCCGAAACTTCGGGACGGAATGACAAAACTACTTTTCGATTTCTCTTAAATTTTCCATTTTTTTGTGAGCCAAGAAACCAGCTACATCTTCAAAATGTTCTTTCACTCGTTTATTACCAAATTCAAACACTTTTGTAGCCAATCCTTCTAAGAAATCCCTATCATGCGAAACCAAAATCAAAGTACCATCAAAGTCTTTTAATGCTTCTTTGATAATATCTTTAGTCTTCATATCTAGATGATTAGAAGGCTCGTCTAAAATTAATAAATTAACTGGCTCCAGCAATAACTTAATCATGGCTAAACGGGTCTTTTCTCCCCCAGAGAGCACTTTTACTTTCTTAGTAATATCATCCCCTTGAAACATAAAAGCACCTAAAATATTCTTAATTTGAGTACGTATTTCACCTACTGCAATCGTATCTATAGTTTCGAAAATCGTGAGATTTTCATCTAATAATGCGGCTTGGTTTTGAGCAAAATAACCTATTTGAGCATTGTGTCCAATTTCAACACTTCCGCTATCAATCTCAATTTCTTTCATAATAGCCTTAATCATTGTAGATTTTCCCTCGCCATTTTTACCTACAAAAGCTACTTTTTGTCCACGTTCAATTACCAAATTAGCACCTTTAAAAACTACGTGGTCGCCATACGACTTTGCTAACTCTTTTACGATTACAGGATATTGACCAGAACGAGCCGCAGGAGGAAACTTTAATCGCAATGCTGATGTATCAATCTCATCTATTGCAACAGGAACTAATTTTTCTAACATTTTTACACGAGACTGTACCTGTAATGTTTTAGAATACGTTCCTTTAAAACGTTCAATAAACTCCATGTTATCAGCAATCATTTTTTGCTGTTCATCATACGCCTTTTGCTGGTGTGCTCTACGATCTTTGCGTAACTCTAAATAATGAGAATATTTAGCTTTATAATCGTAAATACGCCCCATTGTAACCTCGATAGTACGATTGGTAATTGTATCCACAAAAGCCTTGTCGTGCGAAATTACCACAACAGCTTTAGCTTGATTCAAAAGAAACTCTTCGAGCCATTGAATACTTTCGATATCCATGTGATTCGTGGGCTCATCCAGCAAAATCAAATCGGGTTTTTGCAAAAGAATTTTAGCCAATTCTATTCGCATTCTCCAACCTCCAGAAAACTCGGAAGTTTGACGTGTAAAATCTTCACGAACAAATCCCAAACCAATCAATATTTTCTCAACCTCAGCTTCATAGTTTACCTCTTCAATAGCATAATATTTCTCGCTCAGGTCCGAAACACGTTCTATCAACTTCATGTACTCATCACTCTCATAATCCGTGCGAACAGTCAATTGTTCATTGATAGTATCAATTTCCTCTTTCATCTTAAAAACCTCGCTAAATGCTTTAGACGCTTCTTCCATTACAGTAGCAGTATCTGTAGTCAACAAATGTTGTGGTAAATAAGCAATTACAGCATCTTTTGGAGCTGATATAGAGCCGGTTGAAGGCTTACTATGCCCTGCAATTATTTTCAAAAGCGTTGATTTTCCCGCTCCATTTTTACCCATAAGGGCAATTTTATCGTTTTCATTAATAGCAAAAGAAACTTCACTAAAAAGTGTAGTCCCGCCAAATTGCACCGAAATATCGTTTACTGTAATCATGTGTAGTGGATTTGATTTTTTTTCGAAAAACAGGCAATTTAACCTCCCATTTTTGAAGGCGCAAATATAATTCAAATCCCTATTTGTTTAAATGTATTAGGTGAAGTTTTTGCAAAACAAGAAGAAGATATTTAATTACAAAGAAAAACTAAGAATCAATCTGACCGTAGATTAGTAAATTTTCTTTCACCACATAGAAACATAGAAATAAAAATTATAAAGAGAACAAGATAGACGCTTCGCTATTCATATTAGCACTATGTGAAAAATAAAAATATTTCTATAACCACTCTTTTCTAACTAATACATCTATGTTTCTATGTGGTAAAAACCAAACTAAACAAGCATATTAACTTAATTCATAGTTATCAAATAGTTAAATACAACAAAAATAATTTGGAATTGCACAAGAATGAAATTTTTAAAAAATACTGAATATCAAACAATTAAAAGATTAAAAATACTGGAAAATATTGTTTCGTGCATTATTTTAAGAAGCGCAAGCACTAATTCAGAAATTTACATACGATAAACCAACCTATTGACAAGGTTTATAAATACCACAATCAAAACCACACCGATTATGATTACAAAAGATACTATCGCCTTAATATGTATTGCAACGAATAGCATCGTTTTGAATCCTCAATCAAAAAAGAAAGAACAGATTCCGTTTACTGAAATAGCTAAAATTCATATTAGTGTCTATCAACGGCAATTAGCAATTAAAAGCTTCCTTATTGGGTACTTTATTTTTACCCTTATTTGTTTGCGTTACCTTAATCTAGAATTATCAATTTTCTCAATTCTTATCTTCAGCATCAATTGTATTATAATTCATTCACTCGACTTTAAAAGTTACCGATTGCAAATTGTGCTGAAGAATAATGTGATCATCGAAAAACGCATTCCCAAAAAATTGAAACACGAATTTGTTACGCTGATCAATGAAGTGAGAAATCAACTAATACTTCGCCTATCTACAAGCAATTAAACTATACGTTTTAGAAAAAAACTACAAATCAAGTGATTTTTTTTCTTTTAATGAGCTAAATTTAATTGAATACTGGCCTAAAGGTTGCACTTTCTAACAAAAACAACAAATCGATATCTTACTGTTTTATAGTGTTTTACACTATTTTAAAATACACGAAAGTATGGTTTCGTGTATTTTATCATACTTGATTTACTTGTTTTTGGAAATTTA
>JACCDV010248746.1_pt1 | contig 37935 bp, 61 predicted proteins | sample 7446131 | NCBI WGS metagenome assembly JACCDV01 (sample SAMN15323448, study PRJNA562643) | freshwater metagenome | isolation source: river surface water | place: USA:Blue River Watershed | collected 2017-08-17
AAGGTAGAGCCCTGATCAGCTACTAAATTAAAAAGACCGGCGGGAGCGCTCATTTGACTCTTTCGGCAAGGGTACAGTCCCTTTTATTTTACCTCATTCCAAAAAATGTCAGTTTGAGGTAAGATAGCGCTCATGGCAAAGAAAATGAAGTTCGATTATCCGTATTTAGAGGACCTTGGAGGCTCCACTAAGCGGATTCTCAGGCATGTTATCCCTGACCAGCCTGCTTGGTCGGCTCTGAATCCTTCCATCGGATATTGCCCAGAGCAGGGGTATGCCATAACTTTTCGCTCCAGCAACTACACGATCAACCCGCAGTACGGAACTTTAGACGTAACTATTGGAGATAAGATCCGTTGCTACTTGTGGTTTAGCGAGTTAGACGACGATCTAAACATGGTAAACCTTCGTCAGATTAGCTTCAAAGTCCCTGGCAACCCCGAGACTCATAGGGGTGTAGAAGATGCACGACTATTCAGTAGGGATGGTCAGTGGTATTTCACGGCAGTAATGCTGGAGAATCACACGCCACGCGCCAGGCTTTGCCTATATAGACTAGATCCTGAAGCTAGTACGGCTCACTTCATTAAAAAGTATGACAGCTGGGACACTGAGCAAATTGAAAAGAACTGGATGGTTCCGGCTCTAGAGCCTAATCCGAACTTTGATTTTATCTACACAGGGAACGGCATCTACAAAGATGGAAAATTTATTCTAGATTCCGTAACTAGCGCTGACATTTCCGCCTTGCGCGGAGGAAGCTGCCTTTGGCCGTTGAACGATGGTAGTTATATAGCAGTGACCCACTGCGTATACGCAAAGAACATAGAGTTTTACGATAAGAATCGTTTTGCCACCGTAAAAGGTTCAGTCAGAAACTACACCCATCAGTTTGTTAGATTTAGCAACACTGGAAAAGTTTTAGAGATGAGCGAAGAGTTCGTCTTCGAGCACCCTGGAATCGAGTTTGCGGCTGGGCTTGTAGAAAAAGATGGGAACTTTGTCATCTCTTACGGATACGAAGACGTTATGTCCTGCCTAGCAACTATCTCTAAAGATAGGGTCCTAAATCTTCTACAGCCGCCAGCTGACCAGGAAGACGAAGACCTAGTCGATGGAGAGTCCTTTGATATATGAGTGGAAGAATGTTGACTATCGCAACTTAGGTGATGCGATGTCTGAGCTAATCCTTGAGCAGCTTCCATATGAAACGGCTAAGGAAATGGTTGAGAGCACTACTGAGATGCACTTTCTGCTTGGTAGCCACATAACTAACCAACTGATCTTTGAGATCTGTGACATGGGATACAAGCCGGTGTTTCACGGATGCGGGTGGCGTGGGGCAGAGCTTAATCCTGCTCTAATAGAAAAAGCCGACTTTTACGGTTGCCGCGGGCCTCTTACAAGTGCGGCTCTAAATCGGGCTGGAAGATATGTAGATGTGATTGGTGATCCCGCCTATGATCTTTTAGGTGACCTAGATATAAAGCCAGAACCGAACGGTCTTAGCTATCTGATACCTCACGTGCTTGACTACGAGTCGTGGCTCTACACGCCTGAAGAATTTTTCGTAGATGAGATACTGGAAGCTAAGGTCTGGACCAGAGCAGACGTACTGGACAAGATTAAAAGGATAGCTTCGGCTGATTTTGTACTTGCCGGCTCAATGCACGCCTGCATTATTGCTGATTACTACGATGTGCCGTTTGCTCCATTCTCTGGTAAGCGTATAGATTGCCCAGATAAGTGGATGGACTGGCTAGAGTCGCGTGGCTACCCTAGCAAGCATCTAGACTTTTTTGACGACCCTGATGCAGGAAGGAGATGGCATGACAGCGTCATCCGTCCTAGAAAAGCCCAAAGTAGAAGACGCTGACACGGACGAGCCTGAGGTTGCTCACTATGCTGAGTCTGCTTCGGTGACTGAAGGTTATGTTATGGGAACCCCTGTTCAGGCACTTTGCGGAAAGATTTTTGTGCCTTCTCGTAACCCGGAACGGCTTCCGATCTGCCCGATTTGCAAAGAAATCGTCGATGCACTATTCTTATCGTAGTTAAAAATCAGCCTTTGATTTTTATCCTATACTGGTATCCCAACTCCTGGCGAACCACCACATCTTGTGGATAAGGCGTCAGGATTTGTCGTCTCTAGCCCGAAAGGTACTTAAATTGGTTACAGTGTACACCTTGCCATCATGCGTTCAATGCGACAGCACAAAGAGGGTGTTAACCAAGAACTTAATTGAGTATCAAGAGGTCGACCTAAGCCAGGACGAGGCGGCTATGGAGTATGTGAAGGGGCTTGGCTATAACGCCGCTCCTATTGTTGTAGCTGGAGACTCCCACTGGTCGGGCTTCCGCCCTGACAAGCTCAGTGCGCTGACAGCTTAGTTAGCAGGCGATTGTCATGTATGACATCGTCTACTTTTCCAAAACCTCTGAGAATACGAAGAGGTTCGTTGAAAAATTAGATTTACCGGCAATTCGAATCCCGCTTAAGTGGGAAGGCGATGAGCCGTTTACAGTCGCAAGACCTTATGTTCTAGTTGTACCGACTTATGGAGGAAACAAAGAGAGCAAGCAGATCCCGGAGCAGGTGGTTACCTTCCTTAATTTGAAGGCTAACAGGGATCTACTCAGAGGAGTTATCGGAACTGGTAACACCAACTTTGGGGAGACATACTGCAAAGCTGCAGAGCTTATATCTGCAAAAATTGGAGTCCCGCTTTTATATAAAGTGGAGATTCTTGGAACACCAGATGATGTACAACAAACTCTCGAGAGGCTAGAACTACTGTGGAAAACTACAGCTACCACGAACTAAATGCGATGCTCAACCTATGGGACGAGAATCGCCAAATCCAGTTTGATAAGGACAAGGAGGCAGCTCGTCGCTACTTCCTCGACCACGTCAACCAGAATACTGTCTGGTTTCATGACATTGAAGAAAAGCTCAACTATCTGATCGAAAACGACTACTACGAGAAGGAAGTTCTTGACCGCTACTCGGATGAGTTCATCAAGGACCTTTTCAAGCAGGCCTACGCTCACAAGTTCCGCTTCCCTACCTTCGTAGGTGCTTACAAGTTCTACAGCCAGTATGCTCTTAAGACCTTTGACGGCTCTCGCTACCTGGAGCGCTTCGAGGACCGCGTTGTAATGAACGCTCTTATGCTAGCCAAGGGTAACGAAGAGTTTGCTAAGGATCTAGTAGATGAAATTATCTCTGGTCGCTTCCAGCCAGCCACCCCGACCTTCTTGAACGCTGGTAAGAAGCAGCGCGGTGAGTTTGTTTCCTGCTTCCTGCTGCGCATCGAAGACAACATGGAGTCGATCGCTCGCGGTATCAACTCGGCTCTGCAGCTTTCTAAGCGTGGTGGCGGTGTGGCTCTTAACCTCAGCAACCTACGTGAGCTTGGCGCTCCAATCAAGAAGATTGAAAACCAGTCATCTGGTGTTATCCCAGTCATGAAGCTTCTAGAAGACTCATTCAGCTACGCCAACCAGCTGGGTGCTCGTCAGGGTGCCGGTGCCGTTTACCTAAACGCTCACCACCCAGACATCATGCGATTCCTAGACACCAAGCGTGAGAACGCCGACGAGAAGATTCGTATCAAGACCCTGTCCATTGGTGTGGTCATCCCAGACGTCACTATGGAGCTCGCCAAGAACAATGAGGACATGTACCTTTTCTCTCCATACGACGTAGAGAAGGTCTACGGCATCCCGTTCGGCGACATTTCTGTAACCGAGAAGTACCAGGAGATGGTTGACGATGCCCGCATCAAGAAGACCAAGATTAAAGCTCGTGACCTTCTTCAGAGAATTGCCGAACTGCAGTTTGAGTCTGGCTACCCATATGTTATGTATGAAGACACTGTTAATGCAGCTAACCCAATTGAGGGCCGCATCAACATGTCAAACCTCTGCTCCGAGATTCTGCAGGTGAACACCCCAACCACCTACAACAACGATCTCAGCTACAAGGAGATTGGTAAGGACATCTCCTGCAACCTAGGTTCGCTAAACGTAGCCAAGATGATGCAATCTCCAGACTTTGCTAAGTCAGTAAAGACTGCTATCAAGGCTCTCACCGCAGTGGCAGACCTGAGCTACATTGACTCAGTGATGTCTATCGCTGAAGGCAACCGCAAGTCTCGTGCTATCGGTCTAGGCCAGATGAATCTTCACGGCTACTTTGGTCAGTCTCGTATGCACTACGGCGACGAGGAGTCCCTAGATTTCACGAACATGTACTTCATGACTATTCTCTATAACGCTCTTAAGGCGTCCGCAGAGATGGCTCAGGAGACCAAGAGCCCATTCGATGGCTTTGAGAAGTCTAAGTACGCTGACGGCAGCTTCTTTAACAAGTACATTGACCAGAAGTGGGAGCCTGCTACCGAGAAGGTTGCTCAGCTGTTCAAGGATGCAAAGATCAAGTTGCCTAAGAAGAAGGACTGGATCGAGCTTCGTGACTTCGTAATGGAGCACGGTCTCTATAACCAGAACCTTCAGGCTGTTCCGCCTACAGGCTCTATCAGCTACGTAAACAACTCCACTAGCTCCATTCACCCAATTGCGGCCCCTATCGAGGTTCGCAAGGAGGGAAAGCTAGGTCGCGTTTATTACCCAGCTCCTGGCCTAACTAACGAAAACCTTGAGTACTTCAAGGATGCTTACGAGATTGGCCCTGAGAAAATCATCGACGTCTACGCCGCTGCAACTCAGCACGTTGACCAGGGTCTATCACTGACCCTGTTCTTCAAGGACACCGCCACCACTCGTGATGTCAACCGCGCCCAGATCTACGCTTGGCGCAAGGGCATCAAGACCATTTACTACATCAGAATTCGACAGGCTGCACTGGAGGGCACGTCAGCCGAAAACTGTGTAAGTTGTATGTTATAATATAGTATGGCTGGATTTATATATGGACTACGCCTCGTCGGCGATAGTGAGTTTAGGTATGTAGGTATGACTACTTCTACAGTAGAGCGTCGACTACAACAGCACTTCACTGCCGCTAAGAGGGGTAGACCATATCCGGTCTATGACTGGCTTAGAAAGCAAGAAAAAGAGTCTATAGAAGCTGTTTGTTTAGAGGCATGTGGCACTATTGATGATTTGGAAATTTTAGAGATTAAATGGGCTGAAAATCTTAGGGCTGAGGGTCACAGGCTTTTAAATCTTACAGACGGCGGTAAAGGTCCTAAAGGCCATAAGTGGACAGAGGAGCAAAGGGTCGCTCATAGAGAGCGCATGGTTGAAGTAAATAATAGACCAGAAAAAAGACTTGCTCCCAGAAACCAGAAAAAAGGAGTTCCTCGACACACTGAAGAGCAAAAGCAATCTTGGTCTAGGCAGAGAAAGGGCAGCATTACTGGGGATAAAAATCCTAATTATGGGAAATTTGGAAAAGCCCATCCATCTTATGGACGGAAATTGTCAGAAGAGACAAAGAAAAAACTTTCCGAGGCTAAATTAGGAGACAAAAATCCTAATTATGGCAAACATCTTTCCGAGGAAACTAGACAAAAAATGTCCCTAGTTCGTAAAGGTAGGCCTATGCCGTCTAGCTCCACTAGTGCTCACACTCGATGGCACGTAAATATGAATAAAGTCTCGGAAAAATGTAAGTACTGTAAGGAGAAATATGATCACCCGTCCAATTAACTGGAACAAGATCGAAGATCCTGTAGATCTCGATGTTTGGAACCGTCTCACCCAGAACTTCTGGCTACCTGAGAAGATTGCTCTATCAAACGACATCCAGTCTTGGAGCACTCTTCGCCCAGAGGAGCAGCTTCTGACAATGCGTGTATTCACTGGTCTAACCATGCTAGACACCATTCAGGGAACTGTCGGTGCTATGAGCCTGATGCCAGATGCCAGAACTCCTCACGAGGAGGCGGTAATTACAAACATTGCATTTATGGAAAGCGTGCATGCGAAGAGTTACAGCTCGGTCTTTTCGACGCTGTGCTCTAGTCAAGACATCGAAGAAGCATTCCGCTGGAGCGAGGAGAACCCATACCTTCAGAAGAAGGCAGAGATCGTTCTCAGCTACTACCGTGGTGACGACCCACTAAAGCGCAAGGTTGCCTCCACCCTTCTGGAGTCCTTCCTGTTCTACTCCGGTTTCTACCTACCGATGTATTGGTCATCACGCGCCAAGCTGACCAACACCGCTGACCTAATTCGCCTAATCATCCGCGATGAGGCTGTTCACGGTTATTACATCGGCTACAAGTTTCAGCAGGCTTACGCTCAGCTGGACTGGAACGAGCAAAACGAGCTAAAGAGCTACGCGTACGGTATGCTCAACGACCTGTACGATAACGAGGTCAAGTACACCGCAGATCTCTATGACGGAATTGGCCTAACCGAGGATGTCAAGAGATTCCTCCACTACAACGCAAACAAGGCCCTGATGAACCTGGGCTTTGAGGCGCTGTTCCCTAAGGAGATCACAAACGTGAACCCTGCAATTATGGCTGCGCTATCGCCAGGAGGAGACGAAAACCACGACTTCTTCTCCGGTTCTGGCTCAAGCTACGTGATGGGTAAGCACGAATCAACCACTGACGACGACTGGGACTTCTAAGGAGGTATCGTGGACGACTGCAAGTGCGGCGGTTCCTGCCCATGCGGGACTAATAAGTAAAAGGAAAGCCCCTCTTCGGAGGGGTTTTTCATTTAGTGTAAGATAATGTTCACTTAATGAAAGATGGTTAACCATGGCATCCAAGAAGACTGAACTACTCTCTTCAACTAACTGCTACACCTATGAAGTAATTATGGTGGTTCAGGTACTGGCAGAGGATAAAGAGAAGGCTGACGCAAAGCTAGACAAAGAAGGCGGCTACGTGAGCAAGCGCACGGTGATCCTGCGCGACGAGGTTCCTCTATATGACGGAAATTCTGCAATTAAGCAGTAACCCTTGCCTACATACGAATATAAGTGTGAGAACGGCCACCTCTACTCAGAAACTAGGGGAATGACCGAAGACCAGCAGCGTACGACTTGCGCTGAAGAGGGGTGTGGCACTAAACTAGTGCGCATATTCGGAGCCCCTCCAATAACATTTAAGGGATCTGGATTCAGTAAAACGCACGGATAAAACAGAAAAGGCATCATGTCCAGACCTCTAAGCTATCAGGTTACAGTTCCCAAGTTTATTTTGGACGATGAGCCAGCATGTGCGGGCACTGATCCTGAGATTTTTTATGCTGAAGAGGCCTACAACCAAGACGGCACGAAGCTGATCTCGGCAGTATACAAATACGAGAGCCAGGCCAAGGAAATATGCCGTAGCTGTCCGCTTATATCTAAGTGCTTGGCATATGCCATAGACAACTATGAGATGGGTATCTGGGGCGGTACCAATGAAAGAGAACGAACTGTGCTACGTTCTAGGTTAACCCGTATTGGTATGTCCAGAACTCGGTCACGCTAGCAGATGTTAAAATAGAACTGTCCTTGGGAGAGGGACTGTATTTGCATACCCCTACCCTAGGAGAGAATAATGGGCATTTTTGCCGATGTATTTAGAAGGTCACTTGCCCTCGTAATTTTGCGTGTTAGCGGTACCTTTGCTGGTGGATCTATCGCCGGTATCGAGCTATGGCAGTCTGCAGCTGTTGCTGCGTTCCTTGGCTTGATGGAGGTCGCTGAGTCCCTATCCCGTGCCTACATGCTAGACGGAAAGCTTGACATCTATGAAGTTAACTCGGCTTTCGGTGGAGCAGCTGATCCAGACATCGATGAGTCGCTTGGCGAGGCAGACGCTGACTTCGAAGTAGAAGAGCAGAAGCCGGCACAGGCTTAATTAAATAAATAATCAACCCCTGCTGGACATTTGCTCTGGCAGGGGTTATTATTTTCTTATGCAAGATTTTGAAGCGTGGCTAAAACACGGCGTTGAGATGGGTTGGTGTGGTCCGGCAGTTTGTCATACACATGACGGGATGCCGACTTCTGAGCCGGAAGATGCCGATTTTGAAGACGGCAACGATCCTTGCATTCACGTAATCCGTCTTTATGAGGACCCTGAGCACAAGGCGGCTGTTGAGGCCAACCATGCCCCGTCAACATGGCGAGCTACCAATCGTGGGATTGACGTATAATAGTTACCTACCAAAGGAGAGGCCATGGCAGGTAAGAAGACTAAGGGCGAGCGAAACTCCCAGAGAAACAATGGGAAGGCTACAAAAAAGCGCCCTAAGATCTTTGATGCTGTCAAGCGTCGCCTAGTAACTAAATAACTGAATAACCCCTAGGGGGTGCGTAGTTTCGACGGTAGGTTGGAACTTGGTGAAGCGTGTAGAGAAGCCTGTACCTCTTGAATCGGGCAAAGCAATAACTGCAAACTCACGTTCTGCATTCGCACTAGCTGCTTAGTAGCTGCTTAGTGCACCTCCGGCAGCCGCAGTCCTAGCTGGGCACCGCAGGATTTAAATAAATAGGACAACCAAGAGCGATCTACAGCAGCTCTATAATCAAGCAGTAGACCCCGCAGTACCGTGGCTGGTAAAGCCTACGCACGTAGAAGAACAACGGAAAACACTATCGGACACGGAGTGCGACTCTCCGTCACCTCCACTATAATAAAACTCCCGGCTCCTGGACCACCACCACACCACCTCCAGGGGCCGGGTTCTTTTATTTGACAAATTCGAGCACTGTGTGTATAGTCCTTGCTATGAAAAAATTAGTTTCTGCAGTAGGGCTAGCCACATTGTTGGTTGGCTCCCTATCTCTTCCTGCAAGCGCAAGCGCAACTACTACAACTACCCCGTCTTCATGGGGACTGGATCGAATCGACCAGACCACAAGCCAGCTGGACAACAGCTACACCTATCCCTCTACTGGAGGTGCTGGGGTTAGGGTTTACGTTCTAGACACTGGCGTTGAGGGCAACCTAATGAGTTTTGGTGGCAGAGTGCTGCCAGGATTTGACGCTACCACCCCTAGAGGTGGAACTGCCAACACTGACTGTCATGGTCACGGAACGCACGTTGCTGGAACTATTGCTAGCTCCCGATATGGAGTTGCACCAAAAGCAACTATCGTACCTGTGAGAGTGGCTACTTGCCAGGGCGGTGTCTCTAGCACCTGGATCAGCAACGGCCTTAAGTGGGTACTAGATAATCACCCTGCCGGAACTCCTGGAGTTATCAACCTAAGCGTGGCAGTTATGTATAACGAGCCTGTCAATAACATGGCTGACCGTCTGTTCCGCGCTGGCCTTGTGGTTGTAGCTGCTTCCGGTAACTACAACATGGACGCCTGCCGTCTTAGCCCTGGAAGCACTAAGGCCATCCTTACTGTTGGAGCTGTAAACAATAACAGCTTTAAGACTAATGGAACCACCTTTGGCGACTGCATCGATATGTATGCGCCTGGAGGGACCATTACGTCCGAAGACCCTAAGCTAGCTTCTCGAGTTAGAACTGGAACTTCTATGGCAGCTCCGCACGTGTCTGGGGCTGCAGCTCTGTACCTGGGCAACAACCCGCAGGAGTCTCCAGCTATGGTCAATCACCTGCTCTCTAAGTATGCAACCGAAGGCGCTATCCCTAACCTAACCGATGGCGTAAATAAGCTGCTTAACATTGGATTTATAAATGAGAGATCTGTAGCTCCTGCTCCAGCTCCAGAGCTTGACGCTCCAACCGAGATTACTGAGCCTGTAATCGCTCCGGAGCCGCCAGCTCCAGTGCAGACTATTGCAGACGCCCCTACTAACCTATATGTCATGGGTGGAAGCACCACGATGTCTATCGTGTGGACAGCTCCAGCGAATGCGAGCGCCGTTCAGATTCAGCACTATCGAATTGAATACAGCTATGACAATGGCAAAACCTGGAGACTGCTAACTAGAGTCACCCCTGAAACTACCCAGGCGCAGACTGCTAAGCCGATACCTGGAACCCTAGTGACTTTCCGAGTTTTGGCTGTTACTGCTGGTGGAAATAGCGAACCTAGCAAGAACGTAACTATTCGAATCCCTAGGTAGTAGACTAAGAGAGAAGGCCCTGCTTCGGCAGGGCTTTCTTTTTAAGGTACTAAATATAGCATACTGAAACCCTCTATTTTGCTGGTTAATGTACTAAAGCGTATGTACAAATAAAGGTGTTACAACTTAGGTTTAAGACCGTACGATAAACTAAAATAATGGACGCCCCTATTGGTAAAGCACTGCTTTACGCTCGAGTATCAACTGCAATGCAGGTAAACGATGGAGTTTCGCTGGATGTGCAGGAAAGACAGCTGATTACAGCCGCTGAGTTCCACGGATTTACAGAGTGGGAGGTGGTCAGGGAAGAGGGTAAATCAGGTAAAAGCGTTAAGGGTAGACCTGTGCTACAGCAGGCCCTGAGAGATCTTGAGAACAAAGTAGCAGACGCCCTTATTGTGACCAGAATCGACCGACTGGCTAGAAGTACGTCGGATTTCCTCCAAATAGTGGACCAGGCCAACAAGCAGGGTTGGCGACTAATCATGCTGGACCTGAACCTGGATACTTCGTCGTATCAGGGTAGGTTCGTTGTGACAGTAATGTCGGCGCTCGCTGAGATGGAGCGAGGGATCATTGCAGCTCGCCAGAAGGACGTACATAAGGACCGCCGTGAGCGTGGTATAGTTTGGGGCAAAGATATGGGGCCGATGAATAAGACGCCCCAGGAGATCAAGGATAGGATCTTGGCAGAGCGAGACAAAGGCAGATCCCTGAGGCAGATAGCTGCTGGACTAAATTCTGATGGAGTATTGACAGACAGAGGGAACACTTGGCACGCTGCTAGTGTAAAGAGAGTAATAGACGCCCTTATTGGAGAGGAATCAAATGGGGAGGCGTAAGAAGGACAATGAGCCACTGGTTCCAAGACCAAACGCTGAGTGGGTATATGAGACTGAGATCCAAATAAATGGACGATATGTCTCGCCGGGAACTGAGCTAAAGATTACTGGGGAGCGTGGGCGCTACAGGTTTATGAAGCTGATTACAAATCAGGATGGCAAAGAGTGGATTGATGTGTGGGGTGGCCCTAAGGGCGCTGAGCAGTGGAGAAGCTTTAAGCTAGACCGAGTTAAGCGAGTACACTACAAGAATCAGACAGTCGAGAACTTGGCTGCAGAGTACAAAGAAAAGCAAGCAGCAAAGAAAGCAGAGACCCAAGATGACAGTGAAGATTAAAGTAGTTGGAAACGTTCCTAAGTACGCCAGGGAGGGAGACGCTGGCTGCGACCTAATTGCTAATGAGAATGTAATCCTAGGACCGAACAGCAGAAAGCTTGTGAAGACGGGAACTTGGATCGAGCTTCCGGAGGGGTACGTTGGCTTAGTCCACCCTCGCAGTGGGCTAGCTTTGAAGCAGGGAATCACTGTACTAAACACGCCTGGAACTATTGACGCTGGGTATCGAGGTGAGATTGGTGTGATCCTTTTCAACACGACTTTCGACATCGTTGAGATTGATCGTGGTACTAGGATTGCCCAGCTTGTGATTCAGAAGTTTGAGACAGCCGAGTTTGAAGTAGTAGACGCCCTTACTGATAGTGATCGTGGAGCAGGCGGATTTGGCTCGACGGGAGTTTAGTTCGGAAGAGCTAGCTGAGCTCTGGGCCTCGCTCACTCCAGAGGAGAGGGAGTGGGCCACTCTTATTCGCGAGAGGCAGTCACAGCTGCGTGAGTTAGAGTATTACAAGGTAAAAGGAACTACCCCTAGGGGTTGGGTACGAGCAAAGCTCGAAGCATGGGAAAAACAAGAGTGGCCAAAAGACGAAAAGTAGTAGACGCCCCTATTGTTGTAGCACCAGGCGAAGAGAAGCTGGTTATGTTTGGGTGGTGTTCGACTGGACAACACGAGCAATGTATAGTAGAGTTTCCTGGACACAAGTGTAAGTGCGAGTGTCATACGCCCTGATAGCTCAGATGGCCAGAGCATCCGCCTTGTAAGCGGAGTGTCGTCGGTTCGAATCCGACTCGGGGCTCTAGGAGAGATAAAATGACAAAAGGACCATTGGTAACTATCGATGAAGCTGCACGCCTAGGAGGCGTCAGTAAAGAAACGATCAGGATCTACATAAAAACCGGACAGCTTCAGACGCACGTCAATGGATTGATGGTCTACTACCGCGACCTGCTTCGAGCATCATGGGTAGCCAAGCAGAGGCACATAAGCAGTTCCGGCAAGGCTAGTAAAAACTACAAAAAGGCTTAATTAGCTAACCCCGTGTACTCCAATGGCAGAGAGAGCCGACTTAAAATCGGTACAGTATCGGTTCGAGTCCGATGGCGGGGACATAACATTTTGGTAACAAACGTTACTGTCTAGTACGTTCTAGTCCATTCCTGTCCATATTTGTCCACATTTCACAAAACATGCTATGGAAACCAGTGGAAACTTCTCCGATAGTCGTGTAGGTTGGATTTAGTAGACGCCCCTATTGGAGAAGAAATATGACAGAGCCAGAAAGAGATCTTATCTCTGAGCTATCTAGAAGTATGGGACTATTGACGCCCAATGCCCTGCCAACCAAGTACGCCGGGATTACCTTTCGCTCGCGACTAGAAGCTAGGTGGGCTGTCTTCTTTGACACTCTCGGAATTGAGTGGGAGTATGAGCCGCAGGGCTACAAGATTGGTAACGGGATCCCTGAGGGTGAACCTATCTGCACTTACAGTGACGGAAGCGTTGGCTTTACCGGTTGGGAAAAAGAGTATAAGAAGTCGATTGGTATCGAGGTGGTCTCCGAGCGCATTAGTGAGGGTGAAGGCTACGAGTGGTATCTGCCTGACTTCTGGCTCCCTGATCTAAACGTCTGGGCTGAGGTAAAGGGTAACGCTAGTATCAGCGTATTTCAGACGATAACTAAAGCCATAGATGCGTTCTCTCACCACACGCTTCCAAACCTAGTCAACTACAACGAAGGAAGACTTAAAGACATAGGCGGACTGCTAGTCCTTGGGGACATCCCTCGTAGCGACAGATTTAGTAGAGCTGGGTCGCACATACTATTTGGGCAGCGTAAGGGCGCTTCGTCTTATGCTTCGCGCTTTAGGGTGGATCATGGCCTTAATGAGGTGCGCTTAGAGGTAGCCAAGCTATGTATCGACACCTACGACGTCTATTCGATGTCTGGTGAGCGAGACGACCAGCACTTTATGGGAACCGAAACCTATGAGCTAAATTACTTAATTAAAGGGCTACCTAGAGATCCTACTTACAGAAACTACAAGGGAGAAACCAAGCGCTATATGTCCCTAGAAAACAGCATTAATGGTGAGAGATTCTTCCCTATTGAAGAGGACACAAAGGGAGAAGCCGCGATTATGATTGCATATGACAGAGCTAGAAACGAGAAGTTTTAGGTTTGAAAGTACTCGTAGTAACGCCAACAATAGGGTCGTCAGACTTAGTGGACGCCCTTATTTCGGTGCGAGCGCAAGTATTTGAGGAACTTAAGGACGTCGAGGTCCGCCACGTGTTGATGGTGGACGGGGCGGAGTTTGAGCAAAAAGTAGTAGACGCCCTTACTGTTGCTGAAGAAACATATAGACAACCGTCTATGTCTTTAGACCAGAAGGTAGTTGTGTGGCCATACAACACTGGAGGACAGGGGTTTTATGGGCACAAGCTGTACGCTGCAGCTTCGATGCTGGTTACGCCTGATATTGATTGGGTGTTGTTCTTGGACCAAGACAACTGGTACGAGCCTAACCACATAGAGTCGCTGGTGCTGAAGGGTGTAAAGGATGACCTTGACTACTCCTACTGCCTACGCAAGTTCTACACCTGGGATGGCAAATACTTCTCTGACGATAACTGCGCTTCCCTAGGTAAGTACAAGATCTGGGACAATGGTGGCCACTACCTTATTGATACTGGCTGCTATTGCTTTAGAGGATCGTACATCTCTAAGTGGGGGCATCTCTGGAATATGAGGTGGGGTGCTGATATCAACTTTATCGAGGCAACTATGGCAACCGCTAGGTTTTCTGGCACTGCGCTTCGAACATTCTGCTACAGACTCGGCAGACCAGACGCAGCTAAGTATGAAGAAGAGATGGCTTTTATTGCTGAGTCCAATAAATACTCTGCTGCGAAATATCAGGGGAACTATCCTTGGGAGCGCGTCGAGTTGGAAAACTAGCTAACAACCGGTATGCTTGAGCACATGGAAAATGTGTACAGATCAGACATGACCGTAGAGCTAGTCCAGTCGATGGGAGGGGACGCTGCTGTAGTAAACAGTGCCAGGGTCTCTACTGGAGGACTAAAGGCAGGCGAAGAGCTGACAGCCAAGGACGCTGGCCTAATTAACTACTTAATGCGTGATCGCCATGGCACCCCTTTTGAGCACAATGCCTTTACCTTTTATATTGAGGCACCCATCTTTGTGTTCCGTGAGTTTATGCGCCACAGGATTGCGTCCTATAACGAAGAGTCTGGACGCTATAAAGAGTTGGCTCCTATTTTCTATGTACCTGCAGAAGACCGTAAATTGATTCAGGTCGGGAAGCCTGGTGCCTACACTTTTGAGGATGGCACTTATGATCAAAAGATGATGGTGCCGGCGGAAATAAAGCGAGCCAACGCCGAGGCTTATGGTGCATACCAGAAGATGCTGGACGCTGGTGTTGCTCGTGAAGTTGCTAGAGCGGTCTTGCCTGTAAACATTTACTCAAGCATGTACGTCACCATGAATGCTCGTGCCCTAATGAACTTCTTGAGTCTTAGAACCATGCGCGAGGGTACGCACTTTCCTAGCTTTCCGCAGAGGGAGATTGAGCTAGTAGCAGAGCAAATGGAATGCCTCTGGGCTGAAAAGATGCCTGTAACTTATGAAACCTTTAACAAGAATGGAAGAGTAGCGCCGTAATGATCGAAGTAACAGGAAAGTACGAAAAAGTAAACGCCGCTACTAAAGCAGCAGTAAGCGCCAAGGAAGCATCGAAGTACGCTTTTGATGATGCCTTCGACAAGGCCGTAGAGTTTGGTTGGGAGATGGGAGTGGTCGACGAGCGAAACCGTACGCTCGAAGTAATAGACGCCCTTACTAATAAACTCCTCGACTCTGAAGAAGATGCCAAAATGACACTTGACATCCTTAAGAAGCTTCTGCTACAGTCAGAGTAACAAAGGAGGTCCTTATGGACTACGAGTACAGCACAGACCAGATTGCTGAAGTGTATGCCAAGCTTGAGGTAGCAAAGTTGCTAATCAAGATGGGCACTGACATGGCTAAGCAGGCAGAGACTGACATTAAGTTCTTCCGTCTAGCCAACAAGGAGGCTTTCGATGACGGAGAAGAATGAGACTGAGTTTGGTGCCAAGTGCCAAATCTTGGCAGAGATCTGGTTGGACCGTAGGGATGATCCCGAGTGGGCTGACTATATTGCGTACAACGATTTAGGTCTTCCGCTGGCTTACATGATCGATAACGGGATCGTTGAGGCGGAGCACTGTGAGATTGGTCACAGCTTTATTGATGAAGGCTTCAGGTTGCTGCTTGAGGGTATGGGTGTTGAAGATCTAGGATTCTATGAGTTTGCAGACATCCTTGAGGTGTCATCCAAAGATCCAGCTGAATTCGACGGCGTCGGTTACGACGAAGAGGAGATTGAAGACGAGGAAGAGTCTGAGCTAGAGAACAATGAAAAGTCAGAGGAAAAGAGCGACTGGGAGCGCGGCTGGGACGCAGGCTATGACGCTGGTGTCGAGGCAGAGCAGCTTCGAGTGCAACAGCTTTGCTCGACTTATACAGAGATGTACCTAGATATGGGTAAGGGTCAGAAGGCAGTGGTGTGGCGCGAAGTAGCAGACGCCCTTAAGCCGGTAGACGATGTAGAAATGTTTTCAAATGAGGATTATGGATTATGATGGAGATTAGAGAAAAGCTTGAGGCAAAGTTTGTCAAGGGATGGATTCCGACTATTGACTGTGGTCCTGGATGGGACTGGATCCTAGAGGATCTAGATCGAAAACTTAGCTACCTGGACTTTAACTACAAGCTAAATCAGGTTAAGGAAAAGTTTGGCACTCTTAGGTTCTACTACGAACCGCTTGTAGCTAAGAAGGTTGTGCGCGATCTTATGGAGGACGCTGTAACTATTGCAGAACAGCTTTCGGCCGCAACCTGCGAAACATGTGGAAACTCTTCTAGAGTCTCCATACCTGACAAAGGCGTTAAGTATGACTCCACTGTTGGGCTCAAGGTTTGTGGCGGTTGGTATAAGACGCTATGCAATGGTTGTGCTGAAGGATCTGGCTATCTTTCAGTTGAAGATGGAGATGAAGATGCCTGACTACTCTCGAGCGGGCGAGATTCTTAAGTGCTCAGAGTGCAATGAGGAGATTCAATCTACTCATAGGCACGACTATGTGACATGCACTTGCGGAGCTATATTCACTGATGGTGGAGATGACTACGCTAGATATGGGTGGAATCCTGGATCTAAGTTTGAGATTTTAAAAGAATTTGGAGTGCAGTATGAAAAACCTGATGAACTTTAAAAAGTATGGTCCAAATAGATTTGACGCAGATAGATTCTTTGGTGTAGTGTTTCACTCGCACCCTAAATATAAGGGCATAGAGATTTTCTTTGGCAGAAGTATTTACGAGATTTGGACAGGATATAAAAGATGAACAAGATCGAGGGCTGGCCTAGTGAGCAAGAAGAGATCTGGTTTCAGGCCGGAGTGAGAGCAGAAAACATGAGAATCAGCGCGAAGATTGATGAGTTCATCGAAAATACAGACTACCCTGAAGTTGAAAACACACTTGCTTGGCTGAAAGAAGTAATCAAAGGAGAACAGAAGTGAGTGAGCAAATTTATGAGTTCTCATACGAATGGAGCGACTCAGGGATGATCGCGGTAACCGATAAGTTCGGAGTTTTTACCAATCCTTTTTACCTAATCAAAGGAGAACAAAAGAAAGTGAGTGTAGAAAGCATAATCAACAACCCACCTAAAGAGTTTACAGAGCCTTGCGAGGCTTGCGGAGTAAGTGAGTTTCAGCTAGGCGTCAGCCACGCAGAGGAACGCGTTATCAAGTTGCTAGAGAAACATAACTGCGTATTAGACGGCTCTCACCATTCAGAAAATCTCTGCACTTCTCCGCACCACTTAGGTTTGCTAATAGACCTAATCAAAGGAGAGCAGAAGTGACATCTTGGTGGGATGCGATGGATGATGACATGTTCGCTGCTCATGGTGCCGAGATGCCGTATAGGCGTAAAAGTCCTAGCCATCATTGTGGCTTTGATTTTAGCGAAGGCTTAGCAACCGCCACCTGTAATTGTGGAGCAGTAGCAACCAATCCCTACTACATGGAACAGCCACCAAAAACACCAAAGGAATTATGGGATGAGGCAGTTGCTTATGGCAGGGCAATAGAGCATGACATGATTTTAGACCGCACCTATGATGACGAGATTATGCACAACATTTGGTGGTGCATAAAGCGTGAGGATGAGTTTCCAAGTGGACAGTTTATCGCTGACCTTATTAGAGACTTTTTACTGATCAAAGGAGAGCAGAAGTGAGCTTTGAAAGATTCAGTAGCTCGGATGTTTACATCTACGAGCACGTAGGTGGATTCATTGAGTGCTGTGGCTGCTTATTCTCTGATTGGGATTCTGAGCCATTTCCTCAGCTGAAGACTCCGCGTGAGGCGCTGGCGCACTTGGACAAACACGAGGGGGCTGGCCACGACATTGGCGGCGCTCGCCGGAGGATTGAGAAAGAATACGAAAACTTAGACGCCCTTATTGAGCCTTACGTCAGAAGCCCTGAAGAGGAAGCTAGACATAGAGAGATATTGGCTAAGATCTTTCCACCCCAGGAATTTAGAGATGCGAGCAATGGAGAGTAAATGAGTTCCGACGAGCTGTACGAGCCAGAGATCCTGCCAGACGAAGATCCTGGCGACTATTTCTTTAAGCTGGGCTGGGATATGGCAAAGAAAGAATTCATTAGCCGCCTAAGCGATGGTAGTGACTGTGGTCAGTGGGCTATCGACGTGATAGAAGGTAGAGCATGAAGTACAAAGATAAGTACAACAAAAGTGTCGAGCTACCTTTAAGCGATATAAGCGAGCGTGAAAAGGTAGTAATCGGAGCTTTGATGCGCGAGGGTGAGCTCAGGTTCAGGGATGCGCTGATAGAGGTAATGCAAATGATGAAGCGCACTGGGGGCATTGAGCAAATTTCTGTAGACGCCGTTATTGAGATTGTCGAGACTCTAGAGATAACTGGATTGGAAGATTAGTGGAAGAGCGTGAAGAGGGAGAAGAGCTTAAGCTACGTCGCTTTGAATTCTTAGATGACGAGCATACCCAGGTTGACTGGATGTGGTTAACGGATAAAGAATGCATCGAGCATATCGAAAAGCGTGGTGAAGCTGGCCCATTAATCTATAGAGACGCCAGTGCTGAAGAGCAGGAGCTCTACGACGAAGCCTATAACGATGGTTATATGATCGCGACTGTAACGAATAACAATGATAATTACAACGGGATCTTGTTCCGCATGGATGGTCTTGGCGAAGATGGCAACATTGTAACTACCAAGATCTTTGAATGCGCTATCTGTGGTGAGACCAAGGACTTCAAAGAAGAAGTTGCGATGGCAAATGGATTCTATATAAGTGTCGAGAAAGACGATATTCTGTGGCATGTTTGTTATGATTGCACCACGCTAGAAGTGCAGTTCAATATGTCAGAGGATGAGTAGTGGATCTTAAAGAGTTCCAGAAGGTAGCCCACGAGTTTTACGCTGAGGCCGAGAAGGTTCTGGTTAAAAAGCAGAATGACTATGGCCCTACAAACATTAGCCGTAGTCCTGGTGGACCGCTAAACGGATTGCGTGTGCGCATGCATGACAAGATCTCGCGTATCAATCACCTAATTGACTCTGGTGTTGATCCTGAGAACGAGAGTTTGAAGGATTCGTTCCTTGATCTTGCAAACTATAGCATAATCGCTATGATGGTTTTGGATAGCAAATGGCCGGAAAAGTAGAAAAATCTGAAGACGAGCTACGTCTAGAAGGTGCTTTAGAGGCCCTAGAGTGGCTTAGACGCTATGAAATTGTAAACTATAGCATACCTGAGAATTTATACTTCTACATAAAACCTACAACTGGAGAAGTACTCTTGTTGCCATGGTCTAGAAAACTAGACTAAGCTGTGTGAGATAATAGAGATACAACTCCAAAGGAGATTCTGAGAATGAATGATCGCCAGCTGAGAAAGCTTCAGAAGACTCGCCACATGGCGGACATTCGAAGAATGATCCTGGGTAATCCTCTATTTAAGAACTTAGACACCAAAGACCAGGACAAGCTGGCAAAGCTTATTTATAAAGCTGAATCCATCGAGATCTACGCTAGAGAGCGTAATGTTTACAGACTAAACCAGTCCTTCGACGAGATCGTGGACGCTGTTAGTTTGGTACTCCAGGAGATGGATGATGACGAGGACGAAGAGGAAGACCGCGACCGTCGTTAGTTTGGAAGCTTTAGAACCTGTCCAACGCTAATAACGTTGACGTTCTGAATGTTATTTAGCTTCGCAATCTCTGCAACAGTGGTGTCAAACCTGCTTGCAATAGCCCCTAGAGTGTCTCCAGTAGCAATCGTGTAAGTCTTTGGCTCTGGCTTTGGAGCTGGTGCCTCCACCTTAGGTGCTGGAGCTGCTGCTGGCTTTGCTGCAGCCTTAGGTGCTGGAGCAGCCTTAGGGGCCTTAGCCAGTAGCTTCTTGCCCTTAGGAGCTGCTACAGGGTCTGTGCCACCCTCTTCTTTAATCTTCTTAAAGAGGTCGAATACGCTTCCGGCAAATACACCCTTGATGCTGTTCGATAGAGTCGCATGAAGATGAGGCCCCGAGCTGGCAGAGCCGGTATTCCCGCCTGCGATCTTCTTATCGCCGCACTTAACTACGTCACCCTTAGCAAGATCCTTTGGAGCATCCTTTAGGTGGCAGTACCCGATGTACCAGATTTTACCCTCGGAATCCTTGGCTGACTGAACCACGACCCAGCCTAGAACTTTTGAATACTGAATAAGCATGATCTTGCCATCAGTGATGAAAGGGATGAGCTCGCCGTTCTTCAGACTCCAGTCTGTGCCTCGGTGTGGGTTCTTAGGTGCGCCCTTGAATGTGCGAATCTTGCCAAAGTGTCCGGTAACCCGTTTCTCTGGGAATGGCATTGCCCACTTAGTCATCTAACTCTCCTATTTAGAGGGGTTTATGTATCAATTTTACCTTAATTGGACATAAGGGAGTTGATTTTGTCTACAGCGTGAAGATGGCGACGGGTATTTATATAGCTACGCTGGAAAGCTAGGGTGTCGTTTAGTCGACGCTGATACTCGATGGGACGAGGGTTTGGGTTGTTCTTTGAGAGTACAGGTCTTAAACGGTAGTAGTTTTTACAAGCTCGTAGAGCTTCCTCTCGAAGCTGCTTACCTGGCAGTTCAAAGTAATACTTTAGATATAGAAATAGTCGTCGCACTCTTCGATTTTACTCGTAGCGCGGAAAGTGGAGTTGTTTGATGAAGTCCCAGACGTATTGCTCGTACTCCTCTAGGGACATCTTATAGCCGCGCTCCTGCTCGATCTTGCGAGCAGAAGCGTCGGCCATGAAGAACTTCTCTTCGTTAGAGAGGTTGGGGAACAATTAGTCTTCTTTGTCTTCTTTTTCGTAGCGCAGTGGGAAGGTGATTACCCAGACGCCGAGGGTGATCCAAATAAGCATACCGACAACATCCTTAGCGGAGCCTTCGAGTACAACCCACGCAACAAACATACCGAGCAGGGTCCATGCCTGGTCGATCATGTCTTTGAATAGTGACTTAAGAAAGTGAATCATTTAGTTTCCTTTTCTGAATTAGTTCGTCAAAGTTCTTGACTTTTGTATCTCCCAGATATGACCAGGCGTAGCCTGAGGCAATTAGTGTGTCGTTTACGGAAACCTTTGTATCGTCAATGTAGAGCCAGCCTAGAACGCGACCATACTTCTCGGAGGAGTCTGGCTTCTCGGTTTTAATGACAATAGTCGTAGCGCTAGAAAGCATCTGCTTGAGCTTTGCCTTAGATTCTAGGCCGAGCGACTTCTCGAACTTGTCTGAGGTGCGAGACTCTGGAGTGTCGATGCCTGCAAGACGAACACGCTTGAAGATAGAGATGTCAAATCCAAGATCAATCTCTACATCAATAGTGTCTCCGTCGACAACTGCGATTAGTTTCTTTACTCGATATTCGTACATTATGGTCTCCTTGCTGCAGCTGCTGCTGCACTGGTAGCGGCCGCAGTTGCAGTCATTGCAACCTGACCGACGATGACGGCGGCGATAACAACCTTTTCTGACTGTTCGCGAACCTTTGGTGACATGTCAGCGCCTGCGTTTCCTAGGGCGTTGAGTGCATCGGCAACTGCAACAACTGCAGCTCCAATAACTGGTGCAGAAGCAAGCTCTTCATCGATCACAATGTCGTCTGCCTGAGCTACAACTAGAAGGGCGTCAAGAGCTGCTTCGTATTCTTCGGAACCTGGCTGAGCAGTCTCAAAGGTTTGAAGGGCTGCTTCCTTGATAAGTGTTTGCTGCTCTTCAGTTAGCTGCTGAGGTGTAACGGTTGCAAGCTCGGCAACAACCGCTGTGATGTTTTCAGCAGTGATTGGCTCCTTGATTTCTACAACTACTGGCTTCTCGGTAGGTGTAGGCTCTTTAGTAGGTTCTTCTGTTGGAGTAGGAGTTGGTTCAGGTGAAGGTTCTGGTTTGGTTGTCGGGCTCGGGGTTGGTTCTGGGCTTGGTGTGGGTGTTGGCTTCACTGTTTGTGAAGGAGTTGGTTCTGGGGTTGGGGTGGGCTTCGGTGTTGGTGTGGGTGTCTGGGTTGGTGTGGGCTCTGGCGTTGGTGTTGGGGTGGGCTCAGGTGTTTGAGTTGGAGTTGGACTCGGAGTCGGAGTAGGTTCTGGTGTTGGCTCAGGAGTTACTGTGGGTTCGGGACTTGGTGTTGGTTCTGGGGTTGGTTCTGGGGTTGGCTCTACTGGCGCTGGAGGAACGACAGGTGGCACAACAGGAGAAACTGTTGGAGTCGGGCTCTGAGTTGGAATTAGAACAGGCTCAGTGTAAGCAACCTGTGCAGTAATTGGGGCAGATCCCGCAGAGTAAATAGCCTGTGTGTCATTATCAGCGCGAACTGAGAATGAGTAGGTTACGTTGAGGCCACCAGTTGTTTCAAACTGTTGCTTGGAGATTGTGTAGGAAGTTGTAGTAGATGCAACTCCCCATCCGGAAGCTCCGTTGTTCCAGAATACTGCGTAACGCTCTACTGTTGTGTACTGGGTTTGGGATGGTTCCCAGGTGAGGGTGGCAGATCCGTCTTCGTTAACTGTGACCTGCAGGTTAGTTGGAGCTGCGATGAATGGTGCAATGCTCATGTTGTTAGCGAATGCAAACGGGTGAGTGTTTACGTCGGCTACAGAGTTGATTGTGTAGGTGACGTTACCTGAGCTAGTCACGCTGTACTGCGAGTACATAACGAAGGTTGAACCTTCTCCGTCCCAGGAGTTGCCTTGGACAGAAGCACCCTGCTGGTTCGACTTACCATCGTTCATGTAATCGTTTAGGTAGATGACCTGCTGGACGTTGTTCTTGAAGATGTTGTTGTGGATTACGCGACCCTGTGGAGGGTTAGCGAAAAATGTTGTCCACGTTGTTGGAATCCACGAGTTTGAGTAGATAGCTACTTGGTTGCCATCGAATGTGGAGTTGGTAACTCTGTGTTTGTTGATTCCTTGCATTCTGAACGCGTAAACGTTGCTAGAGAATGTGGACGCGTCAACTAGAACTGTGCGCTCGCCGTAGATGGCACTTGAGTTATTTGCAAACGTGGTGCCAGTGATTGTGATTCGGTTGTCGTACTGAGTATCAGTGGCAGTTGTAGTTGAAGGGGTAGATCCGAAGTTAGAGAAGACGCCCTGATTGTTGTTGGTGAAAAGCGAGTTCGCGATGTTGATGTACGAACCGCCTTCCTTAGTGGTGACGGCTGTACCCTGTGAGATGTTGCGGAAGTGGACGTTATTGACGTTGGCAGTTCCACGCACTACCCAGAGTGCGGAGCCACGCTGCCAGTCAGAAGCGTAGGTGTTCTGAATGGTTAGGTTAGAGATGTTAAGCGTTAGTGCTGAGCTTCTCATATCAAAGGCGGTGTAGAGGTTGTTTCCGTCGATGATTGAAGTTGAACGGTTATCTGATGTAACGGTTAGGTTCTGAGTAACTAGCGGAAGATTTGCAGAGAGTGTGATTGGCTCTGTGGTCTTGATTGTGATTCGGTCATAGATTCCGCCAGCTGTTGCGTTAGCCTGAAGGATTGCCCAGCGTAGTGTTCCTGACTCTGTGGAGTCTGCAGTCGAAGTAACTTCGAGGGAAGTTGGTGGAAGGGTAATCTGAGATAGAGCCGAAACAACGTCCTGCTTTGCAACTAGTGCGTCATTGATTGCAGTAGCGAGAGTTGCAGAAGCAGATTGGGCGGTAGCTTCAGCGGAGGTGACGTTAGCCTGTAGGGTTGGCAGAGACGCAACTAGATTGTCGTAGTTGTTCTGCGCAGTTGTGAGGGATTGAGCTGCAAAGTTATAAGCAGATAATGCAGAGTTATATGCTGGCGCAATAATATCTAGGGCAGCTTGTGCATCTAGATATGTCTGGTAGGCGGTTGCATCGTAAGAGCTGTTAGAGAATGAGAAGTTGTCAATGTAAAGAATGTCCCAGTCCCCGGGGATAACGTAAGACTGAATGAATTTACCTTGAGGGGCAGTGTAAGTAACGTTGCAGTAGAAGTTTGGACAAGCTGGGTTGTTGACACCATTAGGGTTTGTGAAGGTTGCTGTAGTGGTGTCGGTGAATGTAACGGTGACTGTCTGGTCACCATTTCTCGCGTAGGTTTGGAAGCCTAAAGAGGTGTAGTTATTGGAAGGGGCGATGACGTGAAGGTTCTGGCCGTATTGGTTTACAAAGATCTGCTGGCTGGTAATTTGTGGGTTGCCAGCATTAACTAGAAGAGGTTCAGTTCCGTTTAGCAAGAACTGAACACCAGAGCTGGTGGTATTTCCTGCAAAGGTTTCTGTAACGGTCTGGTTTACAACGGTTGCCTGATAAGCAGAGTAAGCAGAGTCGCGAGTGTTTAGGGCCTCGGAATAGCTAGGAGTGAGCGTAGTTAAAGAGCTAGAGGCAGCTGTCAGGTTGGACGTGGCAACTGCAATAGATTGGCTGGAAGCGGAGATAGCTCCAGGATAACCTGCCAGGGCAGACTGCGCAGACGCTAGGTTCTGGATTGCAACATTGGAAGCTGTGAGGGCAGCTTCGGCAGCGACAACAGTTGAAGAAAATGTGGTAAGCAAACTTGCGAACTCGTTAAGCTCGGACATCCTGCTCGGTGCATACTGCTGGAAGTGACCAACATAAGAGGAGTAGCTCTGGGTGTATGCGTTTAGGTCGGCGCGAAGTTGCTGGACCTGCTGGGCAGGAGTGGCCGAGGCCGAAGACATTAACGCGCCCGAGAGTGGGAACGTAAATGCTAAGAGGATTGCAAGGGTTGAGTGTAGAGTGACCCTACTTCTTAGGCTTAGGCGCATCTTCTCCTGCTTCTTTTAGGCGGACTACCTGGCTGAAAATCATGTTGACTTCGTCGCGGTCGATCTTGCCGTCTTCAAGGAATGCGAGAGAGAGCTTCTCTACGACCTTTGCCACTGCTAGTAGCCCACCAAGGGCGGCGCTAAGCCAAACATCGATTCCGATAATTGAGCCTGCTCCAATGACGCCAAGGGCGGATGCAATGAAGGTCGCGATAATGCGATATGTAATGTCTAAGGTTAAACGGATCTTGCCGTTCTTTTTCTTAGATGTCTTTTTTGTTGTAGACAATTGGAGGCTCCGTATTTTCGGGCCTCTCCCCGCTATCTATTTTATCAGACGGGAGATTTTTGGATTTGAATTTGCTTTTTAGTGGGTGAGGTGCTAGTTTGTTGGTATGAGAAAAAGTTTTGGAGTTCGTCAAGGTATAGACCTTCCGAGGCAGTTTCTAAGAGATAGCAAGGGTAGGTGGACAGAATTGTCGTTAAATCCTGGTTGGTATCAAGATATAGACGGTCGTCTATATAACTATGACGGAGTTGTTTGGGATGTAGTGCCTGAGTGCAGGTTGGACGATTTGGAGTATCTGGGATGAGAGAGCAGCTAGACACGGTTCTTCAGAAAGAGGACCAGGACTTTGTGGATGACCTTATGAAGAGGATTCCTGGTGCTTTGCTTGAGAATGGAGACCAGATCTACATTCGTAAGTTTGAAGGAAGGCTTCAGTGGATTAAGGCTAATGTCCGCGGTGGCGGGCAGGAATGGGAAGAGCTTACCCCCTGGGTGGGTAAAACCCCTAGAGATATTGAAGTGGAAGCAGTTCTTCAGGCGCAGAAGAGAATAAACGCTGAGGCAAAGGTTGGCTGGTATCAGGACTTCAAGGGCAACCTGTATGAGCGTGGAGAGTCGGGATGGGTTGGTAAGAATCCTGGCATTTCGATAAAAGAGCTTGAATATTTAGGCTGAAAGGTATATAGTGTAGTTATGTTAGTTTTTGAATGGTCATGGTTTTCTTTCGCGATTGGGTTCTTTAGCGCGATTACAGTTGCGTTTTGGGCCCTAGTGTTGGTTGCTTATAAGCAGTGGAAGCGGACTAAGCAACAACAAGATGAGTTGGACAAGCAGTTCAGTTCATTGTTTAAGGACAGGTAACTAGACGTATCTGTCGCTCCTTGATAGGTTGGTTGGAAGCCCCGTCTCGTAAGAGGCGGGGTTTCTTTTTATAGCTCGTCTTCGTCTTCGTCTTCGGGATCTCCCCAAACATACCCTTTAACGGTTGTGAGGAGGTCGAAGGTTTCAACCGCTAGTTGCTCGGCGGCTAAGAGAAGGTCGGCTTTTCTTTCGGGATCTTCAGGGCGCTCGAGTTCGGTGTGGATTTCCTGGACAGCGTAAGAACATAGCTGGAGTCTGCGAAGGGCGACGTCCAGCGGAGTGGTTGGCAGATGCTGTCCTGGCATACGACTATTTTATCTGAGGGTGGGGGAGGGGTTTGAGGGAATTTAGGGTGCTGAAATATAGCAGGGGGCGGAAGGAGCTTAGCAGGGTTTGGTGTAAAAATGCGGACGCCACTATTGTTGGAGAAGAAGGAGAAGGAGAGGAGGGAAGGGGAAAGATATTAGCGAGAAAAATGGGAGAGGGAAAAAGTTGATAATAAAAGAGGTGAAGATATTATCGAAAAAAGTTTAAAGGGCTGTGAGAAATTTTTGATAATATGTGGTTGTTACTATACATAGTACATTATGGTAGATAGTAAAAGGATATACGCGTATACGCGTGTGTATGCGCCTTACCACTTTTACAATGTGCCATAATGTATAAGCTACAATAATAAAAATTAGGGCTTGTCTTGGAAAAAGTAGTTGGCCATAATGAATAGAAGTAAATAGAAAAATTTGACATTTGGAGACTTGACAAATGAGTGAGAGTAAAGACCCAATGGAGATGCTTTCCTTTGACGAGGAAGAGTACAAACTCCATGAGATGATCCATGCTGATCGACCAAGAGGCGTTCCAGATTTGAGAATCTGTGCTTGTGGTCATGGAGCAGCTAGGCACCACATCAATCCATACATCAAGGACAGGGTTGCTTATATCTGCAAGATGCCAAACGGTACTTGTCCTTGTAAAGAGCTGAGACCGACTTTGAAGGTTAAGACGACTAAACCGTTCGTCAAGAAGACCTTGGGTCCTGGAGTGGCTCATGCTCTGATTAGAACTTTGCAGTCCCTGAAGGAATCTGATAGGGAACACTACGATGCAGTAGAGTGGCTAATTCCATTCAATTGTGAGAAGTGTGAAGCAGAGGGAGTGAAGATAAGCCCAGTCAATATGAGTTTTGGTGGAGTCTTCACAGAAGAGCCGAACGATGTCACTGTGTTTCTTTGTGACAACTGCAGGTTCCCAGCTCGGGAAGACTAGCGTAGATTTGCAATCTGTGATAGTATGACCAAGCCAAAACTGAATACTGAAATTTCTAACGTTAGGAAAGACATGGCAAAGATCACACTCTGGGACAAGGTCCTAGATAAAGTCACTGGCAAGTACAGTGCAAAGACTCGCAACTTGATTGTTGCTGAAGAAACAGCTGCTCGTCGTAAGGCAGCAGAGCTTGAGCTCCTCGCTCGTCAGAGGGAGATTGCAGAGTCCATCGCTAAGGCAGAGGCAGAGAAAGCTAAGGCCAAGGCAGAGGAGAAGATTGCAGAAGTCAAGGCAGCTGCAAAACCTCAGACCGAGAAGAAGCCAGCTGCTAAGAAGGTAGCCAGAGATGGCGACGGTGACGGCAAGATTAATGACGGCACCAAGAATGAGAAGCCAGCTCCAAAGAAGGCAACTCCAAAGAAGCAGGCAGAGCTAAAATCTAAGCCAGCACCAGCTCCTAACAAGAAGAGCAAGTAGACCTCCGGGCAGTGACGGATTGAGCCATCGGGAGAGGATGGCACACTGCAATAAGTAAATATAGAAAATAACCGCCTCAACATGTTAGAGTGTTGGGGCGGTTACTTTTCTGGAGGACTTTTGAACGACTTGGTAAAGATTGGTTTGATGGCTGAAGAGCTTGGGGTTACGCCTAAAACTATCTATAACTGGATTGAGCGGGGAAAGCTCGTGATGCATCGGCCAGGGTTTGTTAGTCAGCTTGAGAGCTACGAAGTGTGGCTCCAACAGAGAAGCTATAAATCTATCTATGCATCCGAGATGGCCCGTTATGGTATCACGAGAGATGCGAACGGACGATTCATTACGAAGTCAGAACGTGAACGGATGGACTCGGGAGAATAAAAAGTTGTTTATGAGGGCGCAAAACCCCCTCGTTCTCCCTCTCCTCATCCAAAAATTTCTTTCAAACTTCCGTCACTAAAAACTCACCAACTTTTAACTACCGTACAATTGTTGACTAGGACGGCCCGGATTCAGCCCCTCTCCCCAGTAATCCGGGTCGTCCCCTACTCCAAACGACAATTTGACAAATAGGAGCCAATATGGTAAACGGCCAGGACGAAGTCGCCGAGTACCAGATCGACGAACCGATCGACCTCCGCGCCGATCTTGCCGCTCTCGGTATTGAAGAAGTCGATAAGGGCGTCTGCCAAGACACTTACGAGAACCGCGCGATCTTACGGCGTGCCCGTCTTAACTGGGATCCAGTCTTCTCAACTAACGGCGTGCCAACAGGACTGATTCGGGCCCGCTCCAAAGAGACAACGGTTGAGCGCCGCCTCCTCTCCTTAGCAGAGAAGCGTCCACTACTTTCTATCCAAACGGATAACAACTCAGACTACATAACCGGCCTGGACCTACTAGCCGAAGAGGCGAGTGACTACCTGGTGCCACCGTGGGTAGTTCATGCCACACGGTTATACCTCAAGGAACAAGAAGAGGGCGGCCCGTCTTCACAAAAGCGAGCGCCGCTAGCACTTCCTCACCGCTGTCGTCAAATCAAAGATGACGGTATCCGCTGCATGCTCTGGGCATCGGGGCGTCCAAAGGATGACGGCTTGTGCCGAATCCACCTACGTTCAACGAAACATAAAACTTCCGACGATATCGAACGGGCACGCCAAAAGCTGATGCAAGCCGCGCCTTACGCCGTCGACAAACTCGAGGAACTGATGGAGTTCGCTGAGAGCGAACCGGTCAAACTAAAAGCAGCAACGGAGATCCTTGACCGAGCCGGCGTGCGAGGCGGCGTGGAGATCGACACCAACATCAACGTTGATGTACGGCCTGCTGCTCAGATCATCGCCGAGCGTCTAGAGCGTTTAGCTGGAGGAGCAATCGAGACAACGGCCCGCTTGTCCGCAGCAATGACCGATATAGTTGACGCCGAGGTTGTTATCGAAGATAACAACTTAAAAGAAAAACTAAAGCAAAAAGAAAATGACGGCCGGCCCGCCGAGATAGAGAAGAGCTAACCGATGCAAACCGGGAGAGATTTCAACAAGATCATCGAAGCGGCCCGCTTACACTACGAGAACCTCAAGACGGATATCGTCAACGCCAAGGATCGCGTCGAGCACATTCGACTGACCGCCCTTGCTCAGGAAGCTCATAATCTTTTAACGGACCTCGAGGTTTTCTCTATAGGGCTCGTCTATACCCACACTGCTGACACAACGGACTACATTCTGAACATGCATCAGAGCACTGCAGGTGCAGCGGTACCTCAGACGGAACTGGATCTACCTGAATTCAGGAATCCATTTGCGCCTCCGCAGCCTGAGGTGTAGTATTAGTTCTCATGAAGTTCTTTAAAAGACCAGCCGCAGCGGCCGCAGCCGAACTTTTCATCAAAACTGCGCAGCAGTACCTGGGCTACTCAGCGGAACTTCTTGGCCGAAACCTCTTCGGCAGTCGAGTTGGATATGACTCCAAACCATGGGCCGGCGCATTCGTTGACGTCGTCGCCAGGGAGGCAGGCCTCGAACTGCCAAGCTTCACTTACACTCCAGCGGCGCTCGCAGAGTTCGTCCGCCAGGGAAACTTTTCACGAGAAGCGCGGCCTGGCAGCATTGCGATCTTTAACTTTTCATCAAACGTTGGGCACGCTGCCGACCCATTCGGCATGCCACACTGTGGAATTGTTGTCGACGTCCGCGAGTTCGATGAGACCGGCAAGTTTGTAACGGTCGAAGGAAACATCACCGGCACGGGCAAGTACTCAGACAAAGACGGCGTGCATCAACGGATCCGAACTATTAACGAAGTTCTGGTCTTCTGTCATCCAGTGTTTAACGGCGGCCGGCGTGCCGGATCTCTAACTTTTAACGAAAGATTAATTAAGCTGCTGGACCGCGGCCGCACAACTTTTAACGGCGAGGATCTCGAGGTCATCGATGCTGCGGCCCGTGCTCCTAAAGTTTTAAAGTTAAACGGCGAGATCCGCTACGGGGATCGCAATAAGCGCGTCGAGCTCATCCAGCTAGCGCTCGCGACCGTAACCGATATACGTGGTGCCGAACCGGGACGCTGGGACCAGGTAACCGCCGCAGCCTGCGCACGCTTTCAACGGAACATTGGAAGAGTTGGATCTGACGTAACGGGTTTGCCGGATCTACAAACTTTGAAGCGTCTATCAAAAGAGACGGGCCTTTTTATCCTGGAGGGCTAGCCGCGAGCGCCGGATCTAAACTTTTCACGAAGCGTTCATTAATAGTTGACTCATCCGGCAGCGGCTGCTATAGTTCAACTCATGGACACGAAACTCATCAGGTCGAAAGACAGAAAAGTAACCAACGCTGTAATGCCTTCAGGTAAGACGCCTCGCATTGCAAACACCTTCGGACTTCCGGCCGGCAAAGAATTCGCATGCCCTGGAGCAACTTCAGTGTGCGAGTCAATCTGCTATGCGGGCAAGCTCGAGAAAATCTTCAAGGGAGTAAAGGCGGCCCTGCTCCACAACTGGGAGCAGCTCAAGGATGCGGACCAGGCAACAATGTACGGCCTGTTAAAAGATATGATCGACGACTTCCGCCGCGACTGTGAAAAGTTCGATGAGGAGAAACTATTCCGCATCCACTGGGATGGTGACTTCTTTAATGAAAAGTACGCAGCGGCCTGGCGCGACGTCATCCAAGAATCGACGGATGTTCAATTCTGGGTGTATACCCGCTCCGCATTCGCGATACCTATCTTGACGGGCCTGCCTAACTTAGGCCTGTACTTCTCTGCAGACGCTGCCAACATTAAATTAGCGCTGGAGCTGAAACGGGAGTACGGCGTGCAGCTTGCGTTCCTTGCTAAAAACTTCGCCGCGGGACAAGAAGTCATTAAAAGTGCAACGGGCAGGCCTGGAGCTAAGTGCCCTGAGAATAAGGGAGCCATACCGCTCATCTCAACGGAGGGCTCGGCCTGCGTCCGCTGCTCACTTTGCATCTACCAAAAGACGGATGTTGTCTTCAGTGCGAGCAAGAGCTAGCCAATTTGCATGACGGGCCTGCCCTAGGTAAACTAACGGCATGCGCATCGTTAGACCGAAGGAAGCAGCAGAAGAGCTGTACATCTCGATCGGGTACATTTACTGGCTAGCACAACGGGGACGGATAACTAGATACCCATATCAGGTAGCGGCGTGCAACCGTAGACGAAGAGACAGCGTAGCTCAGCCCCACTACATGGTTGACGTCGATGAGATTAGAGAAGCAGTAACGGATGGTGCCATGGAGGCACTCAAGCGTGCTCATCCCGACAAAAGATTGCTGCGGCCGTTAGAAGTTGCGCGCATCACTGGAGCAAAGCGGGACCTGGTCTATCAGTGGATTGAAATGCTGCAGCTGAAGAAGTATCAAATAGGCAAGACCAGACAGTATCTACTAGATGGCGATGAGATTGCGGACAAACTCATACAGCGCGGGCTTGGCCATTGGGTCAAATAGTGCTATAGTTACTGCATGACTGAATGCGATTGCAACGAACTAGACAGACTCATCTTCAAGTGCATGGACTGCGCCATGTGCACCAACTGCAACTACGAGTATTACATGGTGCATGACAGCATCTGGCACGAGGCTAACCCCAAAGACAAAGGTATGCTCTGCATCGGATGCCTGGAGTCCCGCCGCGGCAAACTTTTAACGAAAGATGATTTCACTGGAGCGCCGCTGAATTCCATAAACCTCATCACAGGTTCGGCACGCCTAAAGAATAGGTTGACTCAAGTAGGCGCGTCTGCTATAGTTTAGGTGTCAAAGGAAAGGGGTTCCAAATGGGGCTAGACACAACCGCAACACCAGAGCAGCTGAAACAACTTAGCGATGGCGAGCTGCTTGACGTCATCTACGAACTGGCAAGCTACGAAGAATCGCCAGACTCTGAAGTACTCAAAGCAATCAGAGACGTTCTCAAGAACGCTATAACGGCAGGGGATAACTGATGGGGCTAGACCAGTACCTTGAGGCACGCCGTTTTGTTAGCGGCTACAGCCACAGCAAGCCTGAAGAGCAGGAGCTTTTCAAAACCGTAACCGAGTCAGTCGGCCTGCAAGACATGCACGATGAGCGATTCGCAACGGTAAGCGTCAACGTTGCTTACTGGCGCAAGGCCAACGCCATTCACGACTGGTTCGTGAAGAACGTACAAGACGGCGAGGATGACTGTAAGTCTTACTATGTCTCTCGTGAAAAGTTGCGTGAACTCGGCGAGCTTTGCCAACGGGTTGCCGAAAAGGGAGACCCAGCCTACGCGGCTGAACATCTTCCAACGGCGAGCGGATTCTTCTTCGGTGGAACCGAGTATGACGAATACTACTTCGAGAACGTTGACTGGACAGCAAAACGGCTTGCCGAGATACTGCACCTGCCTGACGGCATGGACGGGTTCGACTTTTACTACAGCTCAAGCTGGTAACCCTTACGGCGAGCGCCGTCCAAATCACAAGACGGCGTGCGCTGTATGCTATGTTCCATGCGTCACCTAGAGATACATGTAATTGAAACCGAGCATGATGTAGACCTTGCTCTACAGTCAGGCGTGCTCAGCCTAGACCGACTAGACAGCACTGAGTGCGTGGATTGTGCATTGCCTGTAGGGCATGCCTCAACCGCTGGGTTCGAGCCATTCGCTGTGGTTATAGATGAGACGGACTGCGACTGGGCTGTATGTCTTGAGTGCGCCTCTCCAGTTACTGAAGGCTTTGCGTTAGAGCCTGAAGAATCCCTAGAGCATTTATTAGAGTCCGAAGACCTAGAGGACTTAGAACGCTTCTAAGCGTTTTCACTTTTTGGTTGCGACACGCCGACCACAATCTACTTGCTTTTGTCACCAACTACTGCTAACCTTTTCACAACCAAACGAAAGGGGATACCCAGATGGGTATGGATGTGTATGGCAAGAATCCGACCAGCGAGGTCGGCGAGTATTTCCGTAGAAATGTATGGGGATGGCATCCCCTCTGGGAGTATGTAGAGGACACTCACCCAGAGATTGCCAGCCTAGTCATTCATGGGCACACTAACTCAGGTGATGGACTCGATGGCGAGAAGTCCACACTTCTATCAAAACTTCTAATGGAAGACTACAACTCAGGCAAGGCTGAAGCTTATGTTGTCGAGCGCAACGCCAAGCTTGCCGAGCTTCCATTCGAGGAGTGTAAGCTCTGCGACTCCACAGGAATCCGCACCGATGAAATCGGCAAGCACAATGGGCAGGACACTAAAGAGCTTGCTCCAGACATTGCCATTATTGTTGGTCGCACTCATGGTTGGTGTAATGGGTGTGACGGAGTAGGTATGGTCGAAAACTGGGCAACCAATTACTACCTAGAGGCTGACGACATAAAAGAGTTTGCCGAGTTCTTAGCAGAGTGTGGTGGCTTCGAGATTTGCTAATCGCTCATTAGTAAAGACACCCGAGCAAGTGTAGAAACTGCTCCGTCACCCGAGCCAAGTGAAGGGATAAACTGGCTCATTTTTATTTCAATAGGGGCGTTTTCACTTTTTGGTTCTCGGGACGAGCGTTATCAGTTCGTTATGAAACTTTTTACGAAAACAATTTGACAAAGGTGAAAAGTTATGCTTTACTTCACTCAGGCAAAACGCCTGACACGAAACGAAAGGGGCAGTCACCATGACTTCCGTAACAGCACCAGCAACACCAAAGATTGTAGGTAAGGCACTTTACCTAGAGCTAGTTCCAGACCTAACTATTGACGAGGACGAGCTACGCTCACTCGTTGGTTGGCAAAAGTCTGGCGTTCGCCAGATTATCGTTTTCCCTGAGTATCAGGACGACACAGGCAAAGTCTATGGAGCAGTAGTCATGGATAGGATTATTTCTTCCATGACCCCACGCTCACAATGGGACTTCACCTACACAGACAGGTATCGCATTGGCGAGGCTAATCCAGACTCAGACAACACCTATGTTGATTACCCTAACTATGGCAGGGACGAGTGGGACTCGCTTAGCGAGCGTGAGAAGGCTGAGTCCAGAGCTAGGGTTTTGAAACTCACCTTACAAAACTATCTAGTGGGGACTTGCTATGCCACTAACCCAGTCACAGGTGGGCGTGATGTTGTCGCAAAGCAGGGTTGGGTTGTTCGTGAGAGCAAGCCTATCGCAGTAGAGATTACTGACCAAGACATGACTGACATTCACCACGACCAGAAAACACCACAGGCAGTCATTCGCAGAATAAATAAAGTGCGTGAGTCGCTTGACAAGTTCCCAGCGAAACTAGCATAATTTACTCAGACACGAAAGGGGCGAAAGCCATGTATCAAAGAAAAGTAGTCGCAGACTATGGAAACCCAGCAGTAGCAACATTGGATTTTGACGAGCTAGTTACCCAGCTCGCCATGCCAGTATCAGGTGCGAGTCATGGAGTATCTACTTCCATTCTCGATTCCCTACTCACCCCAGCAGGGCGAGCAACTATCCGAAGCAAGTCTGGCTCAACCCCAGCGACACCAGCTAAGCTTGATTCCGAATCAGCAGAGCCAGTTCGACTAGAGGAAGCTATGGAATCAGTTGCGAGCCTAGAGGGTGAGGAATCCTACCCAAGACCTAATGGCGACCTATACTATGGTCGTAAGTGGGGCGACAATACTGATGTCGAGGTTCTACGCAAAGCCAGAGAAGCAGGGCAGTATGTAATGCTCTATGGAGTGCCAGGAACAGGCAAAACAGCTATGGTGGAAGCTGCTTTTCCAGAGGAGCTTTACACAATTCTCGGTTCTGGCGACACAGAGGTTTCTGACCTAGTGGGTGGCTATGTCCAAACCCCAAGTGGCGGTTTCGAGTGGGTGGACGGAGTTTTGACCAGAGCTGCTTCCGAGGGCAAAGTCCTACTGATTGACGAGATTGGTTTGATTGACCCGAAGGTTCTCTCGGTTGTCTATGGACTCATGGACGGCAGACGAGAGCTAGTCGTCACAGCGAATCCAGAGCGAGGCGTTGTCAAGGCTCAGGAAGGGTTCTATGTCGTTTCGGCAACCAACCCAAATGTGGCAGGTGTCCGACTGAGCGAGGCGTTGCTATCCCGATTCAGTATTCAAGTCGAAATGACTACCGATTGGTCGCTCGCCAAGAAGCTAGGCGTTCCACAAACAGCGGTGGTCGCCAGCCAGAATCTTGCCAAGAAGCAAGAAAATGGCGAAACTTCATGGTCGCCTCAAATGCGAGAGCTACTAGCGTTTCGTGACCTAGCCAAGATGTTTGGCACGAAGTGGGCAGTCCAGAATCTACTTGCCAGCGCACCCGAGATTGACAGACCAGTCGCCTCAGATGTGTTCACCCGAGTTTTCGGAGAGGCGATTCTGCCAGCCAAGATTTAGTGGGTTCGTGTCCCCACTAAAAGCCCGAGAGGGTGGCGCAAGATTTTAGGTAAATTTACTTGCGCCACTCTCAAAGGGTGCTATACTCAGACACACAAGCTAGATGAAGGGAAAGCAAATGGCACACTACAAAGTAAAAGGGAAGTCCAGACTTACCAGTCGCACAGCGACAACCAACCCAGAGTGGTTGGCAGTATGCGCTCAGATTGGTCGCCTAGTCAATGATTGGGCATGGCGCTCAGACCTAGTTGTCTATGGTGGAGAAGATTCCGCTGAGGGCAAGGCAGTAGCCGCTTATTACGCCGACATAGCCGAGATTGAGGTGAATCTGCCGAAGGCTTTTGGCGAGGCAACCCCAGCCAGTTTTGTTGGCGACATGAGATACAAGGCGACCCAGTATGAGTTCCCAATGGCGACAGGGATTCTGTATCACGAATCGCTACACGCCAAGCACACGAATTGGGACATTCCAAGATTGCTAGAGGAGCTAGACAATACTGAGAGCCAAGCTTTCATGTTGCTAGAGGAATCTCGTATCGAGGCAAAGGGTGTCAAAGAGCGCCCAGAGAATCGCCAGTTTCTACGCACTTCCGCTTTGGAAATGGCGTTGGAAGATGTCACCAGCCAGACCCTAGAGCAACTTGGAAGCGACACTTGGCACACAGCCCAGCTCGCAGGATTGGCGATTGCCAGAGTGGACTCAGGAGTCCTAGAGGTCGCAGACATTCGTGAGATTTACCAGAGCGTTGTCGAGATTCTTGGCAAAGAGCTTTTTGACGAGCTACGCAAAGTTTGGATTGAGTTTCAGACACTAGGCGTTCCACAGATTGAGCGAGCTATCGAGCTTTCAAAGAGGTGGGTAGAGCTATTGCGAGAGGCAGACCCAGAGGGTGAGCCAAGCGCAGGTGGACACGCTTTCGCCGAGCCAGAGGAATCTGAGGGCGAAGGCGAAGGCGAAGGTGACAGCGAGGGCAAAGGTATGTCCGAAGCTATGAGCAAAGCGCTAGGCAAGCTTGCCGAGTCTGCCATGACCACAGAGCTAAACGCAGGTGATTCTCTCGCAGACCAGCAGACCAAAGAGAAATGGGACGAGGAAGCAAAGGCTCGCCAGAGCGAAGCCAAGCAGTCCAACCAGCGCAAGCAACAGGCGAGGGAAGTTTTCCACAAGACCCACAACCAAGAGGCAGGTAATGGCTCAGGTTCGACTGTATCGAGTCGCAGAGCGCCGAGTGGCGCAGAGCGAGCCAGCGCAGTTCAGATTGCTAAGGCGTTGGAGAAGGCGAAGTATCGTGAGCGTTCAGTTCATGTTCGCAAGACCCACGCACCTATGGGCAAGCTGATTGCCAGAAACGCAGTCCAGAACAAAGCTATGGAGTCTATGGGCATGAAGGGCGAGCTTCCAGCGTGGAAGTCCAAGACCCGAAAGCACACAGACGACCCAACCCTAAAGCTCGGAGTCATGGTGGACATTTCAGGCTCTATGGGTTCGGCTATGGAAGCTATGGGGCAGACAGCTTGGATTCTCTCCGAGGCAGGTCGCAGGATTCAGGCAGAAACAGCCATGATTTACTACGGCTCGGGAATCTTCCCAACCCTACGGCGTGGACAGCGTTTGTCCGAGGTGACTATCTATACCGCACCAGACGGAACAGAGAAGTTTGCCGAGGCGTTCGAGGCGTTGGACGGCGAGCTTGGATTGACTTTCGGTGACGGCGTGAGAATCTTGGTCGTTGTATCGGACGGACAATACACACCGAGCCAGACCGACAAAGCCAAGCAGTTGCTAACCGAGTGTAGGCGAAACGGCGTGGCAGTCCTATGGATTGTCCCGAAGGGTTGCTACTCATACGGCGCTCAGAGCATAACGGCAGGGGCAGGTTGGGGCGAGGTTCTTGACCAACTCGACACCGCCGAGATTGCGAGGCTCGTTGGTAAGTCGGCGAGCGAAGCATTAGGGAAGGTGGGTTCACTCACCTAGCCCAAACGGATTGCCTAGCCAGAGGTCGAGCGAACAGAGAGTTCCCCCCTTTCTCTCCCATTAGTTCCCAATGGTGAAGCAATAAAGAAGCCCCCACCGGATTGCTTTCCCCCCTTTTGTGTCCGGTGGGGGTTTCGCTTTTCTTTATAGAGAGCCGTTTTCACTTTTTGGATTCAGGCACGACACGCTTTCAATGGTTGTTGAAAAGTTGAACAGAAGGTGCTACTATCGGACTCAACAAAGAAAGGGGCAAAGGTGGAAAGACCGCTAGAGCTAGAGGACATAGCAGGGCTATCGCTTGTGCTAGTCGGAACACTTATCGAGCAGTATGTAAAAGAGGGCTACGCAGACCCAACCATGTATCGGGCGTTGAGGGCGAGCGCCGAGCTTGCCGAGCAGTTCAAGGCTCGGGTCGAGTATGACGGCGTGACGGACGGCGAGCTTATTGACGGCGTGGCTGACCTGATTATGAATCTCCAACTAACCGCTCTGGAGTGTGGCGAGGTAGTGAACCGCATTATCGAAGAACACGGCTTGCCTGTGGA